>JGI24721J26819_10002624_pt1 | contig 19702 bp, 21 predicted proteins | sample YelNatPaOPGAMG01_FD_26819 | JGI IMG/M metagenome (IMG submission 26819) | reverse complement strand
TCTCACGAGGTAACGATGGGTATGGATCAGCTTGATAAACCCTCAGTTTCACCTGTTCTGCTCTCGCAACCGCTAAAGCTGCTGCTACCTCGGTAACCGCTCTATAGGCGAGAGTCGGCATGAAATTTATACCGTGGCTTATATCGAGCACCACCTCCAATTCGCCGTCCACATTCAGCAGCCTGTCGTAAAGCTCATAAATTAGGAGAGGTAAAAATTCCTTTTGGGGATCTGATCTGAAGATTATTTGTCTTCCAGATTCCCTCTTCGAGAAGACTCCAGGAAGCACTACAATCTCTGCCTCAATCCCGCACAAGTATTTTCCAATCTTCTCCCTGACATTCGCCTCGATGCAGCTATAATCGGATCTGCACTCCTCCAGCTTACCCGGGTCTGCCAATGTGTCGAGAGCTATTATAATCGTCTTCGAAGGTTGCTCGATCTCGTGGAGGATATTGAGGGTGGAGAAGGCGCGTACTCTCCTCTGAGGTTGATCCTCTGAGTAATACTCGGCGAACTTCCACTCCTGGGGATTCCCCCATGTAACGATGCAAATCCGCTCACTCATATCGCAGCATTTGGGCATGTTAATAATAAAAGCGTAGTGGTGTGATTGAAAATTCTATTAACAGATTTCCGTAGCTCCGCTAAGATGAGAAACATTCCCCTGGGTTAGAGCGGTAGCAAGATAGAGCTCCTAAAAGGTTATATGTCCCGCTAGACCGTAATTCAGATGCAAGCAGCTATAGTTGCGACTATGGGCTCTCCCTTCCTGTCGTGACCGAGTTCCTCCAGCAACTTGATCAGAGGAGCCGTGTAAAGCTTTATGTTTAAATATTGCTATCCTAACTTCATTAAAAATATAGCAGAGGGGGTCCTTTGTAGGAAGCTTACCGCTATGTTGATCTCTATAAAGAATATTAAAAATATAACGGGACAAACATGAAAAAGATTTTAAGAATTATCTAATAATTACTTGTAATTTTAGTCTCATAGGATTGGAATTTATTTTACTAATTCCACTTAATTCGTTTTCATTTTATAACCATTAATTATAAAGAACTCCGGTATATAAGTATATATATTTTTCACTATTCTGCTTATTTTCTTTATAAAACCATCCTTATTTTCGGCAATTTGTTTAATTTTATTGTGTAGCTCCGAGATATCTTCCGCTAAAGATATCAGATATTCTCGTATTTCCTCCGCCTCAATCATCAGAGTCTCTAGATCCTTAAGGGTATCTGATTCCTCTGACTCACCCCTTAGGAGGGCTAAAGAACTCTCGAGATTTTGTACATAATCCTCTATATACTTTCCCAGAATAAGAGATATCTTATTCGCTGAGTATCTCAACTTATCAGATTTATCATAAAAGTATCCCAAGTAAATTATAAATTTTTCATCCAATATCTCCTCGCTTATCGTAATGGGGATAACAGGCAGTACTCCATGCGTTATGGAAAAACTATTTCTCAAATCTTTTAAATGATATTCTAAATCGTCAGATTTTATTTCATAAAACTTATGCTTCTCATTACCTTCAATACTCAAATCGAAGTATTTGATATCCTTTATGAAACCTTTTAGATTATCTAATCTTCCGGGCTCATACAATTTGGATAAGAACCCTAAGAGCTCTCCCCTCTTTTTGTTATCATCCTTTATACTACCATCCGAGGGGATCGCGAGGAAATAGGGAAGTGTATTCATAGTGTTATTCACTTGATCCATCATATTTACGAAATTATAAAGATTTGTAAAGAAATATACCATATCTGCTCTTACTAAATAATGAAGTATACTAATAGTAAATTGAAGATAGGGGATTACAGCACTATTTGCATACATAAGGCCAGCTATGCCGGAGTTCCTCACAAGATGAGTAAAGAATTTTACATTAAAATCGTCATTTATCTCTCCTCTTTCTGAAGTTTTATTTCCCATCAATTCCTTTAAACTCTTCTTGGATAAGATATTCATTCTCGTTAGCTTTTCTACATATTCTTCATATATCTCTTTTATCGAGGAGAGCACCTCTCTCAGCTTAATATTAGCATGACTTGGCATTACTTCTTGAACGAAATCTAAATATGGCAGCAGGAGTTCATCGATTATGAGCTCTATCGTATTCGCCACGGGTTCTTCTACTTTGTGGGATACTAGCTTACTTCTGTACACACTTTTTATATAAATTGTTAATTGATTTAGGATTATTGAGTTTATTATTTTATAAAATCTGTAGGCAAGCTCCCTGGGATCACCACTCTGGGGAAAGATTGACAACATCTCGAAAGTGATGTTTATTAGAGATTCTACCAGCAATTCTGCATAATTCTCATTATTTAGAAGCTCTATTTCCCGTAATGTTGATTCTCCTGTCTGCTCCTCTGTAATTACATGAAAATATTGGATATTGGATAGGATATTGTCTTTCAAGAGGACACCTTCTAATAGGGCTTGAATTTCCTCCCCAAAATTGATGGATAGTTTGTCGTATAGGAATATTTGAAGTGCGGCTCTCATGAGAGGTCTCTCCAAGTCCCTCAATGACCCCTCCTCCAGACGTTTTATGAAGTATCTGAGCTCACGGTCGATGAGATCTATAAATCTAACCTTCTCATCCGAGAGAGGGAGAAGAAATAGAACACCGATAGACCTTATATTCCTTAGCTCCTCATCCTTCACATCTTTCGGGCTCTTTACCCTAAAAGTTCCTCCTTCTAGCTTGTAAAACTCTCTATCTATGAATATTTTCCCATCATACTCCGGATTCATGAACTTGAGTGATTTTAAGCCCTCATCCTCCCTAAAGAGTGATGATACAAGTAATATATCCGGGATCAACCTATCCCCTTTACCAAGTCAATCATTTGATCTATTTCTTTCCTCCTTAACTTCTTCAACTGAAAGTACAGACCGCACAGAGATCTGAAATCCTTATCCATACTCTTTAATATATCTAGGATCTTCGATGAGATTTCCTCAGCATCGGGCAGGGAGAATTGAATTCTCTTACTCGAGAACTTCGATGCTATCTCACTTATTATCCCCTTTATGAAAATATCTCTATCCTTAGATGGATCGTACCCCTTCCTCAGCATGTACTCGTACTTCCTCAGGAGTCTGAAACTCAAGTCATATGCATCACGTTCTTTGCTTATCTGATCGAGAGATTTGCTCCCCCTTATGAGCTGGACGAGATCCTCGCATCTAACCATCACCGAACACCTCCAAGAACCTATTCTTAAGCTCCTGAAAAGCATTACCGACATCCTTCATGATCTCTCCAGTGATCTCCCTCTCCCTCCCGAGGACATCGAGGGAGAACACCTTCAACTCTGAGACCCTGATTTTCCCCAGGCCCTTCGGTTTACCGAACCCTAGAAGTAGTATTTTGGGTTCTTGGGGATTGTATCCCATTGCTAAGATGATTTTCGCTGTTTCCATCTTTATTGGATTCAGGACAGTGATATCTACATGCAGAATTACCCCCTCGGGGATGCATTCCAAGTAATACTGCTTTTTCTCCTCTTTAAACTCAATATCACTCCTGTATATCTTTATCTTTACATATTCTCTCCTCTTTGGCTGCCAGCTCGGGCCTACGCTGAGTATTTGGGGTTCAATCTGCCCTTCTGGGGATGAATCTGAGAAGAGAGCTCTCGACATATAACCCGGGAATCCGAAGAGACTTGAAGTGGATGATATATCTCCAGTGATCGCCAAGTAATAGTGCGAGATCACCCCCTTCAAAGTGGAACCAGGTATTAAGAGCTTACCATCGCACTTAGCGTTTAGGAGCATGGGAAGATCCTCATGAAGCTCAATTTCTCCACTTCCAACATGTACTGGAGATTCCGTCCTGATGGACGCTCTTATCCTATGAGCCTCTCTTAAGTAGGAGTGGGGAATATAATTCCTAGTGCCTCTCCTCACGCCACCCACTTTTATGAACTTGTACGTGCTCATCTGCTCAACCCCTTGATCAGAGAATTCAGACATCCCTCCACATCCTGCCATCCCAACTTAGCCCTCAGGAGAGGCGGTTCGGTCTCGGGTTCGCATTCCAACTTACAATTTGAGATAGAATCCTGGATAGAGATCTTATCCGCTTTCCTCAGATCTATCCTCACGTACTTTCCGTAACTCGGAAAGTTCATTGAGAAAGAGAGCTCTTCCTTACTCGGGGGCCATGCGATGCTGAGGGAGATGTCGGATAGGCTCATGAATACCTTCCCATATCCCCTGCTCTTGGATCTCCCCAATCTAGCGACTCCAGCGTTGGCCTGCGTGATCACAGGGGAAAGGAGCGAGAGGAAGGATGGAGGGATGTTCCTGAAGTAGATCTCACATGAAAAATTGGTCCCTTCCTTTACATATTCTTGAGTGAAGGGTCCATGTTCCACGGCCATGGTCAATGGGTCTATTTTGATGTGCTCCCTAGTTCCAATAGCATCATCCCTCTCCGTTTGAGCATCGCTGAAAAACAGCCTTGAGCCATAGGCTTCCTTCCTCCTGGCGGTCCCGAAGAGATCCTCCAGAAGTCCCGCATATCCCCCTATGTTTAGCGAGGATATCGTCCTCTCTATCCCGGATCTGAAGAACCCCTTTAGAGTGGATCCGGGTATCACAGGCCTCCCCCTGGAATCCCTGAGGAGGGGTACGTCCGGGGAGAGAGGATCTATGGGGCTCTTACCGGCTCCGATCGTTAGAGGCGATTTCGTCATTATCTTGCATCTCATATTCCCCGAAATTACGATAGCTTCGAACCCTCTAATTTCCCTAATCCCTTGCATCTCATTCACCTCCCGAGCATGTCCGCTAGATTTACTTCCTTCACATTTCCCTCGAAGAGATCCTTTACATCAGCTACCCTTATGCCGATCAGCTTCATCCTAACCCTCCCATATCCCCTGCTCCTCCATCCCCCTATGAACTCCTCCAAACCTTTGTGCAGTAGTTTCAGCAGCAACATGAATAGGTTATTCGCACCTGAGAACTGAGGATCGCTGAGCTCGTCGAATATGATAGTGAACCTGAACCTAGTTGGGCTCTTCTCATATTCCTTTACAGCTTCCACTTTCACGAGAGCCCCCCTCTCAGCGGCATCCCTCTCCCTATTGAGTGAGACATGCGTCCTAGAGAGTGCATCCACAGTATCGACTGGCGAGGCCTCCGTGAATTTTATCAGGGAAGAGAGGGATAAGTCCCTTCCGGAATATCCGAACATTCTATCAATCAAGCATAGATCCTCTAACTTCTTCGCATCTATCTTCTCTGAGATGCTGTCTATGCAAGGCTCTAATCCGACTTTTATCCCATCTACCTCAATGAGGGAGCTCCCAGAGATCTTATAGGCGAGGAGAAGGCGGGATAGATAAGATCTGAAGAACCCCTTTAGAGTGGATCCGGGTATCACAGGCCTCCCCCTGGAATCCCTGAGGATCGGGAGATCTATCGGGGAGGTCTGATCCTTTCCGGCGCCGACTCTCAGGGGCTCAAGTAACTCTATTTCACAGTCCGCCCATATCCTCCTCCTCAGGCTCAGAAGCCCTCTGGCCTCACTCATGGAATCACCCCAAAAGGTCATGAAGCCCCTTCTTGTAGGCATTGAAGACGTAGATGCATGCTGTCAAAGTATACTTCGCCAGCTTCAGCCTTTCTTCGGTATTCTGATGGCTCTCAGTGATTTTTACTATGAGATTTCTGACGAATTTATGTAGATCATCTCCCTGAGAGGCTTTCCTGGCTATGAAAATGACTCTGAGCCCGAAGAGATCCCAGTTATTCTTTTTCTCGCAATCGATCGCCGCATCCAGCATATTCCTTAGGTTCGTTATTGTGATACCGGATTCCTCACCCTCCTCTTCCTCCTCAGTTGGTATGTAGACGCCCCTGAAGAGCCACTTAGCTATCTCAACCGCCTTCCTCTGGAGTTCTATCTCCTCTAGGGGACTCGACTCCATCAAATATCACCTCCCGAGCTAAAATGGATGGGATTATCAAAAAATATCATATCGAGACCGTGAAATCTCCTCAAAACATCGGGTGGAGGGGTAAGTTCTATTTGAATGATCCTCTCAGGGTCAAGATCTCCTCTTGGATAGACTAGGACGCTTCCAGGCCCGATCACCCCTCTGTATATATAAAACTTGCCATCGAGCCATGCTTTGAAATTTGAAACCTTCAACTTCTCATATAAGGGACTTCCGAGCTCGAGGAATCTATCTTTTGATGAGAATGTTACTACATCAACTGTCAGGAACTCATGATCACCCAATCTCCTCATCCTCTCATTCCTGTATCCATTGAAATCCATTGAACTCTCCAATTTGATCTCAACAAGCCCGAATCCCTTCCTCTTGAAAGCCCCCACCCTCACCTCGGCTCCCCCCTTCAGCTCCTCATATAGGGGGTCATCTAGGAAAGCGAGGGAGTGAAACTTGGATCCGGGCCTTATGACTTCTTGTGTGAAAAGCAGCCCATATTTCTCTCCACCTACCTCTACATAGAAGTGAGTCCTACTATCATAGCTCAAAGTGACTTGCGTGAATACCTCCTTCCTCGGAGGTCTGAAGATCCCCGAGGGGCTTATGAAAACTTCCCCCACTTTTTTATCCAGCTTCCCCATCTTATCGAGTAGATGAGGTCCTCTCTCTATTGCATTAGCGAAGAGGAGGGCAACTGAGATGTAACTTCCGTCTTCTCTCCTCGCCAATGTGGAGAGCGGGAGAGGAGGAGGTCCGCAAAGCTCGAATGGCTTATCACTAGGAAAAGCATGGCTCATCCAGAGGTTCAGGTCTTCTATATTTCCTCCGGAGCCCCTCTTCCTGAAGAAAGCTGAAGCTATAGCCCCTGAGAGTGTTGATGACGGTATGTACGATGGGCTGAAATAGTGAGCTCCCTTGCTGTACTTATCCCTTATCGCGAGGGGTTCCATGGCCTCTACGCTTAAAATAGCGACTCTATCAAATCCCATCGAATATCACCTCCTCAACATTCCCATATCCCAGACAAGTCCATCCCCCTATTCCCCAGCCCCTGAGAGCATTTAGAGATTTTTTCAGAAGTTCTATCTCCTCCTCATTTAGATCTTCGCTCGATTCTATCAGAAAAGTTACCTTAAGCTCTGATGATATCACTTGGGAGAAGAGAAGAGCTCTCTTCTCCACGACCCCGAGTTCCCTATCTATTTTGACCCTCGGCCTTGACTCCATCATTTCATTCAAGTTCAAATCGCAGCTCTCGATCTCAAAACTGAGCTTTCCCTCCTTAGAAGTAGGAGGAGCTATCTCTCTATCTCCCTCAAAGCACCTGCCGGCCACATCCGTGCCGAAAAGGTCCTCATATGCCCGCTTGAGTTCTGGGTAATTCTGCACTACTATGCACGCCACCTGCCTGAGAGCTCCTTTGAACTGAGCCGGAGATATAGGACAGGTCACTATTTTGTCCCCAATCTTCTTCTCGTAGATCATTATCTCATAATCCTCCTTCCTTATATCGCTCGAGGGCTGAGCTGACCTCATCCCCCTCAGCCTGACCTCTAACCTCAATCTCCTCATATCGCATCCCCTACCTCACAGAGTTTTCTCCTAAGATCCACGCTACCGATTTCATTCCTCACCCTGTCCTCTAAGATATCCAGAAGGGAGGCCAGCGCATACACGGATCTCCAGAGCTCAGAGGATCCTCCCCTAGTCAACTCTCTGAATATCTCCCTGAGTTTCTCGTATATCCCCTCTCCCCTCTCCATACCCCTAGCTATATCGCCCAACCACCTCAGCATAGTGAGATCGGGATGCAACTTCTCTGGGGAGAGTAGATCTTCGAGGATTTCCTTTAGATCGGAAGATCTGACTGCATTATCACCTCCTATAGCGATCTTGAACGCTTTGAGGACTGGAGATTCCTCCTTCCCTTTCCATATCAGGGAATTCCATAGAGTTGATCCCTTAACTTTAGCCCCATCGAAATGGAATCTTTCAACTGATTTCCAGGATGCGCTGGACTTTTCGTAGAGGAGAGAGGCCTGGACTGTGAATCCCTTCCCTCCGGTGGACTTCACTACGTCCTTCGTATACCTGAGCATGCGATGGGAGGTATCATATAAGTATACGCCGGGTATCTTCGTCCTCCCCACGCTTATTCCCATGCTGATTCCCACTTTCCTATCCTTTGGTATTATTCCAAGCTCAATAGCATTCGAGACTATCCCCTCAACGTGAGCGAGGCCTTCTATGAACCCGACTATGTGCTCAGCCCTAAGGATGAGAACCATATCGTCTCCAGCCACATAGAAGGGAGTTATCGGGAAGAAGAAGTCGTACTTCCTCGGTTCAGTTGCTTCTCTCATTTCTATCAATTTTTCCTCGATCTTCAGGGAGTTCCTCGCCCCTTCAATCAATCCCTCCTCCATCAGCGTGCTGAAGAGGATCGATAGGGAGATGAAGTCCTTTATGCTTTTAGACTCTCCCTTTAAACTACCGAAGCCATCCCCATCAGCGCTCAGCATGGCGATCAGCGCATTTGAGGACTCAGAATAGTCATAATCCTCCAGATCCGATATGAACCCGATTTTAAGTTGACGGAAGTATTTCCTCAGGCTACTGAGTATGATGAAGGATGAGGCTTCCTTAACAGCTTCCAGTACTTCATTATTCCATTCCTTAGTTACCTCATCATATCCTTCGGCACTCTCATTCAGGATGCTCATGAGGATGTGCCCGTATGTAGAGAGGACGAGGCAGCTCTGACATATCTTACCTCCAGCCCTCTCCACCAAGCTTTTCCTCAATTCCTCCACCTTCCCGGCGGTAGCGAAGGACCTCAGTAATTCATCTATCGATCGATCATCCAAGCTCTGATTGGCCCTGCAACTCCTGCATATATTGCTGGGATCCAGCTCCACTGAATCCCCTGCATGCCCCATAACCTTAGCGGAGGCTAGAGCTAGCCTGTAAGATGATCCAAAGTTAGTTATCAGATCCCCAGCTTTAAGCTTCGGAGGGTTTCTACCATTCCCCTTGAGAACTATGGTATCGGCGAGCGGTATTCCCTTCAGATGCTCAATTATACCCTCCTCCAACTCCCTCGAGAAACCCGGGGAGGAAATAAATACGAGCTCTCCAGCTTCTTTTGTCAATATGAATTCCTCTCCCAGGTTCTCAGCCACATATCTAGACGCGTACCTTGGGATTATATCGATTAGAAGGCTAGCACCTCTCATCTCCTTGAAAGCACCATTACTCCTTATTAGCTCCTGGATGGAACCTACCTCTAAGAGCTGTATCGTGACTTCCCAGTTACCATCATTTATGGAATCTAAGAGACCCCTTGCCCCTTCGCAGTAATCCGCATCCCCTATCTGCTCGGCTAATTTACTGAACCCCTCTTTCTCAGCAACTGCCTTTAATGAGGAGAGCCTCGCCTTCCTCCAGCGATCGCTTCCCGGCTCATTTGAGAGAGATAACGTCAGAAGAGGGGGATAGGTGCGTATTCTCAAGAGGCTATCAAATAGCTCCTTTTCTACTCCTGCTATTAATAATTTCCTGAGCCTTCCATTGATTTCCTTGAAAAAGGAGTTTAATCCCTTACGGTAGGCATCTATAAGCTCCCTCTCCACATGCTCCCTCGCATCTCCGACCATTACCGGTTATTGATCCCAGCTTTTATTTAAGTGTATGTACGGTTTAGTGCCAAAATGTTAACCTTACGATCCTCCATAACTTAGGCTCAGTAACTCACAAATTAGAATAAAAGACTTCCAGTTCTCTCTAAGACTTCTCATTCAGCTCTCTAATCTCCTGAGCCCCCTGTTCACTCCTAATAGCCCCCTATTTCCTTAATACTCCTCTCACTCCCATGAGATCGAGGCTAAAGAATGCATAGAAGGCTTCCTCACATTTTCAGAATGGTTGTAATGTATCCACTTAAGTTCGGGGTTTTATCTAGAGCTAGCTCAGGGGGCTAGGACAATGGACTGTACGAGCCAGTACGGGAGCTCCTTCATCTCCTCCTCCGTCAACACTCTTCCCTCAGGTATCCTAGACTTCAGGAAGAAATGTATACCTATATCCCCAGGATTCATGAAAACAGTTCTCCTCTCATAAGGGACATCGATTCCGAGTATTTGAGACAGGACTCTAGCGGTCGACTCATGCCCCACCGCTGAGATAAAACCCTCTCTCATCAAATCTCTCGCTTCCTGTGCTGTTACCCTCCTCAGGATTATCTTCACTTCATCCCGTTCATCGAAATCTATCGGAACCGTTAGTGTATTGAAAACGTAGACCGTCATACTCCCCTGAGGTCCCCGCGTAATCTATCTAAAAAAAACGTTTTCCTACTACCTCAATACCTCATATTATGCTCGATTTCTTTAAAATTAACATCAGGGAGGATTAAAAGGGATATATCCTCCGGTCTAAAGATCATGAGGATTCTCCGCATCCTAGATGTATTCAAGCACCACTCGTTTCATCTCACCGCACTCCTCCCTCTGCATGATCCCCTGAAATCTGCTCCTAAAATCCCTGTCTGAAGTTAATATTATAGCATCATTTCCGTCGATGAGATAGAGTGCACTTACGATTAGATGATAATCCTTATCAACTTCCTCCTCAATGGATTTGAGCTTCCCAACTTCATGTAAGCAATGCTTTACTAGACCCGCTGCCCTCCCCCTGATCTCCTCATAATCCTTTACTTTGACGAATCTTCTCAATGTTTCATTCCTAAAAAAGGAGCTATTATTAAACTTTTTATTAATTCCCTNTTNCTCTTTAATTTAATGAATATTATCTTCACCTTCTTTTCTTCCTTTATGATGCTACTGCACATNCCCTGAGCCCTTTCCTCCCTTCCTTGCTTGGATACAACGCTAGAATCCACAATGATGAACTTCATTCAGGGGCCCCCGGTAGGAGCTCCAATATTCTCTCTATGTCGAACCTCCCCGTCTCCTCATCGAAAGGAGCTTCCCTAACTACATTATCGAGTTTCTCATCCCAAAGGAACTCATAGAGCTTAGAGGATATCCCGCTCGATGCACAATCCTCTATAGCAGATATCAGATGTTCCCTGTGCGTCGATATTACTACGGAGCCTGAGTTAGCGAGGTCCTTGAGGATCGAGGGAAGGCCGGAGAGTACGTAAGTATCGAGCGAGACCTCGGGTTCATCCAGGAATACTACTGGAATTAAGTTCCCCATCTTCGATGCCGCTAAGATTAGAAATTGCACCATTACTGAGGAGAAAAGGGATCTGAGTCCCTTGCTGAAGTAATTCAGTTCTATGAATTTCTCAAAGTCTCCGCTCCTTATGAGAAGACCCCATTCCTTGAAACTCACCTTAACTCCCCTATCAGCTCCGCTGGAGATGGATATCGTCTTCGATATTAGATCCAAAGCCCTATTCAGGGGCTCATAATAGGATTTAATGGCCTCTATATCTCCAAAGACTCTGTTTTGGGACCTCTCAGCGATCTTATAGAGGATTTTAGTGGAGAAAGGGACGTCGGTAGCGATCAGGGGTTCGCCCTTCATTATCCTCATGGCCCTGTATCCGAAGTTATAGGGATCTAGCACAGCCACGGAGATGAATTTATTACTAGATGCTTGATTACTAGATACTTGGATCTCCTCAACTCTATTCACGGATCTGAGCCATTCATCCTGCTCCCTCGGGTGCGGTAGGGGGAGTATCCCCTTCAATCTCACTACCTCCCCGCCATCGTAACTTATGGATAGGTCCATATCGAAGGAGCATTCTGGGTATGAGGTGAGGAGAGCTGAGGAGAGAGCTTGAAGCACTATGTAGGACCTCAGTTTCTCCCTCCCGTTTAAACCCAGCCTAGTCGGGAGGGTCCTATCCACTATATCGTAGAACTCATTCTCAGGGGACTCGCTATAGATGTGCTGGATATCGAGCACATCGTACCCTATCTCCCCTAGAGAGCTCAGAGCCATCTCGATGGCATCTTTATATCCCAGGCTCCTCGCGAGTCTTTCAGCGGCTAAGAGGGAGGATGAGGAGAGGAGCTCGCTCATAGTCAATCCCAGGAGGGTCTTCCCTGAGATATTGCTACCGTAGAATATAGTATATCCGGGCACCGGGATATCGAGCTCGCAATCCCTCAGGAACCCCAGCTTTCCCACGGCGAGCTTTATCGATGGCATCCTATCCTACACACTCGCTCTCCATAATAAACTTAATGAGAGCTTCGACCGACTTGAAGTAAACTGAATTGTCCCCTTTGCATCTCCTAATAGCTGAAACGTACTTATCACTCACCATCAGAGCGCCTGAGTAAGCCCTGAGTATAGCTATCTCCCTCATGCTCAGATGCCCCCCGCCCACGTAAAACAGCCCCTTCGTGAATTTTCTGATATTCCCCTCTCCCAATGATAGTACAGCTCTCTCTACTTCCCCCGCTTCTATCCCTTCTCCCCCCAGATGCCTAACTAAATGCACGGAGAGTTCAGATAGGGTATTCAGACCGCTGAGATTATTCCTGATAATCCGAGGAGCTTTCTTTATGCCTTCGTAGATGTGCCTATGAGCTTGATGGTGGAAGAGTACCGCGTATTGGACTGCCTTCCCCTCGATCGCCCCGANCCCAATCACTCCCCTCTCGATCAATGATGATANTACCATGAAGGAGATGGCTTCATGCCATCCGAAGGAGCAATTCCTCTGAAACTCAGGTAGAGCCTTTCCTACGTCATGAAAGAGACCTGCTATCGCTCCAACTCTCTCATCCAGCCCAGCATATTTGCACAGCTTCCTGCAGAGCTCCGAGACCTCGATGAGGTGATCTATCAGGGGCTCTCTGACTCCCTCTCCGCAGAACGCGTATAACTCATATAAGTCCGAGCTCCTCCCCGTCCTCATAGACGTATCCCCTCAACTCGAACCCCAGGAAAGCTGCTTTCACCCCCTCTTTCCTCTCTATCTCGCTCAGGAGCTTCAAGGAGGTCGTCATGGGCTTCATCAGGAAATCTTCGAGGAGTTTCTCATCCACAGGTTTGTATTTGAGAGATCCCTTCTCATCGTACAGTTCGAACCATGCCCTTATCTCATCCCCGAGGATCTCCCTCCACCTCCCACGGTTTCGGAGGAGGAACTCCGATGAGACTTCGACGTAGTCCCAGGGTCTCCCATCCCTCACCAGGACCAACTGCACCAGACTACTGCCCCTGAGCCCGGCGCCCACTCTCTCGAACTCCCTCACGGCGCTCGATAAGGGCTCCCCCATTATCATGAGCCGCAACTGACGTAGCGGGAAGTCCTCCAATTGCTTCAGTGACAGGTAATCCTCGGAGCTCTCCTCAAAATCGTACACTTGACTCAGGATCTCATATATGCTCCTCAATCCGGATCCCTCGTCCGAGATCCCGTATCTCCAGTCTATGCGAGCGAACTCAAATCTCTCCCCTCCTAGCTCTATCTCCTCCTTGGAAGCCCTATCGAAGAGCTCTCTCACCCTCTCTATGAACTTATCAACGATCTCCTTAGGATATATCGAGTAAGCAGATTTCTTGGCCTCATCAGAGATCGAGAGTGTCAGCAAAATCCTCTCCGGACCTCTCTTCCCATCCCTCAGGACCCTTCCGAACCTCTGGATGACCGACTCCGGAGTAGCTATATCGCTCACTACAGCATCGAAACCCAGATCGACGCCAGCTTCCAGCACTTGAGTCGATACCACGAATACCCTCTCACCTCCCTTCAGCTTCTTCCTTACATAATCAATTCTCCTCTCCTTCTCCCCCCTCCTGAGCCTCCCGTGGATCAGGATGACATCATCCCTCAGGCTAGATAGCTCCTTGTAAGCACTAACAGCCCTCTTGACTGTGTTGACCACTATTAAGCTCGTTGAACTCAGCCTCTTAGCTAAATCCAGGGTATCCTCGTCCGTCACCAGGGTCCTGACGCTTCTCACGTAATTTTCGAAGGCCTCCCCGTACTCCCTATCCCCCCTGATGATCTCATTCACATCTANCATCTCCACTGATCCAGNGGAAGCCAGGGGTTCGTAGAGCTTCATCATCTCATTGCCCCCGATTATGACTACGCTCACATCGATGCCTTCAGCTGCTAGCAGGGTCTTGAGACTCGGGGGAGGAATCGTTGCTGATGTCCAGAGGACCCTGCAGCCTATTTTAGCTAGTATCTCAGCGAAAGAGGGGAGTATGTCCCTGGAAGTCCCTCCCTCCGCTTCATCCGCTCTCATCAGTATGTGGGCCTCATCGAAAGCCACCACTCTATCGTGGAGAGCGTAGTACACCACATCCCAGTGGGCCCTCGCTTTCCCTATCTCAACTAGGGGCGCGAGGAGAGTCGTGAGGAAAGCGCTATCATATGTAGCGACTATTCCTCTCCTCAGCATGAACGGGTCTTTCTCTATTTTTATGGAATTTCCCTCCAATTCAACTCGAACCTCTCCTAAACCAGCTAGGAATCCCACTGAATCTGCTCGGAGGGTGCTGACCATCTTCTCCAACTGATCCCTTATTATGCTCCTGAGGGGAAGCATATCCAGGACTCTGAACTTCTCGCAGAGCTTAGCTATTAGGGTGCTCTTTCCGAAGCTCGTCGGAGCTATCAGTACGACGATCCTCCCCCTATCTATCTTCTCCATTATCGATTCCTGAATAGCCCTCCTGGAGAGCAACTCACACCGACCCCGTGATCACTCTCTTCAGGTTCATCACCCTCTCCCTCATCTCCCTGAACAGCTCCTCCCTCTTCACTTCCCTCCCCTCGACACTCAAGAAGTCCCCCTCCACATCAGCGGACTTCCCTATCATGCGTAATCTCACTTCCTCCACCTCAAGCCTCCTGAAGATCCCGTAAGTCTCATCTAGAGCTACCCTCAAGTTCGCCTCCATCATAGCCCTAGCTAGGGACTTGAGCGAGACCATCAATGCCTCGTAAGGGGTGGGATTCTCCGATAGAGAGATCAGATGCATCGATGCTATCATCAGAGAGCTCAGTGCGGATGCTATATCCTCCACTTCCCTCAGTCCGGCCGATTCCATCGCCCTAGCTACTGAGGGTACCTCTGAAAGCGCTATTGGGATCTCAGACACTCTGAAGAACCTCTTCGCGGACTTTGAGAAGGAAGTTATCTTTATACTGCACCTCTCCTCAGAGAAAGCCTCTATCTTACCAGCGTACCTCCCCAAGATCCTGTAGATGAGGGCCAGTCTGTAAGCTTCGGGATCTTGGTATATCACGGATCCCTGCTTCCTCGTGAATTTCAGGAGGTTCGAGAAAGCTTCCTTAATCATGCCGAGGCTCCAGAGCTCAGTCCCGGGCTCAGCGTGGAGGGTCATGAACGTATAAATGGGGTGATCCCCGCCCCTGAATGCCACTTGAAAGGCGAGGAGAGATGCATAGAGGAGAGCGGAGTAGGGTGCGCTAATCGAGATCCGGACCCTGCCCATACTCGGCCTCCCTGCGCGCGTCTCCTTGATCCCGTGGAACTTCCCGAGTTCGTAGAGAGCGTCCGAGATCACTAGCCTAGGGGGGTCTATATCCCCGCCCACCTTTATATCGAGATTCCTCCCCCGGGATATATTCACACTCCCAGGATCCAGTCCCTCCGGGAAATCAGATCCCATCAAGAAGTTGAGGAGGGCTTCGAATAAGTTCTTCCTCTCCCTCTCTCCCAGTCCCCCCTGCCAGACCTTGAGCTTCTCCCCGAGGACGTAACCATCCGTCCCGCCGGCTCCCCCTGGGATAAGGGGCATCCCCATCCTCTCCCCGCATCCCAGGGACTTTAGAGTCTCCACTACCCCATGCTTCCAAATAAATGGCTTTATATCAGCTCTAGCTAAGGTTAGGGAGCTCTCATTATGGTAATCGACCTCTAAATCCTCCTTAGTCCCTAGGAACAGGGCTGTGAGAGCTAGATCCGATCCGAAGGGCATGGGAGGGAGGACTACCTCAGGCATTCCCGATCACTCCCCTGGGTAGGGCGTAATGATTCCCAGCAGAATCCCTCAAAGCTACTGCGTCCTTGAGCGATACTCTCACTGAGTTGAGGGGGAGGATGTACCTCTCGTAATCGATGCCCCTCCCCAGCCTCAGCTCGTACCACTCCGGCCTCAGTTCGGGGAGCCTCACTATCATGTAACTTCCGTATGGAGAGGTAACGATATCCAAGGGAGTCAGGTGGAGGATCTCTATCTCCTCGGAATCGATTGGGGAGACTTCCCTCACTTCCACTTCTTCCACAGATACTAGGGACTCCTTAGTCCCCACCCTCACTATCCCCCAAGCGCGCTCACCCACGAAATCTGGATCCCGGGTGAAGTAAACCACCTCCATCTCAGAGCTAGGAGCGTATATCTTGCCGTGGGGCTGGATTCCCCAGAGGGTCCTCGAGTTCAGGTGCTCGGATCTCACGCCTAGGGAGAGGCTAACTCTGTTTATATCCATGGTCTCGATGAGCTGGGAGGGATCAGCATCTAGGAACCTGTAAGTGACCCAGGGGCAGAGTTTTAGGGTCTGAATGGCCTCGCTCACCTCACCCTCTATCTCTGGACGCTTCCTCACGGATATGGGATAGGAGAGAGCTCCTATCAAGGTGGACTGCGGAGGGATCCTGAATGGAGGCTGGGATGCCGTGAAGATCGGTTCCTTCACGCTATAGCCCCAATGGAACTGGATCCTCAGGGAGACTGCTCCTTTAATCCCAGCCATTCTAGGGCAGCTCCCTTAGCTAGATCGAACGCCCCCACTATGGAATCCGCTACCTCTATCTTCACGCAGTTGCTCGGCGAACCCATCTTCCCGATGACGTCCTCCATACTCGAGAATCCGTAAAGCTTAAAATTATATTTGAATTTTTCATTTAAAGATTTGACCCTCTTGAGGGTCCTCTCTATGTAATCCCCAGTGAAGGGCGAGCTCACGGTGAAAGGTAGCTCCTTGCTCAGGGATATTAGGATCGACTCGTACTCCATCACCGGGTCGAACCTAGTCCTCTTGGCTCCGAATACCTTGGTCTCCAGCATCAGGGATAGCGCATCTACAGCTACCTCTATCCTCTTCTTCCTCTCCTCCTTATCCTTGACTATCTCACCGCTGCTCCCGAGCCCTATGGATCCCAAGTCCAGGAGCGAGCTCCAGCCGTAGACGGCCGAGCCCACTTCAACGGAGTAGGGCATTTGAGCATCCTTCTGCTTTAAGGAAGCCGTTGGGGCATGTCTCACTTGCATCTGAGGTTCCAATGAGCTCTTATCGATGGCATCCAGCACTGTTACCATATAGCTCGCGTAAAACCTGGAGGTCCTCTTGACGGGGATCTCCCAAGCGAAGAGAAACCCTCCTATATCCTCGACAACGCAGTTCTTCACGATCTCCTCCTCAATCTTTACAGCGACTTCCTCCCTATCGGTCGAGTTCTCCTTGCTCTCTTTCTTCCCGCGACCCTTCTGCCCACTTATTTCATCTAAGAGCTTCTTTTCCCACTCCTTCTCCCCGAATAACTGAGGTTGAGCGTGCTTAACGAACTCCTCCCTCTCGCAGAACGAACACAACGGCAATCCTTTCTCCTTGGAGAGGCGGACAAGCCAGGATTGATATGCGTGAGCCATCGACTCCCCACTGACAGCCGGAACATATCTCAAGATGTAGCTCCCATCCTCCCTCCTGTAAACGATCGCGGCCTTCCTGTGCCTGACTACGTTGCCGACGCTCTCGACCATATTGAGGGCTTCTAAGTTCACTATAGCCCTCAATCCAACGCTCAGCCAGACCATCAACCCTCACCCCCTTCCCTCCTCTCCGGCCATGAGAGGGACTTTATCGCGATCCTCCTCACTATCTCAAGCCCTCTCATCAGGTCCTCATCCAGTTCACTCAGCAATCTATCTATATTTTCCTCTCTCGCGATATGCGACCTCACCTCCCTCTCATCCTCCTTACACAAGTAAGACTCAGCCGCCGATCTGGAGATCCTGAGAGCCTCATATAGGGCCATCTCGACGGCCTCCTTGCTCGTGGCATTAGCTAATCTATCGATTATCGAATACATCCTGCACCTCACGAACGGCCGGAGCATATTCGCTATATCCTCCACCATATCCATGACATCACCTTACCGGAGCCTCACCGCTCCCGATGAGTTGATAGGATACCTTATAAGTACCGCTGACCACCGTTTCATGGAGGGAGCCATTTTTGAAATGAAAGTAAATTAACGTTATAAATGGGATCGGCTCACCTGCCCTATGTCGTCCGAGTCCGAGTTGTACAGCTGGGCATTCAGGGCTGGGAAGACAATGTTCGAGTGCCTCTCCGCGAGCTCAGGGGGGAGGGAGGATACAGTCAGGAACAAGCTCAGGAGCTTCGTACTCTCCCTTAGATCTGAGCTGACTCCTGAGAGGTTCAGGAGGGCTTTGGTGGACCAGATAGTCTCTATTATGGTCGATTGCGATAAGGAGCTATCCTTGCCCAGGGTGATAAAGATGGAGAGGCCCTGGACCGTGGATGAGTTCTACAGGTACAGCACTGCGATCCTCGCTGGGTTGTATGAGGCCATATTCTCTAGGTATGAGGGGGTGTGAGCATGAGGAGGGCTTTCCTCACCTTAGTGTTGGGAGTCTCCGGCAACGTCAATGCGGATGCGGGCGTCGGCATAAGGATCCCTATGAAGAAGGTGGTCTCCTGGAACAGAGAAGTGAGGGCTTTCGTATCCCCTAGGTGCATAAGGAGGGGGATAAGGGGGAGATTCGCTGAGAAGGGCTTCCAAGTGGACCCGCAGACGTCCGAGAGGGGGCAGCTGACCGATGTCGGGGATCCGATAAGATACGTGGACGATGATCTCTTCGGATACCTAGCTCCTGAGAAGGGGAAGGGAGAAGTACAGCCATCTAGGAGCGCTCCTGTCAAAGTATCCCCTCTGATAGCTCTTCATCACACTGAGATAAGCGTTGAGTTCGCTGGGAGGTTCCCGAGGACAGATATAAGCGGAGAGGCTAGGGAAGCCAATCCAGTCCCGTTCGAGATAGAGACCGCTAAGTGGCTGGGAAGCATGCACGTCATAGTCTCTGAGGAAGTCGGCAAGTTCAAGGAAGATGAGCTCCCGAAGAGCCTCCAGGAGAAGATGAAGGAGTACTCGAGCTTAGTGAAGAAGGAGGAGAATTACTATGAGCTAACGATTGAAGAGAGGAAGAGGAGGCTCAAGGCTCTCTTCGAGATACTCCTCAGGGAGGGATGGAGCTTCCCGAGGGGATCTGAGGCCGAGAGTCAGCCTGAGTACCACTACGCGATAGTGCTGCTGAGCGATAGCTTCATACCGACGCCTAACGTACTGAAGATGAATGATAACCTTGAGCTCGATCTCGAGGCCACGAAGGAAGCGCTTGGCCTCTACGACTGGAGTTCAGCTTACATAATAGATTACAGGAACAACTCCCTCCTCAGCTTGAGCAAGAATGGAGGGAAAATTGAGGGGGAGGCTGAGAAGCTCTCAGAGGTGTCCCTGAATGGCGTTATCGATGCTGCTATCGAATTCCTCTTATCTAGAGCCTGAGGAATTCGGCGCCCTGACCTTCGATATCTCCTTCGAGACAGCCCAGTTCAGAAAGCACCTCCTGAAGATGTACAGGGACACCTACATGATGCCCCTCCCCTCCACGATAGCGGGCATGGTCGGAGCTATCTTCGGGATCAGGAGGAGAGCTCT
>JGI24721J26819_10002606_pt1 | contig 19790 bp, 17 predicted proteins | sample YelNatPaOPGAMG01_FD_26819 | JGI IMG/M metagenome (IMG submission 26819) | reverse complement strand
GGGGGGGACCATCCAAGGTAGCATGGCCTCGCGGGGAAAACCCGGAGATGACGGGAAGGGTGGTTTTCTCGGAGGGACGCACTCTGTGCGTCCGCGTGGTACGGCCGAACGAATGCCAAGGCATTTCTTTCCCACCACATGCGTTGAAGATTGCCTTGGGGCCTACCGGTCACATGCCTCGGTCAAGCCCGTGCCATCCTTGCGGGCGTGCGGAGCCCGCCCCCGCGAAATGGCCAAGCGATGCGGAGAACGCCTTACGGGGGCAAACCGGGGGATGGCGCCAAGGGCGGTTCTTTCGGAGGGACGCACTCTGTGCGTCCGCGTTGCAAAACCTCACGGACGCCAGGGGATTTCATTGGCGTCGACGGCTAGGCGAAGGGCGGTGTTTCAATGGGAATACGTCTCTGCAACGCCAGGCCTTCCTCAGCGGGCGTGCGGAGCCCGCCCCTCCGGGGGGGTGAGCCGGGGGGAGGTGGCCTTGCGGGGAAGGGCCGAGGGATGACGCGAGAGGTTGTTTTCTCGGAGGGGCGCGGTCTCCGCGCCCGGGTGGCAAGGCCGGAGGCGAGCCGAGCCACGTCGCGATTATGGACGAGTTGGCGACAGGCCGGTGGCCAAAGGGAGGAAACATTTGGGTTGGCGTTATGCCGTCATCGCGGGCGTGCGGAGCCCGCCCCTCGAGGGGGGACTATCTGACGGCGAGATGGCATTGCGGGGAAAACCCGGGGATGGCGCTAAGGGGGGTTCTGTTGGAGCAACTTTCTCCTTCTTTTCTTGGACAACTCCCACACTATGCACCTTGTCCTGAATTGACAGTGGACATTGGGGCTCGAACACTGGCATCCCTCGGGAAGCTCTGGATCGTCGCAACAGAGGTGACAGTATCCAACCTGAAATTTTTCGCACATGGCCATGGCTTCCTGATCCGGATGTCTCCTGCACTTCATCTCTCGCCCTCCGGGGAAAATCCCTCCCTCCTCTCAGAGCTTATCGCTGGAGGCACCTCCGGGCAACGGTCCTCATCCCCTCTCGATGACATAGATGCCCCAAAAGGGTGAGTGTGGAGCCAAAAAGAGGCTTTTCCCTTCTCCTCTCTCCCAACTGTCTTTCTCCGCACACAGTGAATCCAGCCCGGAGAAGAATGGCTTCCAGCATCAGACCATCGCCGATTTCCTCGAGGCCCAAGTGGGGCTCCCCCGCTGTGTCCCAATCCATGACCCGGAGCNCCCCCATTATGGCCNTGAGATTGCNNACGGATCATCTCCANGTGAGCCTCGAACCCTCCTGGTCTTCATAGCCAGATACCGAAACGAAAACCATAGACGATGGCCCCAAGCCGATCTATTCCCTTAAGCCCTGGGCTTTGGAAGTCCTGACAATAAGCCCCTTCAAGGCTTTGGGAAAGTCGGAATGAACGCAGGACCCCATCTGGAACCGAGGAGAACAGAGTGGACACATCCCTTGAGCTGGGATAGAATCCCACCCAAGAGGAGACACCGAGGGCTAGTTCCAAGGGAGGGCGCGCGGCCATGAAGGTATCCATTCTCGTCCTCACGACTTTCCTCACCATCTCATTGAGTTCCAAAGGAGGAGGTGCAGACATGAATCTTTCGAGTCCGGCATTCCAACACGGTGGAAAGATTCCATCCAAGCACACATGCGATGGGCCCAATATCAGTCCGCCTCTCAAGATAGAGGGGTGCCAGAGGGGACAAAGAGCCTCGTCCTCATCATGGATGACCCCGATGTCCCCAAATCCATAAGGCCAGATGGGATGTGGGATCACTGGGTGGTGTTCAACATCCCCCCGGACCTCAAGGAGATACCCGAGGGCAAGGAGCCTCCAGGAGTGCCAGGAGTGGGCACAGGAGGGAATACCACATACTTCGGCCCCTGCCCTCCAGACAGGGAACACCGTTATTTCTTCAAGCTCTACGCCCTCGACAAGACCCTTGACCTCCCTCCCAAGGCCACGAAGGCCCAGGTGGAAAAGGCCATGGAGGGCCACATCCTGGCCAAGGCAGAGCTCATGGGCCGATACGAGAGGGTCAGGCGCTGAGCTCTACCCAATCCAGCCCCAGGAATGCCAGTCTCCCTCGGGTGGGAACTCCGGTCTCCGGATCCCACCCCATGGCTCCGTAATAGAGTCTCAATGCCTCCCGGAACTCCTCCTCGGTGAGCCTCTTCTCCCTCGGTGTCCCAGCCTCAAGGGGCTCGAAAAGTCTCTGGGGAAGCCTGTCATCCTTGGCCGAGAGGCCCTCCCTCAGGTTGAAGAGCCTGGCCATGGTCACGGTCCTCTCCCCCAACTCCATGAGTTCGTAAAGGCTCGTGTTCCAGCCAGTTGAGGCCTTGAGAGCATCCGCTATGAGCGGAAGGGTGAAGGCCGAGTAAGGCGCAGCTGCAAAGTTGCATATTCCCAGCGAATTGAAGAAGTTCCATATTTGCTGGGCGTGGACAAATAGCCTTATTTTCCTCGGGCCTATCTCCACTGCTGGCATGGGCTCGAGAATGCCTGCTGGATTGGCAGCATAAAGCATGGGGGTCTCGGACATGAAGGAGGTGTCGTGAGGGGCTTCTATGTGATCGGCACCCGTGGGAGATGTGGCATAGCTCAATACCAGGCCCTTCTTTCCCCTCGGGTCATGCATGGGAAGCTCCTGGCCCTTTATCTCCAGGGCATAGCGTTCAGCACCCTTTCCGATCCTCCTCGCAGCCTCTTTTACCCCATCGGCCAGGATGTCCCCGAAACCCTCCCTCTTGGCTATCTTGTGGATCATCTGGATCATTCCATCGGCATTGCCAAAACGAAGCTCTATCCCATCTGTGTCGCGAGGGCTCAATATCCCCTGCTCGGTGCATTCCATTGCAAAGGCTATGCAGACCCCAGTGGATATGGTATCCAGGCCATAGCGATTGCAAAGCTCGTTCCCATGGGCTATGGCCTCGAGATTGTCCACTCCGCACAGGGATCCCAAGGAGGCGAGGGTCTCGTACTCGGGACCTCCAAATTCAGGATCAGTTGCGTACTTTCCCTCGACCTTCACAACCCTCTTGCAATGGATGGGGCATCCGTAGCAGCCTTTTGTCGAGTGAAGTATGGTCTGATTCATTGCCTCGGCTGATATCTTTTGGGCTCCCTCGAATATCCCAGCCTGGAAGTTCCTCGTGGGCAATATCCCCGAATCATTGAGGGGCATCACGAAAACCGGGGTCCCGTATTGTTTGAAATTTCTGGCCATGGGTGACTGGGGAATTAGGTCCGCGACCTCCTTCCCTATGGCCTTGAGTCTCTCGGGATCCGCGAACTCGAGCTTGCCCGTCCCCCTCACGGCAACGGCCCTCAGGTTCTTGGAGCCCATCACAGCTCCCATCCCTGTCCTCCCATTGGCGTGCTTGAGCTCATTGAGCACGCAAGCGTATCTCACGAGCCTCTCCCCAGCAGGGCCGCACTGGGCAACCCTTATCCTCTCATCCCCCAGCTCCTCCCTTATGATCCTCTGGACTTCCCCTGTGTCCTTTCCAGTGAGGCCCGAGGCATCCCTGAGCTCGGCTTTGCCATCTTTGATCCAGAGGTAAACAGGTCTTGGAGCTCGTCCCTTTATCACTATTCCATCGAAGCCAGCATGCTTCAGCTCAGGCCCCCAGAAGCCGCCTGCTTCCGCCTCACCGAAAGCTCCCGTGAGGGGCGAGCGGGCAGCGACGGTGTACCTCGGCACTCCCGGGATGGGTGCTCCGGAAAGAACACTCGACATGAATACCAAGACATTTTCCGGGCCTAGGGGGTCGACACCTGGCTTGAGCTCCTTGANAAGGTAGTAGAGGGAGAGGGCAGACCCTCCCATATAGAGCCTGTAAACCCTCTCATCAGGGGTCTCTTCCCATATCCTCCCCTCGGTGAGGTCCACTCTGAGAATCCTTCCATTGTATCCCTTTGGCATGGCGATCCACCTCCATAATTGGCCTTAAGGTCTTCTGGACGAGGATGATCGAATCTCCCTTCCATCGCCCCCTTGCACAGCAAGGGAAGCGTAAACGCGGCTCTTTCTCAAGAGCTCCTCCACCTGGGCCAGTATTCCGGCCCTCTCCTCCTCGGTCGTGTTCCTCACGACCTTTCCAGGTACACCCAAAACCAGGGAGTCGGGAGGGATCACGGACCTGGGAGGCACCAGGGCTCCAGCGCCAATGATGGAACCCCTCGACACCACTGCCCCATCGAGCACTATCGCCCCTATTCCCACGAGGGAACGGGGCTCTATCACGGCCCCGTGGATCTTGGCACCGTGGCTCACTATGGCTTCCTCCCCTATTTCCACTGGAAGCCCTTCTGGGGCCTCGACCAGGGCTAGATCCAGCACTGCGGCCCTTCTCTTCACCCTTATGGCCTCGCTGTCTGCCCTGAGCACCGCAAGGGGCCACACACTCGCCTCCTCCGCCACCTCCACCTCCCCTAGGAGCCTGGCTGAACGGTCCACCCAGGCCGAGGGATGCACCCTAGGGTTCTTCTCTCCGTAAGGAGTGAAGTTCTCGCGGCCTCCTGACAATTCGCGCCTCCTTTCCCTTCACACTCCCTGCGTGAATCTCTTGCGGATCTCCTTCTTGTTTATCTTTCCGACGCTTGTCTTCGGGATCTCGTCAACGAAGACTATTCTGTCGGGAATCCACCACTTGGAGATCGTTCCCTTCTCCACGAATCTTCCCAGGAATTCCCTTATACTCCTCTCCGTTTCCTCTTGTTTTGCCCCTTCCCTCAATACCACGAGGGCCACTGGCCTCTCGCCCCACTTCTCATGGGGCTGACCTATCACCGCGACCTCGGATACAGCCTCGTGCTGGCTTATAAGACTCTCCAGCTCCAGGGAGGAAATCCATTCGCCCCCTGTTTTGATCACGTCCTTTAGCCTGTCGGTTATCTTCACATATCCTTCCTCGTCCTGGAAGGCTATATCGCCTGTGTGGAGCCATCCACCTCTCCAAAGCTCCTCTGATCTTTGGGGATCTTTGAGATAGCCCTGGGTGAGCCATGGAGCTCTCACCACTATCTCGCCAGAGCTTCTGCCATCCCGGGGCAAGGGGTTTCCGCTCTCGTCAGCTATCCTCAGGTGCACCAAGGGGAGAGGGATCCCAGTCTTTATCCTGAACTCCAGTTGTCTTTCCATGTCCCAATCTAGCATGTGGGGCTTGAGAAGGGCTGTTGTGAGGACTGGACAGGTCTCGGACATTCCGTATCCTGCCCAGGTATTTATCCCCATCTGGAGAGCTTTCCTGGCAAGCCCTCTCGGATAAGCTGCTCCCCCGATCACGACCTTCCACTTGCTCAGGTCTATCTTGGATGCCAAGGGATGCTCGAGGAGCATGTGGAGGATCGTTGGAACGCAGTGGGAGTACGTGACCCCCTCCTTCTCTATGAGCTTGAGGAGCATTTCGGGCTCATAGCGGCCTGGATAGACCTGTTTGGCGCCTATCATCGTTGCCATGTAGGGGAACCCCCATGCGTGCACATGGAACATGGGAGTGATTGGCATGTAAACGTCTCCCCAGTGAAATGGAGCTTGTAGGGCCATGCTTCCCAAAGAGGCCTGTCCCAGAGTGTGGAGAACAAGTTGCCTGTGGCTGTAGTAGACGCCCTTTGGGTCTCCAGTTGTGCCTGTGGTATAGAAGACCGTTGCCTGAGCATCCTCCGAGAAGTCCTCAAATTGAAAATCCGGACTTGCCTTGGCCAGAAGATCCTCGTACTCCCCGACTATGGGCAACCTGCCCTTGATCTTCTTGGAGCCATCACTGAGAAGCACATACGCCTTCACGGTCCTGAGCTCGGAAGCGATCCCCTCGAGCATCTCCACGAAGTCCTCATTGACCAAAACGATGGTATCCTCGGCGTGATTCATGGTGTAGAGGATCTGTTCGGGGGAGAGGCGCACATTCACAGTGTGGAGCACAGCACCCATCATGGGCACGGCGAAGAAGCACTCCAGATACCGATGGGAATCCCAATCCAGGACAGCCACCGTATCCCCAGGCCCAACGCCCAATTCCGTGAGGGCAGAGGCCAGCCTGTTCACCCTCCCTACGAAATCCCTATAAGTGTAGCGGAGAAGGTCCCGGTAGACGATCTCGTGGTCGGGAAAATAGAGGACACCGGAATAGAGTAGGTTCTTGATCAGAAGAGGATAGGAGTAGGCCGATCGAGTCCTCTCTATTATCCTCACAGACTTCATCCCCCTCACCTCCCATCTCGAAGACCCTCTGGCTCGCCAGAGTTGAATGCCGTTTTTCCTTGGGACCTCCGAGATTCTACTTGAGGCCCCTCAAAGGAGTCGATTCTTGAGGTTTTCATGGGCTGAGGGGGCCCCAAGAGGAAATTGACCCCCTCTCGCCTCTCCGATATAGCGAAAGCCTTTCTGCCACTGTCCCAATTCACGTATCCCTGAGATAAATGGCCTAAGCTTTACCTTTTCCATCCCCCAAAAGCCCAATGGCTTTCTCCCAAGACGCCCCACTGTGGCCAAATGACCCTCGTAATTCTATCTCCCCATATGTCACTAGATCCAGGTCCAGGGGAGCTTTTTTCGAGAATTTCCACCTGGACCATCTCTTCGGGGTCAGGCCCAGGATCCTCAGCCTCCACGAGGCGGACATTTCCCCACGCCTTGGCCATTTTCCTCAGCTCTATCATTGAAGGCCCCTTGAAGAGGAGTCTCATCCCGCCATCCATCCCCCGTCAACAAAGAGGACAGCGCCTGTGAGGTAATCTGAGGCCCTGGAGGCCAGGAAGACCGCTGTCCCAGCCAGATCTTCTGGAATCCCAGGTCTTCCCAGGGGGATTCGGGAGTGGATCCACTCGGAGCGGACAGGATCCTGGAAAAGGGGTTCTGTGAGGGGCGTCCTGAAGTAGCCTGGCGCAATGGCATTGACCCTTATTCCATGAGGGGCCAACTCCACAGCTAGGGCCTTGGTTAGGGAATATATTCCCCCCTTGCTCGCTCCGTACACGGAGATGTTCTTTATCCCGATCTGGCTTGTGAGGGAGGCGATGTTTATGATCTTTCCCCCCTCTCCCCTTTTTATCATGTGGCGCACGATGGCTTGGGTGAGGAAGAAAGCNCCCTTGAGGTTCACTCCCATAACGGAATCGAAGTCCTCCTGTGTCATCTCCACAAAAGGCTTTCTCACGTTGATCCCCGCATTGTTGACGAGAATGTCCACCTTTCCGAATCTGCGGATTGCTTCCTCGACAATCCTCTCTATGTGATCCAAGCTTGAAATGTCGGCCGGGAGGGCCAAAACCTGCCTACCTGTCTCTTCCTCTATCGTGTTTTTTGCGGCCTCGAGTTCCGAACTGCTTCTTGCCACAAGAACCAGATCAGCCCCTGCGCCGGCCAGGGCCTTGGAGATCCCGAGGCCAAGTCCCCTCCCACCACCTGTGACCAGCCCCACCTTTCCTGTGAGAGAGAAGAGTTCATAGGTGGTCCCCATCAGAACGCCTCCCTGTAAATTCTTCTCACGTCGTCCTCCGTGAGATCCCTGGGGTTGGGAACGAATAGTCTCGACTGTTTCATCCCCCCCTCCACTAGCTTGGGAAGGTCGCTTTCGGGAATCCCATAGTCCCTCAGCCGATACGGCACCTCGATGGACTCGAGGAGCTTCTCCACAGCCTCCACCGCCTTTTGGGCAGCTTCCATGAGGCTGAGGCCCTCTGTGCAACATCCCATCAGTTGAGCTATCCTCGCGAATTTTTCCGGGTTTCCAGGGAGATTGAACCGCATCACATGGGGAAGCATTATGCCATTGGACCTTCCATGGGACATATGGTACTCGGTCCCGAGGGGATAACATAAGCCGTGAACTGCCCCGAGTCCTCCACTTCCAAATGCCATACCCGCCACTGTCGAAGCCAGGGACATGTAGTACCTGGCCTCCAAATTGGAGCCTTTGGACCAAGCGATGGGCAGGTATCTTGCTATCCACTCTATGGCCTTCTCAGCCAGGATGTCCGAGAAGGGAGTTGCCCCTGCCGAGACATAGGTCTCTATGGCATGCACAAGGGCATCCAGGCCTGTGTCAGCGGTCACTTTGGGAGGCATGGAAAGGGTGAGAAGGGGATCCACTATGGCTAGCTCTGCCAAGACATAGGGGCTGAAAACGACCTTCTTCGTGTTTTCGGCCTCGTCAGTTATCACGAATACTCTGGTTATCTCGCTTCCAGTTCCTGCAGTTGTGGGGATGAGTATCTTGGGCACACCCCTTCTCTTGACCAGGTCCACCCCGCAATAATCCAACACCTTTCCCTCGTTTGTGGCCATTATGGATATTCCCTTGGCCACATCGAGGGAGCTACCACCCCCGAGGCCTATGACCGAGTCGCAGCCGTTTTCCCGGAATACTTCGGTCCCCTGATCCACCAATCTGGCGGGAGGTTCTGGCTCCACCTTATCGAAGACCACAAAGGGAATGGAGGCCTCTTCCAGGCTCTTTCTCACTGGCTCGAGAAGACCCGCCTGAACAACTCCTGGATCTGTGACCACAAGGGGCTTATTTCCCCCAATGGCCCGAACCTCACTCCCGACACTCCTCGAGGAATTGAGACCGAAGATGACCCTGTGGGGGCAATAGAACACATGGAGCCTATCTGATATCACCTGAGCCATGGGAAACCTCCTTTCTTCGATTCTTCCTCAAACTCGCTAATTCCAAGCCTGCCTTCGCCACAAATCAATGCTTTTGTCCTGGGTCCCTCGACCTCGATCTTCCGGAAAGGACCCTTCTTATTTTCTCCTCCATTGTCCCGAAGATTCCTTTGGGCATGAAGATTATGAGAAGGACGAGCGCCACGCCATAGGCTATCTGNGAGATGCCCACATATTTTGCCCCGTAGTTCACACGTATATATTCCTCGAGGACCACTATGATCGTGGTTCCCACCGTTGGGCCCCAAAGGCTGTACATGCCCCCCAGAATGGCTTTGAAAGCGATGTCGAGGGAGGGCCCCACACCTGCCAAAGTATGAGGATTGAGATACGTGACATATTGGGCGTAAAGGACCCCTCCAATGGCTGCCACAAAGGCACTCATTATGGTTACCCTGAGTTTGTACTTCACTATCCTCACTCCCAAGGTCGCCGCCGCTATCTCGTCCTCACCAATGGCCCTCAGCGCTTTCTGCATCCTGGAACGGTCAATGCACCGCCAAAGAAAAAGGGCTGCAAGTAGAAATGACAAGGCGATGTAATAGAAGTAAGCCTTGTCCTCGAACTGGAGGTAGAACCATGACGAGCCCACTCTCTTCAAGGTGAATCCAAGGGAGCCTCCCGTGTAGTCCCTGAAAGCAACGAGAACCAACGATACTATCTCCCCCAGGGCCAAGGTGAGGAGGGCGAAATAATCTCCCATCACTCCGAAGCGAAAACAAGCCCATCCTATAACCAGTGCCATNACTCCTGCCAAGATTCCCCCCACAATCATCCCCGCCCAGGGAGAAAGGGAAAAGTGATTGAAAAGGAGACCAGCCGTATAGGCCCCTATCCCTATGAAGGCCCCGTGTCCTAAGGAGACAAGTCCAAATCTCCCCATATAGGACCATCCAGTGGCTATGAAGGCCCAAATGAAGATCAGGGTTGCCACGTGGAGCAAATATGGCGAGACCCCGACCAAAGGGAAGCCTATTACCAGTCCGAGGAGAATTATCTTGGCCACGGCTTTCAAATGCTTAACCCCCTTCCACCTCTCCGANTGGACCCTCTACCTCGCTCTTCTCGCGCCGAGGAGGCCCTGAGGACGAACCAGCACGACCAGGATGAAGATTGTCAGAGCCACTATCTCAGCCACCTCCGTCGAGGTGATGACAGCAGCAAAGGAGGTCACAACGCCTATTATGAAAGCCCCTATAAAACCGCCAGCCAAATTACCCATCCCGCCCAAGACAACTATTATGAAGGCCATGAGGGTGAAACTTCCCCCGAAATGCGGGTGCACCGAGTAAATGGGGGAGAAAAAGGCAGCTATGAGGCCGGTCAAGGCGCCCCCGATGGTCAGGGTGAGCAGATAAATTCGGCCTGGATTTATTCCCATCAAAGTGGCACATTCCCTGTCTTGAGCCACGGCCCTTATCGCCAAGCCCACGTACGTCTTATGAAGGACTCCGTAAAGGATCCCCAGTACCACCAGAGCCCCTCCAAAGGCGAGAAGATTCGATGTCTTGAGAAACACATTGCCGAGACTCACAATGGGCAAATCCACCCTTACTCCTCGCAGGTCNGCTCCCCAAATCACGTGAGCGAGATTCTCGAAAACCACTATCAAACCCGCAAGCGCCAGGAGCTGGTTCAGCCTCTCCGCCCCCAGAAGNGGCCTTATCACCAAAAGATGCAGCAGGGTCCCCCAGACCCCCATGATTACCACCGACACGGCCGAGGCTACAAGCAGTGGGACCCCATAGATCACTTTCAACGTGTAGATAACGTACATCCCCAACATCACGCACTGGCCGTAGGCCATATGGATCACCTTGACCACTCCAAAAATCAGGTTCAGCCCGAAGGCAAGAAGTGCCAAGACTCCACCCAAAAGGATCCCATTTGCCAAAGCATTGAGGAAAACGATCTCCATTGCTCAAAGCCCCAAGTAAGCCTTTCTTATGTAAGACTCCCGAGAAAACTCCTCTCGAGTCCCTTGAAGGGCTATTCTGCCAGACTCCACCAGATATGCCCTATCGGACAAAGAGAGCGCCTTTCGCACGTTCTGCTCCACCATGAGAATTGAATATCCCTGGGATCTGATCCTCGCCACNAACTCGAAAAGCAAGGTAACAATCATCGGTGCCAACCCGGATGATGGCTCATCGAGCATTATCAATTTTGGCTTNGACATCAGGCTCCTTGCTATGGCGAGCATTTGTCTCTCTCCCCCACTGAGGGTATCGGCCAACTGAGTTCGTCTCTCCGCCAGTCGAGGGAAAAGCTCGTATATTTCCTCGAGCTTCTTCCGGAATTCCTTCCTAGCTCCCCTCACATAGGAGCCAATCTTGAGATTTTCCATCACGCTCAAATTGGGAAACACCCTTCCGCCCTCGGGAACGTGGACGAGGCCCAACTCCACTATCCTGTGAGGAGGGAGTCGATGGATTGGCTGGTCCAAGAACCTGATCGAGCCCTTGCTGGCAGGTTGGAGCCCGCTTATGCAACGGAGCAATGTGGTCTTTCCGGCACCGTTTGGGCCCACCACAATGACCGTCTCCCCGGTCCTCACCTCCAAGCTGAGGTCAAAGAGGGCCTGGAACTCGCCGTAAAACACATCTATGCCACGCACCTCTAACATCAAGCTCATGGAGTCTCCCTAGACTGTCCGGAACATCCTCGACGTACCAAGGACCAGGTTCCTTGGGAAGGTGACCTCCTCTTTGGGGACTAGATTTTCTCCTGGCCCAAATAGGCCTCAATGACCCTCTCGTCTCTGGCCACCTCTTCCGGCGTCCCCTCGGCAATGACCTGACCATAATCGAGCACCGTTACCCTTTCTACCAGGTTCATGAGCGCCCCCATGATGTGCTCTATCCAGAGGATCGTGAGGCCCAGCTCCTCGTGTATCTTTTTCAATACCTGGGAGGTCTGGTCTATCTCCTCTTGGTTCAGCCCGCTCATGATCTCGTCAGCCAGAAGGAGCCTGGGGCCGGTCGCCAGAGCCCGAGCTAACTCGAGCCGCCTCAAGTTCCCTGCCGTGAGCTCCCCAGGCCTTGCGTCTTCATCGACTTTCAGGCCCACGAACTCCAACCACTTCCAAGCCTCCTCCCTGGCTTGTTCCTGGGATACCAGCATCTCTTCTTGACCGAAAAGCACCCCCACCATGACATTTTCCAATACCGTCATTTCTCGAAAAGGCCTCGGTATTTGAAATGTCCGAGCTATTCCGGCATGGCAGATGCGGTCAGGAGTCCATCTGGTTATGTCTTTCCCCATGAATATGACTTTGCCACTGGATGCCGGATATACGCCTGATATTACGTTGAAAAGAGTGGTCTTGCCCGAGCCATTGGGCCCTATGAGTCCCCTGAACTCTCCTTCCTCAACGGTTAAGCTTACCCGGCTCAGGGCCTGAAAGCGTCCGAAAAACCTGCTTACAGAACTGACCTCAAGTACAGCCATGTTTTTCCAATCTCAACAGCCGACCAAAATCGTCCCCTCTCCCAGGCTCTTGCCTACGGGACGCTTCGACGTCCGTCGGCCTCCTCAAGTCGCTTTTCCCTAAGTCTTTGACCTTGAAGGCCGACTCGGAGGGGGCCGGCTCCAAGGTGGCCCCCAACCAACCTCACTTGGCAGCGAGAGGATTTTCTGGTGGCATGGGAATCTTTGGTTCAGCCGTCATCATGGCAGAGGGCCAGACAATCTGGATGCTCTGGTTTACCCACTGCATGACCACTGGATAGGATGCCAGGTTCTGGCCGGCATACTCGTGGCCTGGGGGCGCGAACTTCATTCCGTATCCGCACGGAGTAGCCCCTTCTGGAATCTCCAATTCCAGCGCGGCCTTGCGAATGTTATCGGGCGTGGGGGTCCCGTACTTCTCCACTGTATAGTCCAGGGTTTTCAAGAGCATCCATGCGTGACCAAAGCCCATTGTGGCGTGGGCAGGCGGAGATGGTTCATTGTGTTTCTGTTCGTAGCGCTTGAGGAACTCCTTTATTACTGGCCCAATTTCCGGCTTCAGCTTCGACAAGTCCAAATTCTGTGCCGGAGGAGTGTCGATATTGTAAAGATAACTGACTAGCTCCCTTCCCAATTGTTTTTCGAGATTTGGGAAATTGGCATATCCGGCTCCGTGCCCTATGATGGCCTTTGGTAGTCAACCCCAGCTCTCTTGCCTGCTTCATGAACAGCACGATATCCGGATAATAGCCAGTGTGGAGGATCACATCGGGCTTAGCCGCCTTGAGTTTGAGGATCAACGCTGAGAGATCATTGGCCTTGTGGTTGTAACCCTCATGGTGCACCATGCTCATTCCGTACTTTTTCAAGGCCTCCACATTGGCAGCTTGGACGCTGGTGCCATAGGGACCGTCCTCGTAAATGACCGCGACCCTCAAATCCTTGGCCTCTTTCTTCCCGAATTTGCCGAGGTAGTCCTTTATCATCTCCACTGATGCCTTTCCCCACTGAGATCCCATCGGTTGGGGCCTGAACACGTACTGGAGATTCCTCCCTTTTACCACTGCATCAGAAATCGCTATGGTTATCCACAAAATGGTCTTGTTCTGGTCGCAGATAGGGGCGAGGGGAACCGCAATGGAACTAGAGTAGACCCCAAGAATCACGGGCACCTTTTCCACATTTATGAGCCTCTCTGCTTCCCTTATGGCCACATCCGGATTGGATTGAGCATCAGCGACGACGGGCACTATCTCGTATTTGCCGCCAACTCCCCCTTTTTCGTTCCACATCTCTATGGCTATGAGAGACCCTCTATGGCCGGCCTCTGCACCAGCCAAGGCAAAGGCCCCCGTGAGGGAATTGAGTAAGCCTATTTTCATCTGTTCTTTGGCCCAAGAGGCGCAAACGAAAAGGAAAATCGCCAAAATAGCCACTGCCACACCAGTCGCTTTCTTTCCCATAGTCCCCCTCCTTTCGTTTCTGGTCATTCCTGAGGCGTGGGCTTGCGAAAAGCCCACCTCAACGCCGTCTTCTGAGCTCCCTGCCCTCTTTTGCTGCCCATCGGGTTGCCAGCGCCTTCATAACACCTAAGGCTTGCGGTGTCAAGTTCTAGAGTGCCTTCATCTCCAAACATTCTCCCACCATCGGGTCATCTCCCGCATCTTCACAAAGGAGACGGGATCAGTCGTAGTTTTTTGCTGATTGGAGCTCAAGTCCTTCCCTTGAATCCCACCTTCTCATCTTGGCCCGTGCCAGGACCTCAGAACGTCTTTTCGCACCTTTCCTCCTGGATTTCGCGGAAGAGGCTCCCTCAGGATCTCTATCACTTTGGGAACCTTGTAATCTGCCAAATGTTGCGAGCAGAACTCTCTTATCTCCTTTTCCGTTGCCCTTTCACCCTCTTTGAGCACCACGAATGCCTTGACCTGTTCTCCAAATATGGGATCAGGAATCCCCACAACAGCTGCCTCCAAGATCTTGGGAAAGGCATAAAGCACGTTCTCCACCTCTATGGAATAGATGTTCTCTCCCCCCCGAATGATCATGTCCTTTTTGCGATCCATTAGCCAGAGGTAACCCTCCTCATCCACCCTGGCCAAATCTCCGGTATAGAGCCATCCCTCCCTGAAGGTTCTAGCCGTCTCCAAAGGATCCTCCCAATAACCTTTGGCTATCCCGGCACCCTTGAGGATCAGCTCCCCCACTTCCCCACTGGGAACATCCCGGCCACTCTCGTCCACTACCCTTGCCTCGGTGCAAGGGGTGGGAAATCCCACCGAGCCAGCCTTTCTAAGGGCATCTTCCGGCGGAAGGGCATACTGGAGAGAGGTTCCCTCAGTCAGTCCTCCAGCATTGATTAGGGAAGCATGGGGAAAGGCCTTTTGAAGCTTCACTATGAGCTCTGGAGGACAAGGAGCTCCCCCATATACTATTGTCCGGAAGCTGGTCAGGTCTGCTTTGGGAAAATCGGGCGAAAGGAGCATGAGCCAGTAAATAGTTGGCACGGAAATGCTCAAAGTAACACGCTCTTTCTCGATTATTCTCAATGCCTTTTCCGCTTTGAATGACTTCATGAGGACGGTGGTGGAACCAAGGTAAAGGGACTTGGCAAGCTGGGTGTGGAGCCCCGTGACATGGAAGAGGGGGACCATTATTAGGTCCACGTCCTCGGAAGTAGATCCGAATACTTTAGCGCAGGCCTGCGCGGTATTGACGACGTTTCTGTGAGTGATCATGACCCCCTTGGGTTTCCCTGTTGTTCCCGAGGTGAAAATGATGCTGCAGAGATCGCCCTCTTCAAGGTCCTCCGCAGGGATGGGGCCCACGCCCGTGCTTTCTAGAAGGCCTTCGAAGGGTTCCACACCTGGGCCAGAGCCTCCCACCATGAATTTATGTCTCAGGGTCGTCACACGACCAATAATGGGCTCAACCTCCCCCCAGGTGTCTCTCCCTACAATAAGCACTACTGGTTCTGCCTTGAGGAGCTGGGGGAGGAGCTCTTCGCTTTTTAGTCTTGCGTTGAGAGGGACAAAGACGGCTCCGAGGGATGTCACTGCCAGGTACAGGACCACAAACTCCGGACAATTGTTCAATACAACAGCTACTCGGTCGCCCTTCTTTACCCCGCACCGGCCTTTCATGCAACCGGCTACTCTTCCTACAAGCTCAGCCAACTGCCCAAAGCTCCATCGGACCTCGTCGCATACCAAGGCTAGGGCCGCAGGATCGCGACGCACGGACTCCATGAACATCTCGGGAACACTTTTAGGCCTCTCCTTATAGATGAAGAGCTCTACACCGTCTATTACCTCTGTCACTACACCCTCTCTTGACCAGCCCATAGGCCTCCTCCCTCTCCCTTTGACCGAAAGCCAAACAGAATTGCCCTTCCCGTTTTCCCAATCCTCTCTCCAACTGCCCTTTTTGGGAAGGTTTCCCCTCCGTCCAACTCATATAGTCTACCTCTCCTTCGTGGTTCAAGAGCCACATTGTTCCCCTTCAAGGGCAACCTCAGTTCCTCATGGAGCCTGATGGCGTAGACGGGTCCTGCTCGAGGGGCCGAAACTCACTGGACCCATCTCAAATGCCTGCACCGGCCGAGGGAAGCGTGCGAGNTCTTCCATTTGCTTGACCACTCGTTTCGGTCATCTCCATCTGGAAGACTGCACTTTTNGCATCAAAGCAACTCAGCCTATGTGGACACGGGCCGCTGTGGCATGTAAACTTANTTACNTTGAAACNCGAGAGTGAGAGGTGAGAGGAGATGTCCCTGAACTTCAAACCAGAGGATTTGGTGTTCCATAGGGAGGAGTATATGGAACACTTGGCCCGCATGAGACCAAAGGACTACCCGCCCCTTTTGGCCAAAAAAGTCAAAGCGAAAGGACACTGGAGCCATAGGCTTCCAAACCCTTACACGAAGGAAGACAAAGCTCTGGTCTCCTTTGTCATGGCATCGGGAAATCTCAAAGGAGATATCCTTAGGGCCTTGGACCTCTTGGGAGGGCTGGAAAAATGCATTCGTTCCCATGACAGGGTCCTAATAAAACCTAATTTCAACAGCGACGATCCTCCTCCGGGCTCCACTTCTTTGGACTTTCTCACCTGCGTGATAGAGATCCTGAGAGAACATGGATGCGATAGGGTCGCCGTAGGCGAGAGCGCAGGACGACCGTGGGTTCCCACCGAGAAAGTCTTTCGCAATACCGGTCTTTCTCAGAAGATGGCCGAGCTGGGTGTGCCCCTCCTGGATTTCGACANGTCGGACTATCAGGACATTCCCCTGGATACCGAATTCTGGACCAATGTGGCCTATCCCATGGACCTACAGGAGTTCGACAAGATAGTCTACCTTCCCACCATGAAGACCCACTTCACAGCTGGCTTCTCCATGAGCCTCAAGCTCACGGTGGGATTCATCCACCTCTTCGACCGAATGACCCTTCATGCCGACAATAACATGTTCTTGGCCCAAAGGGCTGCGGAGCTAAATATTCCCCTAAAGCCTGATCTGATAATCATGGATGGGAGGGTCTCATTCGTGAGTGGAGGGCCTGCCATAGGTCTAGCTGTCCATCCAGGGGTGATATTGGCTTCAGGCGATCCCATAGCAATGGACGTGGTGGGGGTGCGTCTCCTACAGAATTACGCTGCCGTGAACCATCTGGGGGCAGATGCGTGGCATCTCCCCCAGATAAGGACCGCAGCTAAACACAAATTAGGGGTCGTATCCGACGAGGAGATTCTTCTCGTGAGGGCCTCCTGATGGGCTGAGACCCAAAGAGGTCCCGAACCCATCTGCCAGCCCCTGNCTCCCACACCTAGTGACACGAAGGGACTGAGGNTGGGTTGGTCAGNAAAGGGGGGTTTACACAAGTTATAGCTCATGATGAAGAAAGGGAGATTCGGCCAAAGGACTCTTCATTCCACCAAAGGCCTCTCAGCATTTGCCTAAAGCCAATTTCAAGTCCGGGGTTGACAATTCTCATTGGCCTGTTCTAAGAAGAGGCCATCACCCGGAAGGCGCATGGGGATGATTTTTCCCTCCCACTGGGCAGGCTCCGTGGTGAACACAACGGGCGGAGCCTACCCTGAAGACGAAGAAAAGACCATTGGCTCGGGAAGGTAACCAAGGGATACGGGTGGACTGCCGCAAGGGACAAAAGAACTTTCTCTATGAGATGAGTCCGGAAGTCCAGCGAGTCTCCCGCCCCCCCCAAACAAGATGCGTTGCCAGNCCGAGGCTTGTGAAGGGTCTCGGGGCGGCCCNTGGGTTGGGGCTCCTTTCGTGAGTCGAGTTTATCGAGGACCTCTAGGATCCCTTTGACCCGCCTCCTCTCGTATCNCCTGCCTTTGCTTTTGGGTGATGGCGGCCACGGATCAGCTTCTTTTTCTGTTTCCTGGGATGAGGTGATGGGGTGCGGAGATCTTTTGAGAAGCTTGCCACAATAAGACGACTCCCCGACACGTTTCTCGGGAGGGCGAGGAGGATCTTCCGGTCGAACCCGACCGCATAAGCCTCGAGACGGGCGACGGGGCCTTGGCTACGTATTGAAAAATGGGACGAGTGACGAGTTCCGCTTTTGCCTCGAAGCCATTCCTGAGCAGGATTGGTCACCAGAGAGGAAATACAAGGGTAAGCTACCCTATCGCCCAAGACGGAGGATCCCCGGTTATGATGAGGAAGCGACTAGCATAGGGGGCCGGGAAAACCGTGTCGGGCAGAGACTTTCTTATAAACACCGAGGAACTTGGCACTTTTTTGGCCGGCTATGATTTCATCGAATTCGCCCTCCTTTTCGGCTCCTTTGCCTGTGGGGCTCCCCAGCTGTGGAGCAACGTGGATATCGGTGTCTATCTCTCGCGCCCCCTGAGCCTGTTGGAGCAGGGGCAGCTTACAGCGGCCTTGGAGCGCCACCTGGGCCGGGACGTGGATCTCCTCGTTCTCAATACCGCCCTGGACCACAATCCTGCTCTGGCTTATCGAGCAATCACAGAGGGCACGTTGCTTTTCTGCCGCGATCGCAAGACATTCGTGGATTGCAAGACCAGGGCTATGGTGCGCTTGCGGTATTGATCATCGATCTTGCCTTTCGAAACAATACGCCCAGGCCACCTCCTTTATGTTGGCAATGAGTAAACGAAGATCCGCCTCAATCTGGCCACCTCGCGCTCTTTCTCTGACCCCCATTTTCACTTGTCACCCGCTGCCAATGGACCAGTTTCTTGCCCAGCGAGGAACACCGTATCACTCTGGTAGACTTGCTGGTCGAATATCATCCACTGGGTGGGTTGGTGATGATCAGTGATTTGCGGGCCTCGTATTGTCGCGAGCAAGGGAAGGACCGTCAGGCGCTCTTCGGCCAACCATCCAGCTTGGGGGAAGTGTTTGAGAGCCCAATCGCCCATGCCGATGAGATTGAGGAAGGGGGCAGGCGTCATGACCCACGGGACTATAGCCTGCGAGAGATGCTAAAGCTCTTGACAGGAGAAAGGAGGGCAACATGGACAAAAGTGGAGGTTTGACCACCACCTTGGAGACGGTGACGCCGCNGTTTTTGGGCGGAGCCGACCCGCGCGGCGCGCCGGAGTTGCGCCCGCCGGCGTTTCGGGGGGCGATGCGGTATTGGTTGCGGGCAGCGCTGGGAGGGGTGATTGGAGATGACAACCTCAAAGCCTTGCACGATCTTGAAAGCAGCGTGTTCGGAAGCACCGATTTCGGTTCGCCTATCCATGTTCGTTTGAGACCGCTTGACGGCAAGCCGCAAACTAAAACCGAGAAGATACTTCCCCACAAAGAGGGTAGAGAGGCTGGCTCGCGTCAGGCAATTCGAGCGGGACAGCGATTCGAGCTAACGCTTTCCACACCTCATCACGTCAGTCAGGAAATCTGGAAAGCAGCCATTGCGGCGCTGCGTATGACCGTCACTTTTGGGGGAGTAGGATTGAGGTCAAGGAGAGGGTACGGTACCTTGAGGATTGTTGGCTCTACTGATTCGATTCTTTTACCTGCGTCGCCCACTTCACTCCAGGACTGGAAAACGTTTGCCAAGCAGACTGCGGAAAACGCCATCCAGGCCTGTTGCCAGTTAGCACAATCCCGGCAAGTGCCCGTACTTGATCAACCTTCAAATGGTCCTGCCAGCTTCCCATGTGCAAACAAACAAGGTCTGATTATGATTTGCGATCTAAAAGCAAGCAGCGCCATGGTCGCAGTCACACAATTCATGCAAAAAGTACCAAAAGACCCTGCCTTCGGCGGTATCCAGCCCCGGCAGGCCTCGCCGCTTTGGATGCGCCCCATTCAAACTGAGAATGGCTATGGCTTGTTGTTTTTGGTTCTGGCGTCGAAACTGAGGACTGGGACTGACTACAACAACGTGCGGGAATTCCTCGAGGAGCATTTTGGGGGCCAGTATCTACAGGCGAAAGGATGGAACATATGACCGACGCCGTCCTCATCTTCACCTTCGGCCCCGTGCAGTCCTTCATCGCCGAGGCGCGGCGGGCGGCAAATTGTCACCCAACGACGGAGGTAATTCCATGACCGATTGGACGCTCAAGATAATTGCCCTTTTGCACGATCCGCCTGGTAAGATTTTGGGGCTGGCAGGCCATCAAAGGCGGGCGTTTGAACTGGTGGAACGGATCATCGGG
>JGI24721J26819_10002605_pt1 | contig 19792 bp, 9 predicted proteins | sample YelNatPaOPGAMG01_FD_26819 | JGI IMG/M metagenome (IMG submission 26819) | reverse complement strand
GGCCTGGAGGTAGTTCTCAAGGGTAATGAAATCAGGTTGAAGGATTCGGGTGTCCTGGCCGGTTCGGTCCTTCATCTCAATCAGGGGGTGAAAAATGTTCTGAACTGGACCGGACTTACAGTCCCGGAAGTGGTATCGATGGCTTCTTTGACTCCAGCAAAAAGTGTTGGCCTTGAGGCCGAGATTGGCAGCCTGGAAAAAGGCAAGCTGGCTAACCTAACTGTTTTTGACCAGAACTTTCAAACCGTGGAAACTTATCTTCGGGGGAAAAAGGTTTATCCTGAAAGAAAATGAAAAATGAGGAGGGGAGATGAGGGGAAAATCAGCTAAAAATCTGGTTTTTGAGTCAATTTTATTTCTGTTGATTCTTACCTTTTTGGTTATTTCAACTTCAGCCTCTGATTTAGAGTCAACCCGGGCAGAAAAAACAAAACCGGTCTCTTTGACTTCTGGTTTTGAGTTTAAATTTCAGCCGGCTCCGGCTAATATAGCTGGCTTTTTAGATTGCTCTTTTACCAGGCCGTTCGGGTATAAGCTCGATACAATTCGGTCACACCTCCGCTCCCGGGAACATTGATAATAATTCTGAAGGCAGTGCCTGTCCGGTCGGAGGACTGGGAACAGGTGGTTTCGAATGGACAATCAGCGGAAATTTCCGTTACTGGTTTCTCCAATCGGGCTGGTTCGTAGATGATACGATTCCGGCTGATGCTTTTCATCTTTTTATAAGAAAGGGCAATCAGAAAATCGTTCAGACACTTTCGGCTGATCAGAAGACCGATGTTCTTCAAAGCTGGAAATGGCGACTGGCGCCTGGGAGTGGAGATTATTTTGCTTTATATCCAAAAAGTGGTTTTTCTTTTGAAAAGAATAAAAACTGGCCGGTAAAAATAGCGGTTGTTCAATTTTCCCCGGTAATTCCAGGAAATTACCGGGAGACGAGTTATCCTGTCGCCATTTATAAATGGATCATCAGCAATTCCTCGAAATCTCCGGTAGAAGTCTCAATAATGCTCACCTGGGAAAATATGGTCGGCTGGGAAGCAGTCTGGCCAGGTGGAAATGTACCCGAAACTCAATTTGTCTGGGATAAGAAAAGTCAGGGTAATTTTAGCCAGTTTGTGGCTGAAGGGCAGAAAAAAGCTATCATTTATAAAAGAAAAGGAACTGATATCCGTCGGGGAAAGGCTTTGACTGGAACTATGGCCATAGCTGCTGCAGAAATTCCGGGAAAAGCCGAGGTTTCCTACTTTCTGGATTTTGACCCAACAGGGGATGGGGCTGAAGTGATGGAGCCATTTGCGGCTTCAGGAAAATTGCCTACAAAAAAAGAAGAAGCAAAAGAAACATCGGCCAAAAGCCAGAGAGTTGCCTCGGCTCTCTGTCTTACTCTGAAATTAAAACCAGGGGAAAAAATAGAAGTACCCTTTGTCCTGAGCTGGGACTTTCCTTATTACGAATTTGGAAAAGGTGTGAAATACAGGAAAAAATATACGGAATTTTTTGGAGCCGATGGAGAGAAGGCTCAAGCTCTGGCTTTTGAAGCTCTGGAAAAATACAGCCAGTGGGAAAAAGCCATCGATAGCTGGCAGCAGACAATTATTAGCCAGAAAAATCTGCCAGGCTGGTTTAAACAGATTCTTTTCAATGAACTTTATGTCCTGAGTGAAACTGGTATCTGGGAAGCTTCTACCAATCTTTTCACTTATTTAGAAAGTGCTGATTATCTGATGTATGGAACGTTCGATGTGGATTCTTACTGCTGGCAGGTTCTGGAGCTGTGGCCGGAGCTCGAACTCAGGAACATTCACTTTTTCGCCGAAACAGTTGACTGGATCGATCCGGCTTATAAGATTTATCAGTACAATCAGGTTTTTCCCAAAGAAGTTCCGGCTGAAAAGAAAAGTTATTACTGGAATGTCAACAAAGAGAAGGGGATGATTCCCCACGACCTCGGTTCTCCTCGGGCGAGACCCTGGGTGGTGCTTAATGCTTTTGATTGGCAGAACGGAAATGTCTGGAAAGACCTCAATCCCAAGTTCCCGCTTCGAGCCCTGCGCGATTATCTAACTGCAGGCAAAGAAAAGGTTGAATTTCTTAGAGATATTTTTACTGCCTCAGTTTTAGCTCTGGACACTCTGGAGAAAAGGTTCGGGCATCCAGAATCTCATATTCCCCAGAATGAAGGAATTCCGGATCAAACCTACGACACCTGGCGGATGAAAGGCACCAGTGCCTATGTGGGGCTCCTCTGGCTATCTTCTTTAAAAGCTACCTGCCGCCTGGGCGATCTGCTGCTGGAGAAAAATGTGGAAGAAGTCAATGGAGTGAAAATAAAAGATGTTCAGGAACGATATTTATCCTGGATAGAAGCCGGAAAAAAAGAAATCCAGAAACTCTGGAATGAAGAGAAAGGCTATTTCCGCATCGACAGCTATACTGATGATATTATGACTGACCAGCTTTTTGGCCTCTGGTATGCCTCTATGCTCGGGCTGGAAAAAAGCGAGCCCTTGCTTCCTGAAGAGCAGGTTAAAAGAGCTCTAAAGACTATTTTCGAGAACAATGTGGCTGGCTTTGGCGATGGTTTAATGGGGGCAGTTAACGGTCGCACAGCTTCGGGCAAACAGCTTTTCAGTCAGCAGGGAGATGAAGTTTGGGTTGGAACAACTTATGCCTTTGCTTCCAATCTTTTACTTCATGACCTGGAAAAAGAAGCCTGGCAAACAAACTACGGTATATATCGGGTGGTCTGGAGTCCTGAGGGTCAGGGCTACTTTTTTAAAACGCCAGAAGCCTATCTTAATCCAGATGAATATGTCTGGAATAACCCTCAGCAGAAAAATGGTCAGAATCTTTTCAGAGCCATGAAGTATATGAGACCGGGGGCGGTCTGGGCTTTTTATCGTGCCTGGCTTCAGGTGAAAAAATAAATGTGAATAAAAATATTAGCAATTGGAAGAAAATAAAAATTAGCAATAAAAGATAAAAGTATGAGCCACAAGAGTCAGAAAAAAAATAAAAGAGAAAAAGAAGTTCTAAAAAAGCCAGAAACTAAAAAATTTTATAGTAAGCTATTTTTATTGCTGGCGGGTATAGCCGTTGTAGTTAGCGGATTTTTGTTTTTTAAATTATGGCTTACATCTTCAACTTCATTCCAGAGCTTCTGGAAAAGTCAGGGGGTAGAAAAGCCCAACGTTGTACTGATAACCATGGATACTACCAGGGCTGATCATTTACCCCTATATGGTTACCAGGGCGTCCAGACTCCTAACTTAAATAGGTTAGGTCAAAAAGGCGTTGTCTTTGAGCAATGTGCTACCACTGCCCCGCTGACTCTTCCCGCGCACTGTTCAATTATGACTGGTTATTATCCTCCATACCATGGAGTACGAGTCAATGGAAATAATGCTCTGGGTGATGGTCAGGAGACTCTGTCTGAAGTTTTTTCTGCTGCTGGTTATAAAACTGCGGCAATCATTGCTGCCTTTGTTCTGGATGGACGCTGGGGGTTAAAGCGAGGTTTTGATTATTATGACGATCGATTTGATTTAAAAAAATATAAACAGCTTGATCTGGGAATGGTTCAGCGCCGTGGTGATGAAGTAGTAAATTTGGCTTTAAACTGGCTGGAAAAAAATAAAGATAAACCCTTTTTTATCTGGGTTCATCTTTATGATCCTCATCTTCCTTATGAACCCCCGGAGCCATATTTTTCTCAATATAATTATAACCCCCCAGTTAGCCTTTATGATGGGGAAATTGCTTTTATGGATGCCCAGATTGGAAGGCTTTGTTCCTGGCTGGAAACAAATGGTCTCGATAGAAAGACAGTAATGGTTTTGGTTGGAGATCATGGAGAGGGTCTGGGCGAACATGGTGAATTAGCTCATGGTTTTTTTATCTACGATTATGCCATTCATGTGCCATTTATTATAGCGACTCCAAATAGGAAGGCCCAAGGTCTAAGAATCAGCGATCAGGTTAGCACAGTTGATATTTTCCCTACGGTAACCGAAATAGCGGGAATAAAAGCTCCTGACACTCAGGGCCGCTCTCTGGTGGGATTAATGTTGGGGAGAAGAGAAAAAGAAGTGCCAGCCTACAGTGAATCAATGAGTCCCAGTCTCCACTATGGTTGGAGCCCCTTGCTGGGATTGAGAACCGGGCGTTTTAAATTCATTGATGCTCCCCGGCCTGAACTTTATGATTTAAAGCAGGATCCAAAAGAATTGAATGATGTTCAAAACAGATTTCCGGAAGTTGGGCTCAATTTAAAAAAAGAACTGGATAATTTGCTGGAGAAAATCAGCCTGGGAGCACCGGAACCACAACCCGCCAACCTTGATTCTGAAACTGTCCGCCGCTTAGCTGCTCTGGGATATATAGGAGCCTCGGTCCAGATAAAGACTAAGCCAGCAAAGGATTTAGCTGACCCTAAGGACAAACTGGAAGTTTATGAGCTTATTCAGCAGGCTGGCGACTTGCTCAATCATGAAAAATATCTGGAAGCCAGTCAAAATCTCGAGCGGGCCTTATCTCTGGAACCGGGAACTCCTCAGGCCAGGTTGCTGCTTTCTACCTGCTATCTGGAACTGGGGAGAAAAGCTGAAGCCAAAAAGCTTCTGGATGATATACTTAAGGACGACCCTAATTCAGTTCAGGCTCTGATTTCACTGGCCAATATTTTGCTGGAAGAAGGCAGGGATGAGGATGTAATTTCTCTCAGCAAAAAAGCCCTCTCGCTTGATAATCGTAATACTCAGGCTTATACCCTGATTGGCGAAGTTTATATGAGAAAGATGGAACACTCTCGGGCCCTTCCTTATTTATCCAAGGCAGTGGAAATACAGCCCAAAATGACCCGCAATGAATTGAATCTATCTGTCTGTTTGATTGGTTTGAAAGAATATTCAAAGGCCGAAGAGGTCATCAAAAAAATCCTGGTGGATTATCCCAAATTTCCTCTGGCCTATTTCCATCTTGGCCTGCTTTATGAAGAACAGGGACGTCTGGAAGAGGCTATCAAGGCTTATTCTCAGGAGGTTGAGAATTTTCCTGACCATTTTCGGGCCAGATTTAATTTAGGTAAGCTTCTTCTCCAGCAGGGGGATCTTTCTGGCTACCTGGAACAAATGGAAAAAGTTATGAAAATTGCTCCGAAAGAAGCGGAGGGCTACCTGTTTTATGCCCGAGGTAAACTCCTGCGGAATGATAACCCGGCAGAGATATTGAGTTTGATCAATACCGGTTTAAGCCTGGCCAGAACTTCTGAACTTAAAGCTCTGGCTTATTTTCTTATGGCTGATGCTTATAATAGATTGAGACAGCCAGAAAAAGTTCAGGAGGCCCTGGCTAAGGCCAACCAGTTTAAAAATCAGACTACGGAGTCAAAAAGATGAAATTAAAAGCAAACAGAAAAGAAAAGAAGTTGTTTTTAAAATTCTGCCTGATAGGGTGGGTGGGGTTTTTTCTGTTTATAAATTTATCCTTCGGGCAGTATCGGGAATATCATTTATACGGTCTGGTGGTGGATAATGAACGCCAGCCTTTGGCTTCAGCCGAAATCATCCTTCAGGATACAGCTACCAGCCGGAATTATAGGGTTAAGACTGATAAAAATGGCCGCTATGTCATTTCGGGCTTACCTCATGGTCATTACCGGGTCACAGTGAAAAAAGAAGGTTATGAAACCAGAACCTTCGAGTGGGATTTTTCTCAACCGCAGGAGCGAATGCAAAAAGTAGAGATGGAGAACATAGTTTTGACCTCAGAAAAAGAAATGAAGCTGGCAGCTCAGGCTAAAGAAGCCAAACAGGCTTTAGATCATGCTCTGGAGTTAATCAAGCAAAACAATCTGGAAGAGGCTTTGAATCTGCTACAGGACCTGGCCAAAAAATATCCCGATGATTCTAATGTTCGTTATCTCCTCGGTCTGACTTTTGGTCGGCTGCATCATTATCAGGAAGCGGTTGTCGAGTTAACCAAAGTTACTGAACTGGTACCTCAATTTGCGCCAGCCTATCAGCAACTTGGTTATTGTTATCAAAACTTGAAGGATATGGATAAAGCTCTCCAGTATTATAAAAAATCGGCTGAGCTTGACCCAACTAATACAGCCAATCTTTATAATCTGGGTTTGATTCTTTTTGAAATGAATAAAATTGAGGAAGCTTTGTTCTATTTCGAAAAGGCAATAGCGGCTAAGCCAGATGACGTAGATACCCTGGAAATGATTGCCAGGTGTTATATCAATAAAGGTGATTTGCCCCGGGCAGTGGAATATCTGGAAAAAGCCCGGAGCTTTGCCCGGGATGAAGAAAAAATTAAATTTCTGGATAAATTTATAAACACCCTGAAAGAGCAAATTAAAAAATAGTGAATAAACGATGGAAAGTGCCTGAACAAATTCATCCATAAAGGGCGAAGGGAAAAGGGATTCGACTATAATTTAAAAACTTGACAAAAAAATATTTTTTAAGCTAAATATTATTTGGAATCAGCAAAGAAAGGAGGTGGGAATTCCAGCAGGCAAAAAATAACAATAAGTCTGAGGGTTCCTTCTTGTTTACTGGTTAAACAAGAAGGGTGGTTATTGGTGAAAAGGAGGGTAAAATGAAAAGAAGTTTGTGGNNGAGAAAGTTTTTTTTATTGTGCCTTATTTTTACCTTTCTGGTGCCACTGGTTTATGCTCAAACGATTGAATATGGAAAGCTAAGCGGTACCATTGTGGATGAAGAAGGGGCTCCTCTTCCTGGTGTAAATGTTGAGATAGCCAGCCCGTCGATGATAGGTGGAAAGAGAGTTACCCAGACTTCGACTCGTGGTTCCTATGTCTTCATCAATTTGCCGCCGGGCAAATATACCTTGACTGCTTCTCTTTCGGGATTTAAGACCATCAAGCAGGAGAACATAATCATTACGGCCGGCTCTTCAATGGTGGTAGATATCAAGATGGAGATGGGCAAGTTAGAAGAAACAGTAACGGTAACTGCTGCCGGTCCGGTAGTTGATGCTAAAACTTCAACTGTAGCTACCAACATTCAAAGCGAGTTATTAGCCAAGTTGCCAACCAGCCGCGACGCTTTCTATGATTTAGCCTTAACCACACCAGGGATGGTATCTCAAGGAAAAGATGGAAGCTGGCTGCCAAGCCCGAGTGCTTATGGTGGCGCTTCCAATGAGAATGTCTTTTTAATCAACGGGGTTAATACTACCAACCCCCGTTCGGCTGCTTATGGTTCTCTGGTCAATGTTAATTATAATACTGTTGAGGAAGTAAGAGTTATTGCTCTGGGATCAAAGGCAGAATATGGAAGCTACTCCGGCGTAGCCATTGACGTTTTGACCAAATCTGGCAGTAATGATTTCCATGGAAATTTCTCAGTTTATGGGGCCCCGAAAAAATGGATTGCTGATAACCAGCCGAAGCCGGCTACCCCGGGGGCTGCTGTGGATATGGGACCGTTTGGTCCTTATGGTGAAAGATTGTTTATCGGTCCTGGTGATGACATCTTAAACAGAAATACTCTGGAATATGAATTTAATGCTACTGCCGGTGGTCCTATCAAAAAAGACAGGTTGTGGTTTTATGGCGGTCTGGATTATATCCGGAGCAATTCTAAAACGCCCTTCTGGCAGCCCTTAAACAGATACTGGGGGCGCTTTGGCGATATAAAAATCACGGCTGAACCCTGGACCAATCACCGGGCCTGGATTGCCTATCATTATGAAAAAAATAAAGGCGATGGCTGGACCTGGGATCCTCACTGGGATCCTACTATGACTTATGGTCAGAACAGCCAGACCAACAGCATTTCCGCACAATGGCAATGGATGGCTACGGGCAAGACTGTTTTTACCCTGAAGTATTTAGGATTCTGGAGAAATGACAAGCCATTTATTCCCTCTGATGCCCCTAATCATCCAGGTTATATTAACTGGTGGAAATGGTCAACCTATGGAATTAANGGAGCCTTCCCCTATGTNGAAGCTCAAAAATCAAGCCGCAANACCATTCAGGCAGATATGTCTTATTATGCCGAAAATTTCCTTGGTGAGCACGATATTAAGTTCGGTATTCAATATACGCTGGGGAGAGGCAACTGGGAGGGAGGTTATTTCCAGGGCTATGCTAACTTTGCTTATCCTGCTCCCTGGACCCAGAATATCAACTATCTGCGTAACTGNTATGGAGCAACCGGACTCGTTTTTTACAATGCCCAGACATGGCTGAATCCTTTTCTTACAGTAAGAACCGCAGACCAGGCTGGAGCTTTTTTTGATGATCAGTGGACTCCAACCAAAAGACTGACCATTAACCTTGGCTTGCGCTTCGATCGAATGACCACTAAGTACGGTAAAGGCAAGGTTTATGCTATGCCCTCAACACCGGAAGAAATTAACTCGCCGCCACCGGTAATTCGAGACAGGCAGGGAACCGGAAATATTTTTGACTTCAAGCTCTTTTCTCCGCGGGTTGGTCTTACCTATTCTCTNACCCGTGATATGAAAACTATCTTCCGTGTTAGTTATGGACGTTACTATATGCCCCTCAGNGTAGAATATTTGAGGCGTTTCGGGCCGGATATGCCCACTGCCACCATTCACTATATTTTCTACACAATTCCATTTGATCTTGTTGACCTTAACGGAGATAACTGGATTTCTCCGGCTGAAACTGTTAATGCTGCTCGGTATCTTACTGACCCGCAGTATATTACCCCTGATGCTCGGCCAAGCTGGTGGGATGAATATCAACAAAGAGATTACTCCTGGCAATTAAAAGTCAAGAGTGGGACTAAAGACCAGTATACTGACCAAATCACTCTAAATCTGGAGAGAGAGATAATCAAGGATATTTCTCTAAGTGCTACTTATATCTGGAAAAGAACTGGAAATATCTTTGTTAACTGGCCGCTCAATAGAGAGACACAGCAGCCATTTGAATATGAGCGAAAGCAGTATACCACTCAATATGGTCAGGTGGTTTCTCTCTACAGCATAGTCTTGAAAGACTATAATGGTGATGGAGTCATAAATGGTGCGGACATCGGCTGGATTGGTAACCATACTGATTATATGGTTCAGAATATGCCCGTTGTCGATGGAATAAAGCCGCGCCGTTTATATCAGGGCCTGCAATTCATGCTTAACAAGCGCTACTCCAATAGATGGCAGTTGCTGGCTTCAGTTTTATTCTCCTGGTCTGATGGTTTTGCTATGAGGCCGGTCCGCCAGGATTTCAATTTTGAAGGTCCGATGGTCATGGATACCCTGTTCTTAGCCGGCCTGAATCAGACAGTCAATAATATGAAGGGTCCGCTTCCTCATACTCAGAAGTTTGAATTCAAGCTCTCAGGCTCCTATAAAATCCCCTTTATTGAGACTGATCTTGGCTGGAGAATAAGATATAATTCTGGTTGTCCGCTGTGGCCGCTGGAAGTAATCCCGGTTATTACTCAGTGGGGCTATCCTCAAGGTCTGGTAGTTAATACCGGAGATAATTACGTTGTCTCCATTGATCCGACCAAACCCTGGTATCTGCCGCATGAAATTGTAGTAGATCTTAGAGTGGATAAAGCTTTTAGACTGAAAAGAGCTGGAGATATCCGTCTGGCAATAGACATCTTAAATCTGTTCAACGAACATGCCGTTACCAATGCAGGTTATGGAGGTTCAATTGAGCCGGTCATTGGTCGGGTTTCTGGCATAACCTATCCATCGCGGAAAGTAAGGCTGAGCTTCAGCTATGAGTTCTGATCTTTTTGATTAGAATAAAGGGCGTCCGGGCAGCGTCCCGGGCGCCCTTTTTTATTCTGAAGGTTAAAAAAGTTATAATAACGATATGAAAAAGGGTAAATTTTGGATTTATCTTAAATNAGTTATTTTGTTTTTTTTATTCTTTTGGGAAATTGTTTCTCTTAGTCCACTTTTATTTTCTTCTGATTTGCCCGAAAGATATAGAAAATGGCTGGAAGAAGAAGTTGTTTATTTGATAACGCCGAAAGAAAAGGAAGTATTTTTAAAACTGCAGAGCGATCGGGAAAGGGATATTTTTATAGAGGCTTTCTGGAAGCAGCGAGATCCCACCCCGGGAACGCCCCGCAATGAATTCCGCGAGGAACATTATCGCCGGCTTAATTATGCCAATCAATTTTTGGGGCGGGGGACNGGTAAACCAGGTTGGAAAACTGATCAGGGACGAATATATATCATTCTTGGCCCGCCCAATAATATTGAAAAATATGAAGATTTGAATGGGGTTTACCCCACCCAGGTNTGGTTTTATTATGGTGATACCAGATATGGGCTGCCGGCTGCTTTTAANATAATTTTTTATAAAAAAGGCGGGGGTGGAGAATATGTGCTCTATTCTCCTTCTGATGATGGACCTCAGGCGCTGGTGGCTGATTATATGTACAATGCCAAAGATGCCCGTGATGCCTATCAAATGTTATATCAGCTTTCCCCCAATCTGGCTGAACAGTCCTTAAGCTTAATTCCCAGTGAAAGAATGGAACCCGGGGTAATAAATCTGGCCTCTAACCGTCTTTTGGCCACCATCTTCTCTTTGCCTCAACGCCAGGTTGAGGACAATTATGCTGAAGCCTGGTTTAAATATAAAGATTTGATAGAAGTTGACTACAGTACGAATTATATAAATGCAGATTATGAAATCTGGACAGTCAGGGACAAACAGGGAAATTATCTCCTCAATTACTCAGTTGAACCAGGAAAAGTTTCGGCGGAAGAGGAAGCACAGGGATATACAGTTAGATTTGATTTAAACGGGCGCCTTTCTGATGAGCGGGGGCGGACAATTTATCAGTTTGAAAAGAGTCTTCCTTTAACTTTGACTCGCAGCCAGTTGGAGGAAATAGGTAAAAGGGCGGTAACTTTTCAGGATGTTTTTCCTGTCATTCCCGGAACTTACACTTTTGACCTTCTGATAAAAAATCCGCTTTCCAAGGAATTTTCCGGATATTCCCAAAAAATTCAGCTTCCGGCGGAAATAAGCAGCCCCACACTGGGGCCAATTCTTTTAGCTTATGCCAGTCAGAATTTGGCAGAAGAATCCACTCTGGTTCCCTATCAAATTAATAAAATTCAGCTCCTTAGCCGCGTCCGCAAGACTTTTACTCCTTCTGATTCTTTGGTAGTCTGTCTGCAGGTTTTGGGGGTAAAGGGAACAGCCCAATCTAAGGCTCAGCTTAAACTCATCCTCATTAAAGAAAATCAACCGGTATGGACCAAGGATATCAATTTAAATCAATTTCAGTCAGAGCCATTAATAATGGAGAAAATTTCTCTCAGTCCTTTTGTTCCAGGATATTATACTTTAGAGGCAGAAATTCTGATTGAGGGGCAAGTTAGAAATAGCCGGCGAGCCGAGCTGGAAATTTCTTCCCTGCCAGCTTTAGCCACTCCTATAGTTGTATCTCGCGGGAGTCTGTCGGAATCTGAGGAGCTCTTTGTAACTGGAATTCAATTGTTAAACCAGGGAGAAAATGCTGAGGCTATCCTGAGACTGGGTGCTGCTTTTTCTCAAAGTCCAGGGATAAAACAGGCTTTAGCCTACGGAGAAGCCCTTTTTCGTTCAGGAGAATACCGGAAAGTTACTGAATTGCTAAAACCTTATGATCAGCCAGAAGCTCCGGCTGAACTACTTTCGCTCCTCGGAAGGTCTTATCATTCCCTTAACCAATTGGCTGCAGCCTCGATTTATTATGAACAGTATTTAAAACAGTTTGGGACTAATGTGGAAATCCTGAATTACCTTGGAAGTTGCTATTATCAATTGGGGAATAAAGAAAAAGCCCTCTCCGTCTGGGAAAAATCTTTAAGCCTTAATCCTGATCAGGAAAAACTAAAGGAACTGGTTAATTCTCTGAAAAAGAACAACTAAACAGCAAAGAAAGAAAAGCTTTGATTGCTATTGTTCTGACAGCAGATAAAAGCAAATAAACATTGACTATTTCCCTTCTATTGCCTGGACATTCCAGCCTCTTACTCTGACTTCCACCTCGTCTCCCTCAAGGTCATCGGTGAAAAAATATCCTTTGATGATTCGTTTTTCCTGCGGCCAGAGGGAAATATAATTGTCCTCCAGAAAGATTGGCAGGATTGATTTTTGTCTCAATTTTTTCAGCACCTGGATTTCAAGATTAAAAGCCAGGACTGCCGAAGGATTATCCAGCTCAATACTTATTTTGGTGATATTCCCACTGCCTTCTACTTTCCAGTGGTACTTGATTTCAGTCCGGGGCAGATTGTTTAAGGCTTTAAAATCAGCGTACTTTTTTACCGGGGTAACAAACCAGGTAGTTTTATCAAAATCCAGAAGGTCTGGAGTGGTGGAGAGACAGTAAAGGTTCTGGTCTTTAAGTTCTCCTTTTAGTCCTGAAATCCTTAAGTCCAGAAAATAATCGGGTGTTAAATCTGCTATTGGAGGCAGTTTAGTCAGGACAATTTTGCTATCAGGCTCGAGTTCTAAGGGAAATTCGCTGTGATATTTTTCTTTAAAACCCAGATCAAAGATTCTGATTGTGGCTTTTAATTTTTCAGTTTTTTCTGAGGAAAGATTAGAGGCAATTATTTCTTTGGTTTCATAATCATAAATTAAATGCACCGGTTGACAGGCTTTTCGGGCACCATAAAAAGCACCTGTGGGCATCAGAAAATAGTCATAAAGCTGCCACCAGAGCTTGGGCCAGGCCGAATTATACATCCATTGAATTATTCCTGTGGCCTGGTATCTTCTTACAATGAAAGCCTCAAACATAGCCCTCATTGCTTCATAATTAAGATACTGGGCTTCACGGCAGTATCCAGTTACGTCTTTTGGCCAGCCTAATCGCTCTTTCATTGCTTCGTTATAGCGATCAAGATTACGGAAGATTCCGCGGCAGCAATGGTAGTCCCAGTAATCATTAGGCGGCCAGAGAGCCTCTTCTGGGATCATTTTCTTGAGACTTTCCAGAACAGGTACCTGTGGGCCAGGACCGGTTTCTGTGTTAAAGCCAAAGGCTCCACCATATTTTTTATCTTCATACCAGTAGTTGGGTGGGACCCAGTCATATGGCCCGTTCATTTTGACTCCTGATTTGCCAGAAACCGGACTGACTTTGGTTCCGGTTGAATTTAGAAAGGGCCTGGTGGGATCATCCGCCGCCAGGATTTTATGATATTCATTTTCGAGTTCAGGCTTGGGGACCAGATCACTGGCTAATGCCCAGACAAAGATACTGGGATGATTGCGCAGCCAGAGGACCTGATCATGGAAAGATTGGGCCACTAAGGATATATCTTCCGGACTTAAAATTCCGCCAAAAGTCGGGTCAGTTGCTTTTCCCAGAAGGTTTTCCCATTCCCACTGGCAGCTCCAGCCAACCATTAGAAGAATTCCCTGTTCATCGCACAGGTCGTATAGTTCATCGCTCGTTCCCCAGAATCCTTCGAGTCTCAGGGCATTAAGATTCATGTGGCGAGCATATAGAATTTCATTTCTAACTTTTTTTGTCCTGTTGTTCAAAAAGAGATCATCTGTCCAGCCGCCGCCACGGATGAGAATTTTTTTTCCGTTAAGAAGATAGCCTTTATAACCATCCTCATTCAGATAATCTTTTATTTCCCGGATGCCGAATCTTACCATCGCCCAATCGGAGACTAAACCCCAGGCTTTAAATTGGGGTGGCATTTTCATCTGATCTTTTTCTTTTTCCTGTTTTTTTTCTTTCTGTGTTTTTTCTACTGCTTGAGGTTTTTCTTTCAATTTTTCTGTCGGGTTTTCCCCTCCCATTTTATTTTTAAAAGATAAAATTAAAAGATAGAGTTCTGGTTTGCCCAGGTCATAAGTCCACCAGATCCTGGGATTTTTCAGGATAAGTTCCTGGTATTTATCGGGAGCAAAAAGCACTTTTTGGGTTTCTTTTGGCCCAAGCTTTATTTCCTGGGAAATTCTAATATTCTCTACTTCAGCTTCCAGGGAACCAAGCACCGGCTTGTTGGAATTGTTTTGAAGCTCGGCGGAAATAATCAACCGGGCTTCTTTTAAAGTGGGGTCAAGCTGGGTTTGAACAAAAGGATTTTTAATACTGACTTCTCCCGTCAATTTTATTTTAACTGGGCGCCAGAGTCCCATACTGTGGTCAGGCGGGGCCGGATTCCAGTCAACAAAACCAATGGTTGGTTCTCCTTTAACCGGTGGAATTACCTCAATAGCCAGAACGTTTTTTTCGCCAATTCTGGCCAGTTGAGTAATATNCAGATCAAAACGTCGAAATGGACCATAGATCTGTGAAGCATCAGCGACTTTCTGACCATTAAGCCAGATATTGGCTCGATAGTTTACTCCGTCCAATTCAAGATGAGCAAAGGTTTTTCCCTGGATAGGCAGTTAATAAGAATTCGGTACGATACCACCAGGAAACTTTGAAATCATCTTCTTTAATATTTTCCAGATTTTTGCCAAAGTAAACATCCTCATAAATATTATCATCAACCAGAGTTCCCAGAACGGTTGAGGGAACCTGGGCAGGATACCAGCGATCAATATTAATCCCGGGTGTGGATAATACTTCGCCTCCCACCTGCAATTTAGCCGAAGATTGTATGAACCATTGGGTCAGATTCAAGGTGGTATCAGGCATTATCCGCAAGCTGCCCCAGTTCTGAGGAGGGGCCTGAGGAAAATTGCGGTCAATCATCTGGGCTAGGAGATTAATGGAAATCAGAAGAACTCCGGCAGTTAAAATCTGAAATTTAGCCTGGAGCGGGCTGATACTTTTCATAGCGGCCTCCTCTTTATCTATGTCCTAAAATTAAATGATATTTTACTAACTATCATTCCAGTCTTAAAGTTACTATTGAGGCTGGCAGCATTTTCAGCGGGAATTTTGCTGGTCGTATTTTTTCTTCTTTAAGATTAGAAATGTAAATCTCTTTTCTGTTAAGAAGCTCCCCGGTAAGAACAACTTTTTCGGGCTGACCTGATGGATTGAAGAGCCTGAGTATAAAACCGCGCCCGTCCTCTGTCGGTTTAAATCTGGTGGCAATGATTTTTTCCGGAATTACCTGAAGCGCTGGAGCTGAGGCAGGTTCTGTGCTTCCCGTGGCTAACGGTAGAAGAGGCTGGCAGACCTCCAGGCTTTTTCTTTTAACCAGGCTCAAATCAAAAGTGGGCTCAATGATAAGAGAATAACGGAAAGTAATTTCGCCCTCCTGCTCAGCTTTGTAGTTTGTATGCCAGTAATTATTAAAGGCATAGGAAATTAGAGTCGTTGAGGGTTTAATCTCTTTTTTCCAGAGGCGGGGGTAACCATTGATTCTTCTTTCATCGGTCAGCTCTCCTATTTCTACCAGAGGAACATCAGGTGAAACCCAGGTCAGGCTGAGATCGGGTCTTAAAAGGTAAACAGCTTTTTGAAGAGAAAAATACTCCAGACAGGCCCCGGGAATTTCCTCAAAAAAGGGATTAATGAGGCCCCAGCCTAAATCCAGCTTAACTTCAGCCCCGGGAAACTTAAAAGGGAAAGCGAAGTGGCCGCTTTCTTTCTCTCTGATTCTTTCTTTATCCAGGCGATTTAAAAAGTCAATCCGACTATCGCCACTGTTTATTTTGATTATAGTTTGCATTTTTCGGCAGTTAGGAGCTTGGAGCTCCAGGTTTAAAGAGGCTACCAATGGTCCCGGGTCAAGAACTGAGATTTTTATCAGCCTGGCTGGTAATGCCTTCATCGGGTCGGTCCCAGGAACATAAACATAGGAATTCAGACCTGAAAATCTGGCAGAATCAACCAGTTCTAAGTTTCCAGACTTCTTGTAAATCAAGCTGGCAACGGCGCCGGTAGAAGAATCTATTTTTAGCCGAAGATAGTCATTTTCCAGAAAATCAGGACCAGCAATAGCTGAACCTTTAACTTGAGTCTGAACTTCTGCCAGTTGTATTTTCCGGGAAGAAAAAGGTGGAACCTCATTAATTTCTACAGCCAGAGAACCATCAGTTAATCTTTGAGAATTCAAAAACCTTTGATTTTCATCAAAAGCTGAATTAAAGCCAGCCGATAGTTCCGGCGGGAGATAAACTATTTCTGATCTTTTCCAGGAACTGGTGTTAAAAATATTAATAGAGGGCAGAGCCTTTTCTTTATTAGTAATTGAGGACTTTTTATTATCAACCCTCAGACATTCTGATTTTAGAATGTTTTCCAGCGAGGTAAAAAGCCTTAAGGCCTCTTTCAGAAATCCTTTTTTATATTCCCACTGTTTAATGGCATTTTCCCCGTCGGGGTTGGAAATGCTATCAGCTGCTCCCCATGTATGTTCGTGAAAAAGAATCAACTGGCGCCAGGCTTGGTAGAAATCATTAGCCCGAAATAGTCCAGGATTAGTCAGAGCGAAAAGTGTTTCCAGCTGAATCAGACGGTCGCTAAAATTGCGCATAATTGCAGTTTCCTGAGCAGAAGAACCTGCTCCATCTTCCCAGTAAGGTGAAAAATCGCCCCGGACAGCCGGTATTTCCTGTCCATGTCTTTTTTCTAATTCTTCAAAAAGTTCTTCCGCAGTCGCAATGACCAGCCTGGGAGTAATAAATTCCTCATTCCAGGCTTTAACCTTCTGGCTGAGCTCAGGATCGGTTGGCCCATTATCACCACCCACGGTATAGCGAACCTGAATAAGAGAATAAGGATAATTTTTATTTTCCAGCTCATCCACATATTCCAAAATCTCTTTTTTCTTTTCGGACGATAACTCTCCAAGATTCAAACCATGAAACCAGGAATAACCGCGGCCGGCCATCCAGAAAAGTATTTTTTCCTGGCCTGAAGGTGAAACCCAGTAAAAAGGGCGGTCTCCCCAGGTTTTGAGAGCCCAGCCAATTCTATCTCCGCCATCAGGGAGAGTCGGCATATAATTAGGCCCGCTGGATAGATATTTAACACCGGCCAGTGCCAGGGCAGGAACAAATGACCAGCTATAGCTGGGAATATCGGTAATCATAGCTGATACGATGGGCTTAGCTCCTGCCGCTTCCAGTTTTCGGGAAAAAGAAGTAAGTTCCAGAAGCTCTTCGGGATGACAGAGTCCCGTCAGCTCATTGCCCAAAGTGGCCTGAAGGCCGATCCAGCCTTTTTTTACTGCTTCCATGAACTTAGCCTTCTTTTCCTGGCTGGCCTGACGCAGATAGGTTTCAACGGCCCAGAGTTGTTCTACATTCCATTTAAATCTGGCTTCGGGCGGGTAAGCCTGGGTTTTTTCGGCCAGGTTTATGGCCTTTTCATAGTTTTCCCAGTGCTTTTTTTCTACAATNGGCTGATAATCTGAATAGCCAATATCAAGATGAGAATGGGGAAGAAGCCAGATTTCCATCATTTTTACCGGTTGCTGCTCAGCCTCTACGGAAAAAAGAATTCGAGCTTCTCTTTTAATGGTGGCTTTTATTTTTTTGGGAGAGCTGGCAGGGGTGACTCCGAAATAAAACTGGTTATAGCCAGTTTGAAGCTCCTTTTCCAGGGAATTATTTTCCACCTCAATCTTAACTTTTGTTGGCTGACCGAAATGGCTTATTTCTAAAAGCAGCAGCTGGCCAGATGGAGAAGATTTATGGATGGCAGAAAGAGGCTTAAGCCGGGCCCAGGAAGCAAGCTGATATTCAAAAACCATTACCCAGTCCTGGCTTCCAGCATTTTCTGCCGTAAGCTTCAGATTTAGAGACCGACCTGGAGTCAATAAAGATGCTGGTACTTCAAGATAAAAATAGCCGAAAAGCTCTCCGAATTGGTCAATTAAAGCAGTTTCAAAGGAGAGGGACAATCCCTGGTTGTTTTTTACTTTCCATTTTTTGGGAGAAGAATTAGTAGCTGTTTTAAAATTAAGAATCGAACGACCGTTTACTTTTAGATAAAAGTTATGCCCGCCCTTGTCCTTAGCCAGACCACCTAAAAAGACAAAAATAGCTTTCTTCTGGTTGAAACCATCCGGGACTTTTTCTGTTTTCCATTCAGCGCTCATTGGTTCTCTGGTTGCTCTGACCAAAAGAGCAGAAAGTGAGCCAGGATAAGGAGAATGATAAAGAATTTTTTCTCCACTGATTGTCTGTTCATAACCCCGGAGCCAGACAGAATTTTCAGCCCAGCTTTTTGCCGTGTTGAGCAGGAGAAAAATAAATACTACTAAAATAGTAGTATTTAGATAAAACCTATCTTTTCGTTGTGCTGAACCCAGAGTCATTTCTGGTCGTCCTTTAAGGAATCAGGCTGTTTTATTATTTTTCTCAGCTTCACCTTTTCCCATTAACTTAGCTTTTTCATAATCTCCAGCAGCTCTTTTTTAAAACTAACAAGGATTTTTCTGGTTCTGACGGCAGATCTGGATTCGGCAATCAACCTGATGATGGGTTCGGTATTCGACGGTCGGAGGTGAATCCAGGAATCTGGCCAGATGATTTTAAGACCATCAACTGTAGAAGTTGTCTCCTTGCTATACCGGCGCCTTAATTCCGTCACTGCCTGAAAAGCTAATTCTGAAGGACAGGGAAGCTTGTCTTTAAGCATAAAATAGCGGGGAAAACTTTGTATGAGCTGGGAGAGAGTCTTACCTGATTCTGCCATATGTTCCAAGACTAATCCAGTAGCTACAAAGGAATCGCGGCTGGGATGGACAGCCGGCCAGATAACACCGCCATTACCTTCGCCTCCGATAATTGCCCTAACTTCCAGCATTTTTTCGACCACATTGCTTTCCCCGATTTTCGTTCTGAAGATGGGAACGCGGTATTTCCTGACGATATCATCAATTACCATGGAGGCTGAAAGATTAACAGCCACAGGTCCCTTCTTTTTCCTTAGCACCTGGTCAACAGTTAGGGCCAGAGTAAAATCTTCTCCCGGAGCTCTTCCTTTATCATCAACCAGAGCCAGGCGATCAGCATCGGCGTCTTGCGCCAGTCCCAGATCAGCCTTAAAATGTCTTACTTTTTCACACAGGGTAGAGAGATTTTCAGCTACTGGTTCTGATTGATGAGCAAAAGAGCCGGTGATTTCGGTGTTGAGCAAGAGCACCTGACAGCCAAGTTCTTTTAAAAATTGGGGCATAAGAGTAGCTCCAGCTCCATTGGCGCAGTCGGCTACCACGCGAAATTTTCTTCTTCTAATAGCCTTTAAGTTCAATTGGCTTAGAATTTTTTGGAGATGGAGTTCTCCTGCATTTTTTTCCTGAAGGATGGGTTTTATTCTTTCGGCCGGGACAAAGGTGAATTCTCCTTGATGAAAAATATCCAGGAATTCTTCTACCTGAGAGGCTTTTAGATAGAGTCCTTCGGGCCCGATGAACTTTAAGCCATTCCATTCCAGCGGATTATGGCTGGCCGTAATAACAACTGCTCCAGCCATCTGTTTTTCTTTGGTTAGAAAAAGGATGGTAGGAATGGGCAAAATCCCCACTTCAACCGGCTGGCAGCCAGTGGCCAGAAGAGAAGAAATAACTGCTTTTTTCAACATAACACCAGATGGACGGGGATCCTGGCCTATCATAATCATACCGGGACCGAGATAGGTCCCAAAAGCCGCAGCAAATCTGGCAGCTATCTGGGGTGTCAGACTTTCTCCAACGATTCCCCTGACTCCAGATACACTAACTTTTAGCGGCAGTGCTTTTCTCATAATTTAACTCATTAATCTACTTAAAAAGGATAAAACCCGGTCCACTTCAAGCTGGGCCCGGTTTTTAGAAGGGCTTTCGGCTATAATTCTTATAATTGGTTCAGTAGCGGAGGCCCGAATGTGAATCCAGA
>JGI24721J26819_10002578_pt1 | contig 19944 bp, 14 predicted proteins | sample YelNatPaOPGAMG01_FD_26819 | JGI IMG/M metagenome (IMG submission 26819) | reverse complement strand
CGGTTCACCGCACCGGTGGCGAGCCGAGCGCGGTAGGGATCAGGGGGATGGCGCGGGCGTCGGGGACTTGGCCGTGCCGGGCAAAGCCGCAGTTCCGTGCAGGCACTGCTGGTATTCCGGACTACCCGGGACGTTATCGGCACCGCAGTTGCAATCGTGAACTTGCGCGGGATTGCCAAGCGAATCGCAAAAGTCGCTAGCTGGGGCCGATGGTGCGGCCCACACGACACCGGCGGTCAAGGCTGCTGCTAGACCACCGACAGTGGTTATCAATACTCTCGCCTTCACGTTGGACTCCTCGCCTCCCGAAGCCGACGGCACTCTGCTGCCGCGGATTGCACTAGCCGAACAGTAGGACTTTTCATCCTCCGGTATTCACCGCGAACCCACCACCGCGGAGCCCGGGGAGGGCCGCTCGAGATGATCGGGCGTGGTTCACCGACCGGTAGGTTTGCTGAAGGGTAGCGTNAGGGCGCTACTCTTGGCTGAATGTGGTGTATGATCTGGTGTATGAAGCGCACCAACATCTACCTTGATGAGGAGCAGGCGGCCAATCTCGACAAGTTGGCCGAGCAACAGGGCGTTTCGCGTGCCGAGCTCATCCGCCAATTGCTAGGCACGGCTCTCAACAACTCCGACGACAATCTCGAATCTGACCTGAATGCGATTGAAGAGTCGTTCGGCGCGCTTCGTGATATNGAATCGCCCGATCGCCGTCCCGGCGGCCGCGAGGAGCACCTCGACCGAATGTGGCGCCGCACCTCGTGATCCTGGTCGACTCGGACATCCTCATCGCTCACCTTCGCGGCCTGGACGCGGCACGGAATTGGCTCGTCCAAGCTCGAGAGGAGGGGCCTTTAGCTATCAGCGTGGTGTCAATCGCGGAGCTCGTCGGTGGGATGCGCAGCGCCGAGCGACGCGAAGTGTGGCGGCTGCTGGCGTCGTTTCGCACCGAACCAGCCACTGAGATCATCGCGCGCCGGGCCGGCGACTTCAGGCGGCAATACCGGGCGAGTCATTCAAGCATTGGCCTTGGTGACTATCTGATCGCCGCGACTGCCGACGTGAAGGGCTATCAAGCGGCGACGTTGAACGTGAAGCATTTCCCGATGTTCAAGAACCTGCGGCCGCCATTCGCCCTCTGAGNAGGAGCGATTGAAAATCGTTGACCAGCAATGCAAAACGGCGTAGTTTACCTGACATAATGTCGCTTATCGGCACCGAACTACGCCGAGTCGCATTAGATGAAAGGACTCGCACCCGTGAGGATTCAGCCGTCAGTCCTGCTGGGGCCCGCATACTCGTGCGCTGCCACCCACTGAGACTCCCGTGTTGGTTGCATGACTACCGTGGTCGGCGTACATCTCAATCACTTAATGAATGATTCGGCCGTTAGGTGAAACATTGCGAGCTTCGATCGGTGCCGGGTAGCACGTGACCGGTGTGAATCGTTTCAGGCTCCCTCTTCGATGGCCGGGCGGGCCCACCCCGGCGCCATTACGTCACAGTGACGAATGCGCAGGAATGTCAGTTCCAGTCACGGCACGGGTGTGGTCTCCGCGGTGAAAGGAATTATGACCGGCGGCGACGCAATCGTCGAGGTCACTGCGACCGACCCGGAAGCCGGAACGTGTCAAGGTCGGTGAGACAGTTTCTTATGCGGATTTGATGAGTGCTTCGGGGGTTGGTTGGTTGATCCAGGCGACGGTTGGCAGTTTCGGTGGGGTGGGTCGGCGATGCCGCAACCTGGCGGGGTTGGCGGGTCGGCAAGCCGCTGCGCGGTGAGTTGGCCGGGAATTTCAGCGCCCGCCGCGGGCCCACCGACTGCGGTATCGGATCGAACAGGACGGTGTGTTCATTGTGCGCGTCGACCATCGCGGGGCCGTCTACCGCCACCCTCGTGACGAAAAGCTGTTGGGTTACAACAGCATCCGGTCCGACCGATACATCCTCGCGCCAAGAATCAGCTGAGAGCGCCGCCCAAAGTCAGAGGGGGCCCCCAGCGCGGTCAATTCGTCACCGTGACGTTACTATCGCGGCAAGACGCCCTCGTTTGCCNAGCCTACCGACGCACTGACACCAACACCGAACACCGGTAAAGCTGCATATTTGATTCCGGCGTATTCGGGCCTCTGCGTAGTGCTTTCGGCCATGATTCGCTTGGCCGCCGAGCCGTCTCGCTCGTTGAGTGGGGGCCTTCGAAAGCGCTCGCCAGAACCCGGGTCGGATTCTCACTAGTTTGCCGATGTGTCATCCAGAGCAGTCGACCGCAACCTCGAGTGCCGCGCAGATGGCGCGCATCCGGGCGTCGGCGAGGCGGCCAAGCCGATCGACCAACACCGCGACCGAGACACTTTCGACTGAGTCCAAATTCACCGCGGAACGGTGCGGGATCGGGTCGGGACCGGGTTCAAGAACAACCTCGCTGGCCAGCCCCCGGATTGTCGTGGTACAGGGCGCGACGAGTGCGCGTCGAAGCCGAGGGATCGCAGCATCGCGCGAGAGAACAACGACTGGACGCCGGCCGATCTCGGCCATCTCACACCACCACACCTCTCCGCGCGCCGGAAGTGCGCTCACNAGTCTCCGGCCGCCCGCCGCCACGACGCTATATCGCCCCACTCGTCGGGCTCATCAATCGGGTGCTCGTCGTAGGCGGCATAGCTCGCATCCACCTCGGCTGATCGATGGCGAGCAAGTAAGGCCCTGAGGGCCTCATCGATGAGAGCTGCGTCAGTAATTCCTGCCCGCACGTCGCGTGCACTGCTCAGTAGCCCGGCGTCGACAGTAGTGCTCAGGCGTATGCGGTTCATGCCACAATTATGCCACGGCCTGAGCAAACTATCCGATGGGCGTCCCCCGGTCGCGGGCCCACAAACGTCTGATTTGTCACGTGGCGAATTATGCGTAGCGCAGTGGCAGCTCCCGAGGAGACCTGATTCGCGGTGATTGCAACTGATTCTGGACTAGCCGGCCAGCGAATTAAGCTGTAGCACAACTTAATTCAGAGTTAATGCGGCATCTTCTCATTCACCCACCTCTGCCCAATGTTGCTGCAAGTGTGGAAGGAATTCGGTCAACGGTGTCTCCGTTGGTCACGGTGAACGTGGTCAGGCGGTCACTGAGGTGGGCTGCGACGATTTGCACGACGGCGATGACGGTGTCGTTGGCCACCAGGTCGGGCACGGCAGGCCGACTACGAACCGGTGCGGCCACCGAGTGGAAAACGCGCGGCTGTCGGAGGCGCTCAAGGAAATGGCCGTGATCGACCGGTGCGGGCGAACACGCCGGCTAGGGCATCCAGGGCGGCCGGCACTAGCCGGTAGTAGGCCCATTTGCCGCGCTGGGTGCGCTCGAGCAGACCGGCCTCGACCAGGACCTTGAGGTGGTGTGACACGGTCGGTTGGGACAGCCCGACCGGCCCGGTCAAGTCACAGACGCATGCTTCGGCCGCCTCGTGGCCCGCGATCAGCGACACCAGTCGCAGCCGNGTTGGCTCGCCGAGCGCCTTGAGAACCNCGGCCAGCCGCTCGGCGGCCTCCGCATCCAGCACCGCATCGGCGATGGGACGACAACACGTCTGGAGATCGGCCACCAGTAGCGATCCATCGGATTGCGCTGAGGAAGCGATCGTCGTAGGCATAAACCCAGTATGACACACATTGACAGCCGTCGATGGATAGTGCAGTCTTGATCCCATAGACATCTGTCGATGAGAGGATTATCGAAATGACCGAGACCAGGGACGGCGAGTTGCGCGATCAGGTTCGCGCCAGCTACGGAGCCGCCGCCAACGCGATCAGCGGCGGCGCCACCAACAGCGAGGTGCTCACCGCGGCGAGCTGTTGCGGGTCGAGCGATGCGGCCGACGTCGGCACCATTTTCGGAGCGGGTCTCTACGGCGCCGACGAGCATTCCGAGCTGCCCGCCGACGCCGTCGCGGCGAGCTTGGGGTGCGGCAACCCGACCGCGGTCGCCGACCTGCATCCCGGTGAACGCGTGCTCGACCTGGGCTCCGGCGGCGGCATCGATGTGCTGCTCTCGGCACGCCGAGTCGGACCCGAGGGGTTCGCCTACGGCGTCGACATGACCGACGAGATGCTCGCCCTGGCCGAGGCGAACAAGGCCAAAGCGGGTGTCACCAACGTCGAGTTCCTCAAGGGCACCATCGAGGACATCCCACTGCATGACGCAGCGGTCGACGTGGTGATCTCCAACTGCGTGATCAANCTGTCGGCCGACAAACCGGCGGTGCTCGCCGAAATGTTTCGGGTTCTGGTTCCCGGAGGGCGGATCGGGATCTCCGACGTCGTCGCCGAGGATCACCTCACCGCGGCCGAACGAGCCGAGCGCGGCTCCCATGTCGGCTGCATTGCCGGAGCCCTGTCCAAAAAGGAATACCTCGACGGCCTGGCCGCCGCCGGATTCGTCGATGCCTCCGTGGCCTTCACCCACGAAGTTGCCGACGGAATGCACGGCGCAATCATCCGCGCCACCAAACCCGCAGCATCGGTCGGCGGCTAAACCGACACAGAGCCGATGCAGAAAGGCCAGTGGGCTGGCGCGGAGCAACCGCACCAGCCCACTGTCACGTTTGGAGTTACTTAGACAGCAGTCACTCCTACTGCCTGAGGCCCTTTGGCGCCTTGCGCAACCTCGAACTGAACACGCTGGTTTTCCTCGAGCGAACGGTAGCCGTTGCCCTGGATCTCCGAGTAGTGGACGAACAGGTCCTTAGCGCCGTCGTCCGGGGTGATGAAGCCGAAGCCCTTCTCACCGTTGAACCATTTCACAGTCCCCTGTGCCATTTACTTTCTTCTCTCATTTCAAATGCGGACATACCTAAAATATCCGCGCGATCAACGTAGCACGAGCCGTGCCCTTTATTGACGATTGTTGTCACGCTGCGGCGACGAACCCTGGGAGCGGGCCGGGCGGCGACTACGCCGGCGGCCGACGGAACCGGAGCGGGGAGGCTGCGGCGGACGCTGCTGCGAGGAATGCGCAGGGACCGCCGTCTTCGGCGCGGGGGCACGATGCGGCGCCATCTCACCGGCTACCGCGTGCACGGCAGCCGAGTCGACGGTGACCTCCTGCGGTGTGACGCGGATGCCCGCGCGGCGCATCAACGCGTGCGTGTCCTTACGCTGCTCGGGCAGGACGACGGTCACGACGTCACCGGCGTTGCCCGCCCGCGCGGTGCGCCCGGACCGGTGCAGGTAAGCCTTGTGCTCGGCGGGCGGATCGATGTGCACGACCAGCTCGATTCCGTCGACATGGACGCCGCGCGCGGCGATGTCGGTGGCCACCAACACGCGGGCGTCACCGGCGGTGAAGGCGGCAAGATTCCGGTCGCGTGCGGGCTGAGACAGGTTGCCGTGCAAGTCCACAGCCGGGACACCGGATTCGGTGAGCTGTTTGGCGAGCTTGCGCGCCTGATGCTTGGTGCGCATGAACAGGATGCGGCGACCGGAGCCGGAAGCGAGCCGGTGGACCAGCTTCGTCTTGGCGTGCACGTCGGAGACGTGGAACACGTGGTGGGTCATCTCGGGCACCGGCGAATCGGCGCCGTCGACGGAGTGCAGCACCGCGTCGCGCAGGAACCGATTGACGAGCTTGTCGACGCCATTGTCGAGGGTCGCGGAGAACAGCAACCGCTGGCCGCCCATCGGGGTGGCCGCCAGGATGCGGGTGACGCCGGGCAGAAAGCCGAGGTCGGCCATGTGATCGGCTTCGTCGATCACCGTGACCTCGACCGAGTCGAGGCTGATCAGACGTTGCTTCATCAAGTCTTCGAGGCGGCCCGGGCAGGCCACGACGACGTCGACGCCGGACTTCAGCGCCGCCACCTGCCTGCTTTGCGACACGCCGCCGAAGATCGTCGTCACGCGCAGCCCGNTGGCAGCGGCCAGCGGCTCCAGAGCCGCGGTGATCTGGGTGGCCAGTTCCCGGGTCGGGGCCAGAATCAGACCCGCCGGGTGCGACGGGCGGCGCCGGTGTCCGGCCAGCCTGCTGACCAGAGGAATCGAGAAGGCGAGCGTCTTGCCGCTGCCCGTCTTGCCGCGGCCGAGGACGTCTCGGCCGCTCAGTGTGTCGGGAAGTGTTTCGACCTGGATGGGAAACGGATGGCTGATCCCGCGGGCGGCGAGCACTTCGATGAGTGGTTCGCGCACGCCGAGATCGGCAAATGTCGTGCCTGTGGTCACTGGATGTCTTTCAGCATCGGTGGTGCCGAGTTGGCGGCGAAATGCGCGCGTTCGGTCAGCACAAAGTGGCGAGATTGCCGGTGGGCAAAATCGATCGCCGCGATACGAACTGCGCCGGATTCAGTGCGCCAGCCACTCGATCGGGGCGGACGCCGGAAGGATCAAGAAGCGTTTCACGACGTGCCGGCCGCCGTAGGGACGGCCAACGTTGACNCCAGCATAGCGCATGCCGGCCCGGTACGCNCCGCGAGCCCGAGACCTGCGCGCGGCGCCCGCCCGCTGCCTGTACCGTTGAAGACGAACCGCTCGCGAGCGGTCATCGCGAATCGTCGCCTCAAGAAAAGAGATCAGCGTGCGATTCGACCGTCGTCCGGACGCCGACGCGAACCGGCCGACCTCCTCTTTCGTAAGGACACACATGGACAACTCGAACCTGTTCTCCCACCCCGAAGCGCCCGAACACGTCGTCTCGGACGAGACCTCCGGGAAGCCGGTCGAACACCCGGTCTTCTCGGATCGGCCCAACGGCGACGCCGGCGCGCGGGCCAAAGAACGACACTGAGGTAGTCAACGCGGAGCCGCGGGGCGGTTGCGTCGCCTGAGTCGCTGCCGCGGCAGTGAGCCTCACTGTCGCGGCAGTGAGCGGGCCTGACCACATGCGCCCGACGGGGCCGGCATTGCGCCACACAATCATGGAGTGCCCCANCGCAAATTCACCGTCCTGTTGATCGCGAGCGCCGAGGCCTTCGCGGCTGCGGCGCTGTGGGCCGCCGGCGCGTAGCGGCGGCAAGCCCCTCCGGCGCAAGCACTTTGGGCCATGGCGCCGCCTGGGCCGTAATCGGCAGGGAAGCAAACGCGAACCGTGACAGCACACGTCCAACTCGTTGCCGCCGAACCCGGAGTCCACTACACCGTCAGGTTGATCCAGTCGCCGAGTTCTTCGATGTCATGCGCTGCAGGAAGCCATGTCCGCGACCACAACCGGTGCGTGGGTCTTCGTCGAGCGCCCGTCGCAGAAGTCGCGCGGCGGCGCCGAAGAATCTGCTTAGCGAAACACCCGTCGGCCCGACCGTGATTTGGGACTCGTTGTCGGCACGGCCGCGAAGGCCGCCACGATGCATGGCGGTGAGTGCGGTATATTCACCGCATGCGAGTCCAGAAAGCGGCTCTTCTGAAGTGTCGACCTAACGGATGCGATCCGGTCGCGTGAGAAACGGGAAAATCGCATTGCACACACCGGAAATCCTCTCTCGGGACTCGCCTTAAGCGACACGGTCGCCGACCCGGCCGTGACGATTTTCTAGCAATGTACGTGCTGATCGGAACTTTATCGGGGGCTGTGAATGGCCAGGAGGCTTCTGCTCCGGCGTTGGCACCGCAACATGTGAGGTGCGCGACGACGCCGAGTACGTGAGCGCCATCGCCACGTTGTCCGAGGGCTCGGTGCGCCGGAACTTCAACCCCTACACCGACATCGACTGGGACGCGCCGGAGTTCGCGGTCATCGACAATGATCCCCGGTGGATCCTGCCGGCGAGCGACCCATTGGGCCGCCACCCCCGGTACCAGGCCCAGCCCGAGGACCGCAAGATCAAGATCGGGATGTGGCGCCAGGCCAACGTGGCCAAGGTGGGCACCCACCACCTGCGCGCTGCACTGGCGGCGCCGCGTCGCTGACCCTGGAGGGCCGAACATGCGATCTGTCACGTTGTGACTGCATAGTTTGCAGTTTGTGCAACTATAGGGTGCTATGGCCAATCAGATCGGTCTCCGCGAGCGCCGCCGCCGCCAGACCAGCATGGACATTCGGGACGCCGCCGTGCGTCTGGCCGGCGAACGCAGCTTCGACAGGGTGACCATCGACGAGATCTGCCTCGAGGCCGGCATCTCACCCCGCACTTTCTTCAACTATTTCCCCAACAAAGAGTCCGCGATCGCCTACGGCCCCTCCGACATACCCCCTGAGCTCGTTGCCGAGTTCGTTGCGGCCGGCCCAGCCCCCTACTCGGTGGTGCTGGCGGAGCTGATCACGCTGGCGGCCCACCACCTCCGCGACACCCCGCCCAAGCGCGACCAGGCCGTGTGCATGTTGCAACTCGCCAAGACCACCCCAGCGGTCCTGGCCGCTTTCCTTGCCGATCTGGAGCGGTTCCAAACCCACCTGACCGATATCGTCGCGCGCCGCCAGGGGATGCGGCCCGACGACGAGGTGCCCGCGATGATCTCCGCCCTGGCGTTGACGGCCGTGCGTTCGGGAATCGAGCGCTGGTCCGGCGGTAAGCCCGAGGATGCCGACGACACGCCGATGCCCTATGTCGAACGCGCCGCCGCGCTCGTCAACAGCATCCTCACGAAGTGACGCAAAACACCGCCAGGGAAGTTGCATAGTCTGCAAAATATGCACCGTATGTATTATGCTTTGAGCGCGGTGCCGCGAAACGGTCCGGGGGTACGGAGCCATCGCAGCGTCTGACAGTCGCCTACGAATCCCCTTGTAGCGCAATCGGTCAGCGCGCCCCCCGTTCTCGCCCGCGGGCTGCCCCCGACGACGCCCAGACCACTGCTGCGCGACGAGGAAGGAAAGCACCCGGGTGCAGATATCGAAGGTTGTGCGCAACGCGTGGCTGCCGCTGTTGATCACGGCGGTCGTCGTGGTCGGGGGCTTCACCGTGGCGCGGGTCAAGACGTTCTTCAGCGCCCAGGACACCGGCGTGCTGACCAGCCCCCGGCTGGACGAATCGAAGCCGTTCAAGCCGAAGGTCGTCAAATACGAGGTCTTCGGCTCAGCCCGTCACGCCAACGTCAACTACCTCGATCTGTCGGCCGACCCGCAGCGGGTCGACGGCGCACCGTTGCCGTGGACGCTGGTACTCAGCACGACCGCCCCCTCCGTCTTTCCCAACATCTCGGCACAGAGCGACGGTGACCAGCTGGGTTGCCGCATCACCATCGATGACGAAGTCAAGGACGAGAACATGACCACCGGCGTGCACGCCCTGACGTTCTGCTTGGTGAAGTCGGCATGAGCAGACACCTCGACNACACCGCCCCCATCGCGACGCAGCAGGAGCGGCCCGCGATCCCGCGTCTCATCCGGAAGTTCGCGGTACCCGTCATCCTCGGCTGGATCGCGGTCATCGCGGTCCTCAACGTGGCCGTCCCCCAGCTCGACGAGGTGGGCAAGATGCGCTCGGTGTCGATGGCTCCCGACGATGCGCAGTCGGTCGTCGCGACGAAGCGCATGGGCGCGGTGTTTGACGAGTACAAGTCCAACAGCTCGGTGATGATCGTGCTGGAGGGCCAGAAGCCCCTCGGTGACGCGGCCCACGCCTATTACGACCAGGTCGTCAAGAAGCTTGACGCCGACACCAAACACGTTGAGCACGTCCAGGATATGTGGAGCGATCCGCTGACCGGGGCGGGCGCGCAGAGCAACGACGGCAAGGCCGCCTACGTTCAGGTCTACCTGGCCGGGAACCAGGGCGAAGCCCTGGCCAACGAGTCNGTCGAGTCCGTCCAGAAAATCGTCAAGAGCCTTCCCACTCCCCCGGGGGTCAAGGCGTACGTCACCGGGCCCGCGGCACTGATGGCGGACCAGCACGAGGCCGGCGATCGCAGCCTGCAGCTCATCACGGCGGCGACCTTCACGGTGATCATCGCGATGCTGCTGCTGGTCTACCGCTCGATCGTCACGGTGTTGCTCACGTTGGTCATGGTGGTGTTCGAGCTTTCGGCCGCGCGCGGAATGGTCGCCTTCCTGGGCTACTACAAGATCATCGGGCTCTCCACGTTCGCCACGAACTTGTTGGTCACGTTGGCGATCGCGGCCGCCACCGACTACGCGATCTTTTTGATCGGCCGATATCAGGAGGCCCGCTCGGTCGGCGAATCCCGGGAAGACGCGTACTACACCATGTACAAGGGCACCGCACACGTCGTGCTCGGTTCGGGCCTGACCATCGCCGGCGCCACGTTCTGCCTGCACTTCACCAACCTGCCGTACTTCCAGACGCTGGGCATTCCGTTGGCGATCGGCATGGTGGTGGTCGTCGCGGCGGCACTGACGCTTGGTCCCGCGGCCATCTCGGTGGCATCGCGCTTTGGTAAGACACTCGAACCCAAGCGGGCGCAACGGATCCGCGGGTGGCGCAAGGTCGGAGCCCTCGTCGTGCGGTGGCCCGGACCGATTCTGGTGATGACGATCATGGTCGCACTGGTGGGCCTGCTGACCCTGCCGGGTTACCGCACCAACTACAACGACCGCAACTACCTGCCCGCGGACCTGCCCGCGAACGAGGGTTACGCGGCCGCGGACCGGCACTTTTCGAAGGCGCGGATGAATCCCGAAGTGCTGATGATCGAAAGCGACCACGATCTGCGCAACTCGGCCGACTTCCTGGTCATCGACAAGATCGCCAAGGCGATCTTCCGGTTGCCGGGAATCGGCCGCGTACAAGCCATCACCCGGCCGGAGGGCACGCCGATCGAGCACACCTCGATCCCCTTCCAGATCAGCATGCAGGGTGTCACCCAGCAGATGAACCAGAAGTACCAGGAAGACCAGATGGCCGACATGCTGCATCAGGCCGACATGATGCAGACGACCATCAACGACATGACCAAGATGCAGAGCATCACCGCGCAGATGGCCGACAACATGCACATCATGGTCAAAAAGATGCACGACATGACCATGGACATTGCCCAATTACGGGACAACATGGCCGATTTCGAGGACTTCTTCCGGCCCATCCGCAGCTACTTCTACTGGGAGAAGCANTGCTACGACATCCCCGTGTGCTATTCGCTGCGGTCGGTGTTCGACGCCCTCGACGGCATCGACACGATGACCGACGACATCCAGAGCCTGCTGCCGGTCATGGACCGCCTCGATGCGCTGATGCCCCAGATGGTGGCGCTGATGCCCGGGATGATCGAGAACATGAAGGCCATGAAAACGACGATGCTGACCATGTATTCGACCCAGAAAGGGTTGCAGGATCAGCAGAAAGAGGCGCAGAAGAACGCCAGCGCCATGGGCAAGGCCTTCGACGCGTCCAAGAACGACGACTCGTTCTACCTGCCCCCGGAGACGTTCAACAATGCCGAGTTCAAGAAGGGNATGAAGAACTTCATCTCCCCCAACGGCCACGCCGTGCGCTTCATCATCAGCCACGACGGCGATCCGATGTCGGCCGAAGGCATCGCGCACATCGACGCGATCAAGAAGGCCGCCTACGAAGCACTCAAAGGCACGCCGCTGGAGGGCTCGAGGATCTATCTCGGCGGGACCGCGGCAATGTACAAAGACCTCAGCGACGGCAACACCTACGACCTGTTGATCGCCGGGATCGCCTCGCTGTGCCTGATTTTCATCATCATGCTGATCATCACGCGCGGCGTCGTGGCCTCGGCGGTCATCGTGGGCACCGTCCTGCTCTCGCTGGGCGCGTCCTTCGGGCTCTCGGTGCTGATCTGGCAGCACCTCATCGGCATCGAACTGCACTGGATGGTGCTCGCGATGTCGGTCATCATCCTGCTCGCCGTCGGCGCCGACTACAACCTGCTGCTGGTGGCGCGGTTCAAGGAGGAGATCTACGCCGGGCTGAACACCGGAATCATCCGGTCGATGGGCGGCACCGGCTCGGTNGTCACGTCGGCGGGGCTGGTCTTCGCCTTCACGATGATGACGATGGCGGTCAGCGAGCTGACGGTGATCGGCCAGGTCGGCACCACCATCGGCCTGGGCCTGCTCTTCGACACACTGATCGTCAGGTCGCTGATGACCCCGGCGATCGCCGCGCTGCTGGGCAAGTGGTTCTGGTGGCCGCAGCGGGTCCGACAGCGGCCCAAGCCCTCCCCCTGGCCCACCCCGATGCCGATGCCGATGCCGGCCGAGCAGCCCGAATTGGTGTCGACTGACTCTGCGCTGACGGCGTCGACTCTGCGCTGACGGCACCGAAACTGCGCCCAGCACGTGCTTGCAGCGCTGGGCGCAGCACGGGGCGCAGTCTCGATGGGAGGCGGCGGGTTTAGGTGACCCACTCCGGTTGCTCGCCGATATCGGCCGCGGAGAAGTCCTTGTGCCCCAACCCCGCCGTGGTACCGCCGTCCACGACGAACTCCGAGCCGGTCGAATAGCTCGACTCGTCGCTGGCCAGGTANACCACCAGGTGGGAAACCTCGCTGGGGTCGGCGGCGCGGCCCAGCGCGGTCTGGAAGAGGTCCTCGGGAACCCATTCGGTCATCGGCGTCTTGATGAGCCCGGGATGGATCGAGTTGACNCGGATGCCGCTCGGACCCAATTCGAGCGCGGCCGATTTGGTCAGCCCGCGCACGGCGAATTTGGTTGCGGTGTAACCGTGGCAGGCGATGGTACCGGCCATCCCCTCGATGGAGGAGATGTTGATGATCGAGCCGCGTCCCGCTTCCTTCATGGGTTTGACGACGGCGCGGATGCCGAGGAACACGCCGGTCAGATTGATGTCGAGAATCCGCTGCCACTCGGAGAGTTCGTAGTCCTCGAGCGTGCCGATGTTGATGATGCCGGCGTTGTTCACCAGCACGTCGACACCGCCGAACTCGGCCAGCGCGGTGGCGACCGCCGCGGCCCACTGCTCGGGACTGGTCACGTCCAGGTGCACGTAGCGGGCCGCGTCACCGACGTCGGCGGCGACCGCCTTGCCCTCGTCGTCGAGGATGTCGCCGAACACCNCCTTGGCGCCCTCGCCGACGAGCATCCGCACGTGCGAGGCGCCCATCCCCCGGGCGCCGCCACTGACGAGCGCGACCTTTCCCGCCAACCGTTGTGCCACCGCATGTCTCCCGTCGTGTCGGAGGAATGGTTAGCACCATACAGACGCACGACGATGTATGGCCAGCTTCGAACTAGTTCTTGTCCGACCACCGGAAGACGGCGAGGCAAGCCATTAAGCCGGCAATGCTCCACGCCGTCAGCACAAAGAATATGTGCCAGCGCTCCCAGCTGCCGGCCGGTTCGAAAGCGACCATGTCCGGTGGCAACAGCACGGAACGGAAACCNTGGGCCATCCATTTGACGGGGAAGACCGAACCAAGCGTCAACATCCACGTCGGCAGCGCCATGAGCGGGACATAGGTGCCCGACACGAACTGCAACGCCACCGCCGGGCCGTTGGTCATGACCGCACCGGAAACGGCGTTGCCGGCAAGGTTGCTGACCAACACGCCCAGAAGTGAGCAACTGACGATGCCGAGGACGAAGACCCACGCCAGCGTGCACCACCCGAAGATGTCGGTAGGCAGACGAAGTTTGAAGACCGCCACTCCCACCGTCAGAAGAACGATGGCTTCGGCGAAGCTGGCGACGGCAACCAGCAAGATTTTCCCGAGGAAGTACGACGATGCGGTNGTGGGCGTCCCGCGAAGTCGCCTCAAGGCGCCGGTGTCGCGGTCGGCGGCGATGCTGATGCCGAGGTTGATGAATGACGTGGAAAGAATTCCGTACGCAAGCATGCTCGCCGCGATCACGGCGCCAGTGCTGGTATCGGTATTGGGTAGTTTGGCGGAAAAAATCGAACCCAACAAAATGCAGATGACGGCCGGCAAGGAGAACGTCAGGACCACCTGCTCGGGCCGGCGGTAGAACATCTTCAGCTCGGGGATGACGCGCGACATGCCGATGCGCAGCGGCGACGGCAACGAAGAATCCGACCCGTTCGCGCGATGTCGCGCCGTCGCGGCGCGCTCGACGTGGTCAACACTCATCTGCCTGGCCGATCAACCGCAAATATGCGTCTTCGAGCGTTGGCCGCGAGACCGTCAGCTGGCCAAGCTCTTTCCCGTTCGCCGAGCGCCGCCTGATCAACTCCGTCGGGTAATCCGTGCGCTCCACGTGCACTTCGTCTCCCTCCCTCCACCGGACCGTCGCAGCCGAACTCACGTATCCGGTCAGCTTCGCCGGCGAGTCGAGCGCCACCAGGCTGCCGGCGGCGATGACCGCGACGCGGTCCGCCAGCGTGGCGGCCTCTTCGAGGTAGTGCGTGGTCAGCAAAACGGTCGTGCCGTCGGCGGCCAGCAGCCTGATGAGATCCCAGAATCGTCGCCTGGCTTCCGGGTCGAATCCGGTCGTNGGTTCGTCCATGAAGACCAGTTCGGGCATGTTGATGACTCCGAGCGCGACATCGAGCCGACGGCGCTGCCCACCCGACAGCGCCCTGACCCTCGAATCGCGAACCGAGCCGAGCCCGACGAGTTCGAGCACCTCCTCGGGAGCCCGGGTCTTTCCGTAGCACTGCGCGAACATGTGCACCGTTTCCGAGACGTTGAGCGTCCCGAAGTCGCTGGCTTCTTGCAGCACGATGCCGATTTTGGCGCGCCAACCCCTGCCCGCGGCGCCGGGATCTTCGCCCAGCACAGTTACCTCGCCGGCATCGCGTTTACGGTGCCCCTCCAGAATTTCTATGATGGTCGACTTCCCCGCGCCGTTGGGCCCCAGGATCGCGAAGATTTCGCCGTGCTCGACATCGAGGTCCAAATCCCGCACCGCGTGCAANGTTCCGTAGGACTTCGACAGGCCCCGAACGTGGACCGCGGACGCGTGATGCGCGTGCGTCACTGCCCTTGAAGAGGCCACTGGGCACCCCCTGTGTCCGGCCCGGAAGGTTGCCGCTCGAGTTCGGCCAGCATTTCCCGTAGCTCGGCCTCCGATAGTTGCTCGAGGAGTGTGTCGACGTCGCCGCCGGCTGACGTGCGCTCCGAGCGCTGTCCGAGGGGTTCCGGCGCGTCGTCGCCGGCCAGGTGGAGGTCGTCGAGAATGTGAACGGCCAGTGATGTGACGCTNACTCCCCTGAGCAGTTCGAGCAGTGGCACGTCGATCGCGAACGCCGCGTTGATCCGCAGCCTGAAATCCATTGCCATCATTGAGTCCAGCCCGATGTCGTCGAGGCTGTCGTCGAGCCCGACCTCGGCGACGGGGAGTTCGAACACGGCGGCAACAATCTGCCGGACGTGGCTTGCGACCGCGTCGAGCCTGTCCTCTTCCGGCATGGCCGAGATCAATTCGCGCATTGACGAATCCGAACCGACGTGNTCCGGNGACGCTTCTTCGACCCCCAGTTCGGAGAACATCGGCGGCAGCTTTCCGCCGAACCCGACNCGGCGGGCCTGCATCCAATCGGCACCGATAGCGATGACGCTGGCGGCTTTCTGGTTGATGAGCCGATCGAGGATCCGGATCCCCACTGCAGGTGTGATGAGCTCGATTCCGCGCTGGGCGTATCTCTTCTCCAGCTTGAGTTCTTCGACCATTCCGACCGACCAGGGGCCCCACCCGATGGTAAGAGCCGGCAGTCCCTCGGCCTGTCGGTAGTGCGCGAAGGCGTCGAGGAACGCGTTGGCGGCGGCATAGTTGCCTTGGCCGGGCGCGGCGAGGACCGAGCCTGCAGACCCGAACATGACAAAGAAATCCAGGTCGTACCCGCGGAAGGCGTTGTGAAGCACGCGGGTGCCGCGGATCTTGGGAGCCATGACTTCGGTGAAGTCGGCTTCGGTCATGTTGATCAGAAGTTGGTCGTTGACCGATCCTGCGGCATGGACGATTCCACGGACCGGACGGCCCCCTTCTCGAACGTGCCGATCCAGCCACATGTTCACCTGGTCGGCATCGGCGACATCGACACTGGCGGCGGTTACTCTCGCGCCGAGACCCTCGATCGTTCGGATTGTGTCGATCATTGAATTGTGCGGGTCGTCCGGAGCCGACGACGCCCACCGGTGCCGCGGCGGGAGCTCGCGCCGGCTCAGTAGTGCGATGTGCCGTGCCCCGCGTTCGGCGAGGTAAGTGGCCACGATACGTCCGAGGGCGCCGGCCGCACCGGTCACGACGTAGGTCGCATCGGGCGCGAGTTTGGTGGGAAAGGCTTTTGTCAGGCCGCCGCACGAGCGAAGACGCGGGACGAAGGTGACGCCGCCGCGGATGGCGATCTGATCTTCCGGGTCGGCGGTGACAATGTGCCGGCAGATGAGCGCGGCAGTCTCGGTGAGGTCGTCAACGTCGTCGATGTCGATGAGTCCGCCCCACCAGCCGGCGAATTCCTGGTGGCCGATCACTCGACCGAGTCCCCAAATGGCCGCCTGTTCGACGGCCAAGGCCTCGGTTCCGGGCACCGGTTGCGCATTGGCGGTGATCACGTACAGGCACGGCCGTACGGCGTCCTGGTCGGCCATCGCCTGGAGCAGATGCATGATCGTGAAGACCCCGATCTGCTCATTAGTTGCGAAAACATCGGCACCCGCGGGATCGCCGTCTTGGTACACCGCTCCGGGCGGCCCTCCCCGGAGCGGTTGGTCATCCGGATGGGCGTACATGTCCATCGGCCAGCAGTTGATGATGCCGGCCAGGTTGTCCTCGCCGCGATATGTCTCCAGCAGCCGACGCAGTTGCTGCGGGCGCCGCGGATTCACTGCGTACCCGCCGTCGACGCTGTCCAGCTCGTCGCCGAGATGACGCACAACTGTTTGAACGCGGTGGCCGCCGAGGCGCAGTTGCTCGGCGAGCGTCGACCCGGTACCGGCGGCGTCGACGAAGATGAGCCAGGACGAATTGGCCGGTGCCGCCGCGCTCGGCAGAGGCTGATGAGGGTCGTCGGTCGTTGCGACCCACTGTATCTCGTAGAGCCCCTTATCCACTCGTTCGGGCGACATGCGAGTTGAGGCGCCAAGTGATTGCACGGTGAAGCCGATGAAAGCGGCAAGCGGCTCTCCGTCGTCGCCGGTGATCGTGATGTCGCTCTCGATTTCGTCCCTGCCGGCCGATATGACGCGCACGTGGGCGGTCATCGTTTTCTCCGGCGGGCGAAAGATTGCACTTCGCCGGATCCGCGTCGGAAGGTACGGACCCTCGTCGGTTTCCTCGGCGAACAGTGCTGCGCCGAACAACGTTTGGAAGGCGCCGTCGATGAGTGCCGGATGGAATCGGTACTCGTCGATGTGGTCTGCGATTTGAGCGGGTACGGTCAGCTCAGCTGTCGCCCAGCCATCCCCGGAGGTCAAGTTGCTGACGGACCGGAAGGCGTCGCCGTAATCGAAACCGATTGCTCGGGTGCGAGCGTAAAAGTCGTCGCCGCTCACGCTGGTGACAGTCCGGTTGCCGTCCGGGGTATCGCTGCGCCCGGGCGGCCGCGAAAGCGTATTGAGCTCCGCTGTTGCCGTTATCGTCCACTTCAGGTCGCTACCGGATTTCGCGGTGAATGCGGCGAATTCCACTGCGCCCGTGTTGCGGTCGAGCGTGGTCCGCAGTATCGGATCGCACGTTTCGTCCAGGATGAGGGCCCGTTGCAGCGACAGGTTGTCCACCCTGTGGTCCGTTGAACCGTAGGCCGCTTCACCGGCAGCCAAGGCCATTTCGAGGAATACCGACCCCGGGACGACAACACTTCCCTCGATCCGATGATCCGCAAGGAAAGGGGCGGCGGCAGCGCTCAACTCCACCTCCCAGGTCGGGTGCACGCCACTCACCGGTTGTCCCAACAACGGATGCACCGGGAGATAATGCAGATCCTCCGCCGCCTCCTGGGTTTCGCTCCAGAAGCGCTTGGATTGCCACGGATACGGAGGAAGCTTNACCAGTCGCGCCCCTTGCCGGGGGAACAGAGCGTCCCACGCGATTCGGTGGCCGTNGCAGTGCAGTTCGCCAATGCAACTCATCAGCGTCCGACTGTCGTCCTCATTGCGCCGCGTGGTCGCCAAGACCACAACATCTGTGTTTTGGCTTGCGGCGGTCTCTACCAGTGACGCCGCCAGAACAGGATGCGGGCCCAGCTCGATGAAGTGGGTATAGCCGTCATCGAGCATCCGACGGATCGCGGGTTCGAAAAGCACCGTAGCGCGTATGTTCTGCCACCAGTAGGCAGCACCGGCCGCGTGTCCTTCCAACATTTCCCCGGTGACCGTGGAGTACAGCGGGATCGCGGCAGCTTCGGGAGACAGCTTGTCCAGAGCGCCGCACAACTCGTCTTTGAGCGCGTCCATGTAGTGGGTGTGATACGGCACGTTCCCGGGGAGGAAACGGTGGAAGATCTTGCGCTCATCCAGTTGCCGGGCGATAGCGTCGAGGACGCCGCTGTCGCCGGCTACCGTCACCGACGACGGGCCGTTGATCGCGGCAATGGACACCCGCCGCCCGATCTCCTCGCGGGTCGCGTCGTCGAGAGTCTGCATGACCGACTCGGCGCCAAGGCCGATGGCGAGCATGCGGCCCAGCCCGCGCGTGCGTTGCTGAAGGCTGCTTCGGTGAAACACCACCTGAATCGCCTGCTCGAAAGTGAGGACACCGCTGAGGTAGTGGGCGGCCACCTCACCGGCGCTGTGCCCGATCACCGCGTCGGGCCTGATCCCGAACTGTCTGAGCTGTTCGGCGAGTGCTATCTGAATGGCAAAGTTGGCGGGTTGCGCCACCTCAGTTTCGGCCATGCGCGAATCGGATTGATCGGCTCGAAGTTCATCCACCAAAGACCAGCCCGTGTAGCGGGACAGTTCACGATCGCTCCGCAGGATGCTCTCGGTGAACACGGGGTAGGAACCAAGCAGTCCACGGCACATCTTCCACCACTGCGGGCCCATGCCGGTGCAGACGAACGCCAACTTGGGCGCACCGGTGTGGGTACGGCCCGCAGGGTTCTGCCCACCTTCGGACAGAACTCGAAATTGTTCTCGCGCTTCGCTGATGCTGCCCGCAACCACGGCGCGACGGCAATTAAGGTGGGAACGGCGTTGACTCAAGGTGTACCCCAGGTCCGCCAGCGAGATATCGGGGTGGGCGGTCAGGTGCTCGGCCAACTGGTACGCCTTCGCCTGCAGCGCTTCGGCTGCGCGCGCCGAGATGGGCAAGACGGCGTGTGGCAGCGGCTGACACACGTCCGCGGCGGGAACGCTGTCCGGGGCGGGGGGTTCAGCGAGCACGACGTGGGCGTTGGTGCCGCCGAAGCCGAAAGAGTTCACCCCCGCTATGCGCCGCCGACCTTCGGGAAATGGACGACCAGTCCGCGGAATGTCGATATTCAAGTCCTCGAACGGAATTCGGCTGCTCAGGTTCTTCAAATGAAGGTTGGCCGGAATGTAGCCGTTCTTGAGTACCAACGCGGTCTTGATGAGCCCTGCAACCCCGGCACCGGCCTCGAGGTGGCCGATGTTGGATTTGACCGATCCGATCAGCAGCGGATTCGACGCGGGCCGGTCCGACGCGAGCGCATTGGCCAGGGCCCGAACCTCGATAGGGTCGCCGACGGGAGTCCCGGTGCCGTGCGCCTCCACGTATCCGACCTCACCCGGGTGCACGCACGCTCGCCGCAGGGCCGCGGTAATTGCTGCTTCTTGCGCTTCAGCGCTGGGAACGGTGATGCTGTCGGTGCGACCGTCCTGCGACACCGCCGTGCCGAGGATCTGAGCGTAGATTGCGTCGCCGTCGCGTAGCGCCTGCTCGAGCCGTTTGACGACGACGACGGCCGCACCCTCTCCCCGCGCGTAACCATCGGCGGAATCGTCAAAGGCCTTGCAGCGTCCGTCAGGACTGAGAAACCCGCTCTTTGATTCCGCGATGGCCGTGTTGGGCCCGATCATGATATTGACCCCACCGGCGAGTGCGAGATCGCATTCGCCGTTCCACAAGCTCAACGCCGCAAGATGCACCGCGACAAGTGAACTCGAGCACGCCGTGTCGATCGTCATACTCGGTCCACGGAAGTCGAATGCGAACGAAATC
>JGI24721J26819_10002576_pt1 | contig 19946 bp, 32 predicted proteins | sample YelNatPaOPGAMG01_FD_26819 | JGI IMG/M metagenome (IMG submission 26819) | reverse complement strand
TTCGAAATGGTCCATACGCCTTCGGCCATATTCGGCATATTATGAGATGTTTGTGAACTAATACTTTTAAAACAATAGTTGCCTACGCCAGAAACTTTGCCCTTGTAATAACATCCACCATAAGAATATGCATAATCGTTGAAATATTTTCCGCTCGGTATGATTAATTCCGTCCCAGATTCCATTCGCATTCTATTTGCTGCATAATACACACATATACCATTCACCGTTGATGGTGATATTGAAAGAGTACCTGAATATAAATGGAATGAATACAAATAGACCCACGCATTTGTCAGAAAGGTTTGTGTTCCATTGACTTTCCATTGTACGGTCCAGGACGTTATCGTTCCTCCGGTTTTCGTGAACCCCGACGTAGTTGTCAGCCAATAGCTCGTCGACCCTGTAAATGTGCCATTTGATATCGTAAAGCTCGTACAATTTATGTCTCCGCCTTGTGTGAATTGCGAAGACGCTCCGCTAATCGTTAACTCACCGTTGAAAGTCCAAGTCCCAGTGCCTTGGGTCATAATTCCTCTATCACCAAGGGTAGTTAAACCGGAGACGGTCAGTGTGTAACCGCCACCATCGAGGGTTATAGTATATGTTGAATGAGTAGAATACACATTTAATGTTGAACCAAAGGTGGTATCTGACCCTAATGTAAGCGTACGAGAAGCTGTCGCCGCATAGGTAATTTTAATTTCTACTGGAGCGCCGATATTACCAAAAGTTACCGTCGATGAACCGTATGACCAATAAAATATCATTGTTCCAGGACCAGCAATAGTTCCGAGATTTGTAAATGCCCCACTAGCAGGTGGTTGATTTATCACTTCAAATTTTCGGCCTGAAGCAATGGTCAGTGTTTTCCCCGAATCTATAGTCAAAGAAAAAGTAGCTGTAGGGTTAGTCAAACCCGAATCAACAGTGATGTTACCACTAACTTGCAAGAAATAAAATCCGAAATCATCCCAGGCGCCAGTCAATGACGTCCCGTCTCCAGTCATTCTCAACCTAAGAACATTATTTGTAACCGTTCCGCCAGTTTTTGCCCAATTCCCGCTACAAGTAAGAAGATAGCTTGTCGACCCCGTGAAAGTCCCACTTGATATCGAAAACGACGATACCGTAAAGTCGGCACTCTGCGTAATCGTGCCAGTATATCCGCTATTTATCGAGAATAACCCGAACGTACCCGACAAATCCCAAGTGCAGCTATAAGTCGATGTCGAATCGAATACGATATCGTCCCCCGTCGTCGGTGCCCCACTCGGAGACCAGTTACTCCCACTGCTCGCATTTCCCGCCGCCGTCGCCGCCCAGGTCTTGGTAGTCCCGAGCAGAATCGGCATCGGCAGCCCGAACAGGAAATAGGTCGCAATGCCGAGAATAACACCTGTTAGGCAGACCTCGGCGACCTTGGGGTGTTTCTTTACGAATTTCGGAACGTCTTTAATCTGCCTCCATAACTTCCGATACCACAGAGGCTCGATTTTTAACCCGCCATTCGCGCCTTTTATGATTGTTTCTACCTTGCGCCTATTAAGATGTAGGGCGTCCTCTCTAAACCCCCGTAATTCGACGATTATATCCCCGACAACCTTGGAACCCTTAAAGGCGCTTCTCTTGATTTTTTCCTTTTCTTGCTGTATACGTTCCATTCGGTCGTTTAAAAGCTGAGCTATTGTTGGTCTCGGCTTGAAGTATACAAATACCAGGAGCCCGATTAGAAAGAGCCAATCTATCATTTTCGGCCTCCTTTACAGCGTCCGTCGTTCGATTGTATACGGAACGGACTGATTGTCCGCGCTCAGTGGCGTACTTAACTGGAACGTTATCTTTATATCGCGGTGAGTGATGAGAGGACCGACCACGACCCCAGGACTATCGGACGGAGAGACGGTGAGCGTATCAAGGGTACAGTCGTTTGTTCCGTCTATTTTCTCCTTTACACGAACGATAACATTGGGCGCCGAGGCATCGTTCTGGATGTTTCTGATATCGAAATGTATAGTGAGCTCTCGTGCATCGGACCCTCCGAGATTATACGACGAGAATAGAGCAGTAACGTCTACCTCATCTGTTCCCCATATCTGTCTATAGGCAAATGAGCCACTGTATATTCGCGTTTGCTTAATCAAATATTGACCGACTTCAATCGCCATCGGTTAAGATATTGGGGAATACAATGTATTTATCCTTTTCTATATTGTATTCAGAGTTTCGATTAATTTCTTCGCTACGAATTCCCTATTAACCTTCTCATAATTTGGCAGACATAAGATTCGTTCATATATACTGTCGGTCGTCGGCAGTCCTTCCTTTATCGGTTGATAATAACGCTTAAACTCGATTTCGCCGGCAAGGGCATCGACGATTGGCTGGGACGGACGGTCAAGCAGACAGGCGCAGACGCTATAAGTGCTTCTATAACATCTTTGGAATCTGAAACCAGAAAGTCGGGACGCATATTCTTTCCAGCCTTCTTCCTTCTGTCTCAACAATCTTGACAGTTTTTCCCAGTTCTTTAAAGCTATAACCGCGGAAAATTCCGTTATCCGATTATATTTGTCTCTTCCGTCGGCTACTACCGTCGCTATTGAAAGGTTGTCGGTCAGCAAAAGACCTCCGTCTGCACCAGGTATATTTTTTGTTGGAGCGAGCGAAAAAACGGCAACATCATATTCGTCGCTTCTCGGAATATAACCGCCGAGATTGTGTGTCGCATCGAGCACTATATAAGAATCGGGAAACAGCTCTCTGAGATTGCGATTGAAATTGTTTCCGAACGTAGTTACGGGCACGACTATATCCGGAACATCGGGGTCGCCCACAGTGGATTCCATCAACCAGGTATCTGGCAAAATATCTTTTAAAACGACCCTGTCATAATCGGCTGGCGATAATGCATAAAAGGTGCTTGACCACGTAAATGCTGGAATAGCGCAAGTTGGTCTATAATTCTTCATATACAAATGTTTAATGGCATAGACCGCCCACCAGAGAGCTGCAGTTCCTGAACTGAATGAAAGACAGTAACGCGACATATAGTAGTCTCGAACCGTGTCTTCTAGTTCTCTGGCGTACTTTCCGTTCACATAAATACCGCTCTGGAGAATGCTCTTAAAATCGTCCTTTAATTCGTCGAGAGACATTTCTGGAACGCGGGAAAATGGAATGAAATCTGTCATTTTTCCAGACTCCGTTGTTGAAAATGATTTACAACAATCATTTCATTCCGTCTCCGACTTATTGTTTCTATATACTGTTTTTAACCCTTTGTCAAAGCAATACATCGTTAAAATCAAGAAAATAAAACACAATACAGAGAAAAGCCAATAGTCGAAAAGTGCCAAATAAGCAAACAACAACATTAAGATAAAAAAAATGAAACCAAAGCTATAATACATCACTTTTTGTCTCCGCATTTCCTCTCCTCCATTTTGCCGTTCGCAAATCGTATTTTGTTGTCTTCGACATTCGAATCAATATAAGAATTTGGCATAATAACCGCGCCGTCATAAACGGTTACACCAGGCATAATAATCGACTTCGAACCGACAAATACGTTCTCGCCTATGGCTATCGGAGCAGTTTTCCTTTTTCGTTTTTCTGCAGGAAGATAGTCAGACGCAAACGCCTCTCTGGGGTCGTCGGCGGATGTTAAGAGCAGACAATCGTAAGAAATGACGCTATATTTTCCTATCACGACCTTTTCGTCCCCGACAATCTTACTTCCAGCATCGATTTGCGCGCCCTCGCTTAAGATTAACTCTGGCACGGAGATGACGCAGAAATCCCCGATGTGAAATTTGTCCGGTGGTGGCACATACAGTTTAGTCTTTTCCGATATTTGCGCGGTCTTGGCTACCGACATTATCTATCCTCCTCTTTTCGATTCTCCCGCAGATATTTATCGTCCAAGGCTCAACATCTTTATCTATATAAGAATTGGCGCCAATTACTGCCCCGTTTCCTATCGTTACTCCTGGCATAATTATGCTATTAGACCCAATGAACACTTCATTTCCGATGTTTATATCGCCCACCAGGATTTTTCTTTCCTCTTCGGGAGCATAATCGGACATACGACCCTCTGGCGTATCAGTAGAAGTAATTAGTTTAGCATCATATCCAATTACACTATATTCGCCGATAGTAACCTTGCCTCTACCGACAATTTTTGTTCCAGCATTTATATGACTACCCTTACCGATAATCAATTCTGGGACAGAAATCAAACAAAAATCGCCGATATGCCAATTATCAGAATGTCTAATGACAGTTCGTTTCGAAATTTTAGCACTTGGATATATCAAGAGACTTCAGCCTCCATTCAATTAAATCTACTATACGCGACGACGCTCCGATTCTGAATCGCAGTTTCTCCCTAATACGGTTTCGCTCGCCAATCATCCTAACAGGTGTTTGGAAATACGGGGCTTCGTATATCAAAGAAGAACTGTTGCCATAAGCACAATATGCATTTTTAAGCAAACCCAAAAACTGTGGACGCGGAAGGTTCGAATAATAGGTTATGAGGTTCTTAAACCATTTCGTCGCCCTTTTAATATAATCATTTATAATATCACTACCAGGGTCTCCGTTCGGACCAATCCAGATTATTTTCCTATCCCACGCATAAGTGAGAATTTCGTCTAATTCCCCTTTAATTTCATGGGCGCTAAGAAGCGTAGGGGGATTATATATGACCAGATTATACTCCTCTGATGGAACAAGACTTTCGTCTATAGTGATATTATCGAGATGCGTAATGCCAACGGTCTTCACTATGCCCGGCAAATGAGCTATTTTTTTTATTTTCTTAACCCGCCGCGCAAATCTCCAATGAGCGCAGAAACACATATCGGCCCAAAGAGAAATCGCATATCTGTTGCTATCATCGAAAGTCCCACTGGAAATCTCTCCGGCGTGCATTTGCGCATAAGGAATTTTCTTCAGATGACAGAGCATCGCGGCGGCAGTAATTTGCGCTCTATCGAAAGGACAAATAACATAATCTACATTGGTAAGATATTTTTCAGCCTCGCGCCAAACCAGAGGTATGTCCCACACGTCTGGCAAGACGGCATCCACGACATCAAACTGCCTTTTTTTGAGCTCATCTATAACCGGTAGTAGGACCCCTCGTTCCGCCCGATTTGACGAGAACACTATCAATTTCATCTTCCAAACACCTATCCCTTGTCAACATCTCTGCCACGTGATACGTAATCAGAGAATGGGTCAACATATCTTTCACATGATAATTCTTAGTATCTTTCACTCCTCTCAGTTTTTTGAGGTCTGGCGTTACATATTTCTTCGGAATAGCAATGTCTCCAATATTGAAATAGTGTTCCATATAACAAGCTATTAAATCCACTATTCCGATATTTTCCACCGGCTCCGTTGCCCGGTCTCCACCATTACGCAAATAATCGAAGGTGTCCAAGTGTTCTTCTATCAATTTAGCCACAATAATAGCCTCTTCTTCGGTTAACCCAATTTGAGAAGCAATCTTTTCTTTGAAATACCGTGCCCCGGCCTCGGCGTGCCCTTTGTAGCCATCTTCTTCTTTGGTTACCAATTTCCCAATATCGTGATATAGACAGGCAATCAAAAATAGTTCTCCGAGTCTTTCTCCAATCTTTTTCTCGTCTATTTCCGGAACACCATATTCATCCATCATTTACATTTAAACCCCCAAACTCTTCCATATACTACGGCTTCGGCGACAATGAGGTCATGCCACTCGTCTACATCAACCGATTTCTCCCACGGCATGACATATATTCCCGCTCCCTTCGGGAAAAGTGTCCCCTGCTCTAAGAAATCTTGCGTTTTGACAGCATAAATCGCGCCATTGGGCTTAAGGGCGGGGTTGACTGAAAATACTCCTGGTAAATCCTTCTCGCGCAATAAGGAGAGACAGAAATTGATATCTGAAACACTGACGAGCGGAGACGTAGGCTGAACTAAGACGAAATGCGAAAATCCCTTAAACTTGTCCAATACGTCTTTTATGACATCGACGTGCTTAGTATCGTCCTGCGCGAGTTCGGGTTTACGATTTATTACCCCTACTTTTCCAGCAAAAACCTTTTCCGCCGCAGTCTGTAATTCTAAAATATCCGTCGTTAGAACAACATCATCGACGTCACTACTAAGAAGAGTGCTCAAGGCCTGCCACGGAAGTCCATAATGCATCTTCTTGAACGGAATGATGTTTTTCTTCGGAAGTCGCTTTGACCCCGCACGTGCCGTAACAATGCCGAGCGTTTTCATTTTGATTCCGACCTCTCTAATTTTCCTATATCAATTTCGCCGTTTGGGAAACATCTTATTGCGCCAATTATGCGACCCGAGAAATCTTTCAGATAGAAGGAATGGACTTTCTGATGCTCTTTTGCCATATCCGAAGTCGTCTGAATTTTTATTTTCAGCGGTATGGCCGTTACCTTTTTCATCAGACCCAAAGAAACAAGGCGGTCAATATAATCCAAATAATCTTCAACGAAGATTTTCCGACCTGTGCGCTTGACCTTTTTCGTATCGAATATCAACCCAAATGTAGAAGGTCTGTCGGTCATAGTATCTTCTCGATTCTCCTTATTTCTTTTACCATTACCGCAAATTCCTCCGGCGTAATCGACACGGCCCTATCTATGTATTTCGGGTCGTCTCGCAACATTACGTGTTTCTCGATTATTTTCGCTTTCCGAGACACGGCGACGAGACAAGCAATGTGCCCGACCGTATGGTCAGAATAGCCAGCATATTGTATACTCGGTATATATGCCTGTTCGAACCGATGGGCAAGATAAAGATTCTCGTCGGGCGTTGGGTAATCTGGCGTCGTATATAATAGCTTGACCTTTCGACTATACGCATTGACGAATTCCCAGTCTACGGTATTATTGGCGACAGAAATCCAAACCTCTTTTCCGGTCTTTTGAATCTCTTTTAACAGGGAAAGATTCGTGGCGTCTTTATGCCTGACCTTATATCGAGGAACATCTATAGTTTCCAGTTCCAACACTTCTTTTCTGCCATAGGGCGTTACGAAGAAATCGATATCCTTTCTTTTCGCCTCTTTCTGCAGAACTTTCAGCTTTTCTATGTTGAGAATATATGGTCTGAGTTTGTCGCCTAACGGATGTGCGTCGCAATAATCTTCTCCGAACATCTGAAACTTCACGGCATCTGCTCCAGCCTTTTTCATTTCGCCTATCAATTGTATGGCCTCATCCATATCTGTCCAGCCAAGACCACATTCCGCGACTATATAAACCCGATTCGGTTGTAGCGCAGAATCAATTACTTCTTTTATTCTATCTCTCTCCACAATAGACCCCTCCTATTGGTACAGTACAGTTTTTACACGCGAGTTTTTCCAGATGGCCCGCAAGATGAATATTACGCCATTCGTTTATTTTTTCGCTATTCCACATTTTCTCGACGCTTTCGAATTTCGCATTTCCGAGCGAACCGAGACGATAGCCCTCACAACAGGGATACACGCTCCCATCTACGGCAATTACCAGTCGTTGCCATAATTGCGCACAAGCTTCAGTATTAACAGGTGTTATTCCCGTATCGCCTTTCTCCTTATACGAATTTATTGCCACCTGGTCAACCCCGAAATCTCGCCAAAAGCCGATAAAATCTTCGTTTCTTGTTTCAGGAAGGTCGATTTTCTGCACGCGCACCCAGGGTCTTCCTTGTCTGTGCTTTAATACCGACTTAATATTTGACAATACTGTCTCAAGCGACCCCCCGACTCGTAGTTTGGCGTATACTTCGGGCTGGATAGAATCGACAGATACGATTAATTTGTCCAGATATCTCGTATATGTCTTAAGAAGCTGGTCATTGAGAATAAGACCATTCGTATTTATCATAACCTCTCTAATTCCCAGGCGCTTCGCCAGTTCGATAAACTTCGGCAATTCGGGATTACAGGTAGGCTCACCGCGCCAGTTCAATTTACAAGCAACAGTTCCCTTTGGCGCACATTCGGTCAAAACCTTGGATAACAGGTGTAATTCCATATCCTGACGGGGGATTTTCATTTTCTGGAGCGGGCAGAACGGACAGCGCAAATTACAACGGGTCGTTATCTCAAAATCAATATGGAGCGGGACAACGGAACGAATATCGTTGTTCGGGAACTCGCTCCATTTCTTTCGATATTCCAGATATTCCGCATCATAGCTCTCTTCCGAAAATGTCCATTCCCTATAACCTGGATTGACCTTCATAAGCACGCACCATCGCTTTCACTTCATCATATTTCAGACACCGCTGATTGACAGTAGAATATTCCATCGGCTCATCTGCCTTTGGGTAATCATTAGAAATTATTATGAAAGACTCGTCTTCTTTTCTGTGCCAGGACTCGGCTTCAGACAACAAATATTCGTCTATTTTTTCATACGTTATCGGTTCGGTGTATACAATCTTCTTTCCATACAGTTCTTCGAAAACTTTGGCCAAAAGCCCGATTACGATAACAGGCATCTTCATAACGAAGATTTCTCCGCCTCTTGCTGTCTCCATCGCCTTAAAAATGAGCTGGGTCGTTTCGTGCGGCAACATAAAGAATCGGCGCATATTCGGGTCAGAGACCTCTATTGGATTGTCTCTATACCATCGCTCGATGACCGAACCACGAGAACCGAAAACATTCCCGAAGCGCACATTCGTATATACGTTCTGCTCTTCCACCGGGCGATATTTGCTAGCCCAAGCGACCAATCTTTCGCCAACCGCCTTCGTCATTCCCATAAAGGTCGTCGGCATACAGGCCTTGTCAGTAGAAATATTGACAAATCTCTTTACATTTGCATTCAATGATGCCATAATAAGGTTTAATGTTCCGTCGATGTTAACTTGTTTTGCAGTAATTGGATTATATTCGGCGAAAAACACGTGTTTAACCGCCGCACAATTAATTACAAAATCGACGCCCCTGACTGCTTCGCACATTGCCGGGTAATCGGTAATATCTTTCAGAAGATAACGAAGAGCATCGGTATTGCCCGGATAACCTCTCATCTCGTCGCGGAAAAGCCATAATTCGTATTCGTTATTTGTCAGAACACGAACTCGTTTCGGTTCGTAATAGTCTAAGATGTATTTTACACACAACGAGCCGACCGAGCCCGTCCCGCCAGTAACCAACCAATCCTTTTCCAGGAAATCCTCTGTTTCAAACATACTTTTCCTCGATTGCAGATTTGAGTGGCATAGCAATTATTCGTCTGTTATCATATAGGAATCCGCCTTCGGTGCAATTTATCGTGATTGTCCCCCTGCGCTGATATGCCTTTTCTGCATACTCACAGAATGCAACATACGAATCATACCAATCCCACGTTCCATATCGCACCTCTCCATTTATATCTGTTCCTTCCCAAATAAGATAATGGTCTTTATCCTGTCTCTGTTCTACCTCCTTTCGAGTCTTAAAAGAATAATCCATTCCGACCAGAACAACAGGATTACAGCCGAATTCGACCGCTAGCAGATAAGAGAAAACGCCCGTATTCGACCCACCGATAAGTGGCGGATAACCCATTTGTTTCAACATTTCTGTTTCGCTTATCGGCAGATTCAGATTGACCCAGATAATATCGGACTGCCAATTTTCCCCTGTTTTCGGATATACACTAAACGGCAATATAAGCGTAGATTTTTGGCTCGCTGGAGCAATCCACTTATTTACATCGGTTTCTTCCGAATTTAGCGCGACTACGTATGTCGGAGTAATGGGGATATTCGGCACGGCCTTGTCGCAACAGATAGTAATTGTATTCGGTTTTAGTTTTGTAAGTAAATAACTATTCTTCGGAAGAGACGGTCCGGCGCCGATAACTACTGCAGGAGAACCGTAATGGATATTAATTATCGAACGATAACGACCCGTTACTCGTTTAAGATTTTCTTTTATATTCGCCTTCCAAATGTTTTCTAACATCTGGGTGGCTTTTTCGATTCTATACCTTCTCATCGGATTTGGCGTTATCATTCTTCATCTCCTTGCACTAATATACGCGTATTCTTCGTCTATTTCTATTTGGTTAACTTTCTCAAAATCATTCCTAAAGCTATAGTTCAATGTTAGTTTCAGGGATGGAATATACATCTCTCTCTCTTCTTTGTTAACCTTAATACCTTGACCAGGAATTGTTAATACCACATGGTTTACTCTCTTTGCTTTTCTGTTTCTGGAGTATTTCCTCAGGATTTGGTTAGCGATAATGCTTTTTAGTCCGAACTGCTTCACATCTTTAGACGAAAGAGTACGAGTCTTTAGTGCAAACTCGGCTACTTGTTTTGCCTTTCTAAGTTCGTTAGAGAAATCTTCGCCATGCTTTATTTTGAATGTTAGTATCATTTTCCCTTCTGCTCCTCTATATATGCTCAAAGTAAGTATATTCTATATCCGGATTGGCGACAAAATCTTCTAGCGTCCTCGTCGGCCAAGCATTAATCAATTCTAACATAGAACCAGGAGTAAGGTTCTGGACATACGCCATATATCCTTCTTTTTTCGAAGATATATCTCTAACCATCATCGAAAACTCGCCGAGATAGGCCATAAAGACGGCATTTAATGCCATCATTTTATTTCTCCACGGTATCCAATAATATTTATACATCCCTGCTTCTGCTGGAGACCACTTCCTGCTCGGCGTAACTCCCATATCCATTCCGACCACGCCAATGTTCTTGTATTTCAGCAAATAAGAAAGCCAAACGCCCATCGAACCGACATTGCCACCGTGCCGAATCAGGCCCACAGGGGCCATAATCTCCATTATCTCCTGTCCATTATCGAAATTCGGTATTTCGGGATTTCCCCAATATATATCTCCGCCGTGCTTTAAAACATATTTGACAGCCGTCGGGGACAAAACTGTTGCAAAATAAAATTTCTGTCCTCGTATAGCTTCGTCGGAATGATGAAATTTAAAACTTTTTATCATCACTTCCGCTGCATCGAGTCCGAGTATACAAGCGGGTTTAATGCCGTGTTTATACAAGAACTTCAGCGTTTTGTTTGTTCCTATAATGTCTCCATCGAATTTCTTCAAGGTTTGGATATTTACTTTCTTATGGGACGGTCCCGCACAAAAAACAATTACATTATCCGATTTCTTCTCCCAGCCATTGATTAAATCGTATTTCGACTTCTTTATATATGGCAAATTGTCACGAAAATTGCGAAACCAAATAGGTAAGATTTCTTTATACAAAACTTCCTGACTTTCCTGGTGCAAATAGTAATAATAGAGATTTTCGGCTTCTCGCGCATTCTTTGGCATCGAAGGAGTAGAGGAATCCATCTGTTTATGAATCGATAAAACAATATAAAACGCTTTCGTTAGAAAAATTAACCGGGGTCATCCCCCGGAAAGCATTTAGAACGATGGCGTGCTGATGCTCGCTTTGACTTTCTGATAGCCGTCCGAAACACTATACGTCGGCGTAGTTATGCTGGACGAAGACGAAAGTATCGGTCCGAGCATTCCGCTACCAATCACATAACCGATGATTGCACCAACGATTGCGACCAATATGACGGTTGTGCTGTCTGTCATCTTTTCACCTCAGTATGGTCCGTCTGTTAGCTCCAGTATTCCGCCGACGGTCAGATACCTCGAACCGCCAGACTGGGCAACGCGACATTCGGTCTTGAAATAGATTCCTTGCAGATTGGTAACCTCTTTGGTTTGACCCGACGTGTGTCTTAGTGCCAATACGAGATTGGCGGCCGTCGCAACACCATCGTAGAAGCGAACCGTGCCTCCCGATTCACCTCCGAAAACCACGGTTTTCAGATGGAATTTAACTCCACCTGATAGCAGTGTTCCGAAAGAGCAAAGAGCAGATGATAAATCGGCACTTGCCGCACCAGACATATACTTGAAGGCATAACGTTCGCTCCGAATCTCGTCGATTTCGGGCTTCATTATGCCATCGTTCTGGTCTTGTTTAAGCCGGCGATAAATCAACGAACCAATATTAGTTGTTCCGTCCATTTTATCATCTCCTCGGTTGCAAGCCGACCAGGCTAATTGTCCGGTGTTTCTTCGTTCCGGCTTCGAGTTGTTTGACCCAGCTCTGTATGGTATTTATGCTATATGGAATGTACGCTGCACCGCTCGAGACCACGAGTGTCTTGTTTCCCTCTGGAGAGGTTTCGGCCATTTTTATGAGACGGCACTTTCGACCCGTAAACGTCAGATGCGGAGTTATTGGTCGATTATACGGATTGTATACAGCAAATGCAGGTATCTGGTTATATGTCAGATAGAATTCGAATGTCGGGTTCTCGGGGGGCGACTGAAGCGGACTAATGTAACCAACGAAGTAATTACTACTCGATGGTCTGGGCACTTTATAAGTACCCCGCCTTGCCGCACCAGCGAGAATTTCGACATAAGCCAATCCGACATCTATTCCCGCCCTCACCTGATACATCGCATATTCAGGTTCTTCGACTTCTGACGGCTCCAAGTCAGTTATCTGAACATACGATGTCAGGGTTTTCGGCGCGACTATACCGAACCCGCGATAATCGTATTGGACGTCTTCTGTCTGCAGGACGAAATAGTGTTTCGTAATGCCGTCTTCGGTGAAACTGACAATATCCTCTTCTTCGAACAACGGTCTTTGTACCATTTTTTACACCTCTTTAAGAGAGAGAGAGAAAGGTGTAGTTTATACACCTCTCAGAGATACCCCGTTAGTTCGTACCAGAAAGACACTGCAGTACCGGTTGCCCCACTCGGTCTCATAAAGGTCACGGCATTGTTCGCGACATCCACGGTCGGAACATAGACAAGGAACCCAGATGTTTTAGCATTCTTGTCCTTTGGCGCAACGCTGACATAGACGAGCTTGCGTAGGTTAGTGGCTACGGTGACCGTTGTCGATGTCTTCGCAATTGTCGCGTAACCCATCTGCTTTATGAGACGACCAGATTGGGACTTTTCCGCCCTGTTAAGCGAAGCGTGAGCTAGCGTTACCATTTTATATCACGCTCCTTACTTCTTCGCAATCAGGACGCTTGATGGCGCAAACAGATATGCCAGTAGCCCAGCCTCTTCTGCAGTGCTTGTCGAGCTAGCCGATGCGTCAACCGCAATCGGACTCCTCGGTTCTACGATTATCGGCTGCGGGAATACAATGTACTGCTCATCTTTCATCCTCATCGGCTGAACGTTCCAGATGGGCAGGGTAACGTTTCCAGGCTTCACCTGAATTTCCAGCGTTATCGGTGTCGCACTGAGGTTGAAATACCCATAGATGAGCAAAAGCTCGTCGTCATCCAGCGTGTGCGGAGAAACGAAAGTATCGCTCGCCGACCAGTTAACAGACGAAGACGAACCGCTTGTCCAAGACCACTTGCTACTCGGCTTCCCGAGCACGTGAGGTCTCAGAGGAGCAATCCCGAACTCAGTCGACTTGGGCGTCCAACCGCCGAACGGCTGGTCGAACTTCTGTTCTCCTAGCATCACTGCATCTTTTATTCCCTGCATCACCAAAGACTCAAGGTCGGTGTTCCGGACGAACTTCAGGTCATTGTAGAACCAGTGATAAGTCCTCTGGAACGCCGCCGCCGTCTGGGGATACTTAAATGCATCTGCCATTTTTTTCTACCTCCTTAGAATGCAGGCGTTGGCGTTAGAGCCACTGCCTTAGACGTCGATACGGGATTTCCGTATGCTGGCGTCGATTCTTTCCTAGTCACTATCACCGGCCTCGCGGCCAGTGGCGCAGGTCTCAATGAGCCAATCGCCGTCGGTGGAACATTCAAGAGTTTCTGCACTATTCCAATAGTGCCGACAACTGAAAAACCAAGTGCGGCTCCAGATATACCATCTGCAATCGCCTTGTTTCCCTTCACAGCCGTAGGAATGCTGACCCACACGAGGATACCGAGAGCCGTCAGAACAATTCTCGTTATCCAATCATAGACATCATCCGCCGCATAGGACTTGACCCAGTTGCGAACGCTGTCTATGACGTATGCTCCGCCAGCGACTCCAACAGCCGCACCGAGCAACGTAGGGGCCCATGAAGAGACTTTCTTTACTCTGTCGACGTTTAGATACTTCATTTGAGCACCTCGTCGATTATACTGCCTCATTTTCTTCTATTTAAAGAAAACGTATAGTTTCCCAGACTATAACTTAGCGCCTAAGAAGTCAGATTTAATCATTTGGAGAGTTCGTCCGTAAATGCGTGCTCGGGGTGCTTATAAACGTAATTAATCATCTTGATAAGGTCATCGTCGTCAGGGATGCCCACAAAATAGACCGAATTATACAATGCGATAGCGGGTATACGTCGTATGCATAACTTACGAGCGATAGCTCTCACATACCGCTTATTGAGATTATATTTCTTTATCTTTATGTCTGGCGGAAGAAGGGCTTTTACCTTCTCGAATTTATCAAAAATACCATGACATCTCGGACAATCGTCGCGATAAAAGACCTTTACGACTAATTTTCCGGTTTTTCTTTTCATCGGCGATGAGTTTGTCGCATCTGGTTCTTATATTTACCGAATTTCGGGCGCAATCATAAGGTATAATACTCCACCAACGATTACCGCCGCAATTATGAGAACAGGGAGCGAAATAGTAGGAGTAGGTTCTACTTTTTGAAGCTCGGNGAGAAGATAATATCCGCCCATATCTTCATCATATATACGATGATAAACTAGCCGATTGACATCAGCAGTAATCGCAACCTTCATCACGACCGTGTCGCCAGGATTTACGACTCCGCCAGTTTTACTCGGAGTAGTAACATCCTCTGGCAAACACCCCGATTCAACGGCTTTTCCTTCTTTGGTAGTTTCGTCCCATATACAAAGAAGGTTCCACTTGCCATAAGCTTGTTCCACAGGAACCGCATTGAAAAATTCCAATAAGTCGTGTGTTTCTTCCCAGTCTGCGGGAACAACAAAACTGAACTGATAACCCGAACCTGAACCATAGTCTGTATCGAATTTTGTTGCCTTCGTCAAATCGATTACTATATCGTTCATCGTTATCGACTTCTCCTTCTAATGTATTTATATTTTACTCCTTTATTCGGCGCTTTCCGCGAATGAACCGTGCAGGAAAACGAGTGGGGGGGCTTCCTTTATACCACCGAGTCGTAGCAATTTCCGGATACATAATCCGTATTTCCAGTTCTCGACAAGCGAGTTTATCCCCCGCCCGACAAAGACGAATCAATTCGTCTCCGCGCATCCGAGCATATCTCTCGGATTCAGGAGTGGTTACTCTAACTTTCATCTTTTTACCTCCGACCAGTTATGAATATTTGCATAGTCGCATTTACCGTGCTTGTGGTAGTCAGTTTGATATTATCGAAAATCAGATTACTTAACGACAGACCATTTCCGGCCAAGACCGTAATGACGTTCCCGGCCCTGAGTTCGATTTGATAATCTATGTCCTGTGGCGGAATAGATAGGCTGTGCGGTTTAATCATTCCGCCGGCTTCAAAAACCTTCGCATTCGTATATATAGTATTCAGATTCACATTCACAACAGTATAAACATTATCTGGAAGAAGATTTCTCCATATCTCGGCGAGAATGAGATTTGTCGCTTTTATATTATCATCGCCAGAAAGAAGTTGCAACGCGGAAATAAGACCAGAAACATTTTCGTTTTTCAGATTNTTTATAACCGTTGAAATTNTTGATTGGGTCGTAAAAGACGGNACCGAAGACGATACTCTTTGCTGTATTGGNGTTATTGGCATACTAAACGAACTCAAATCCATTGTAAACCTCTCCGTCGGATAAACATATACAATATCTCCCGGTCTTATTTTAAAATCTCCTCCATCTCGCGTGGCAACAGAATATCCCGCCCTAACCTGATGAATCGGATACTCTTTCAGAAGATATTGAGCCGAAATTTCCTGATATCCCGTAGGATACCTGAATGATTGCCAATTGTTTGGCATAAATTCGACTATCATCGAGATTTCAATTGAACAGATTTAGGATAAATACTTATCGCTCATAGACGTGCAATTAAAGTACCATCTGGTAATCGAAAATTGAACGGTCGGAGATGAACCGCTGGGAAAGGAAGATAGTATACAATATAACCCCTCAGACGAGCCTTTACATCGAAATCGAAATCTTCCCACGTAAATAACGATAACGCCCTCGGAGTAAAGCCACCCAATTTAAAGAAAACGTCTTTCTTAACCAGCATATAACCGCCAGTTATAATGAACGTCAACGACCGAATTCTTTCGCGCATATCGGAAATAAAATCATTAGTTCCATACAATTGGTCAAGGGGTCCTGTCGCAACCTCTATAAATGGATACTTTTTGATATATGCAACCAAATTGCTCAGCGGTCGCGTAAATCGTACGTCTACTGCTAGAAAAAGAAGATATTCGCCGGATGCATATTGCGCCCCGACGTTTAACTGATTAGATATGTCCCCGTCCGTTTGCAAATATATAACACCAAACTCTTTACAAATCCCTAGAATGTCCTCGGTCGAGCGCTCATTATCTACCACGATTATCTCGACATCATCTTCTTGCGGGGTTTTCAATAGGAATTCTCTCAAATAACCCCCATCATTCAAAACCGGAATAATAACACTCAAGAATGCCATCATAACACCTGAGCGACTGCTTTCGGAAGGAACGAGAAATTCTCGTTAGAAATGAAATTGACAAAATTGACAATATCCATACCACTATCGACGAAAACCTGTCGCCTAACACCTGTTATCTCGGGTCGGTAACGCTTAGGAAAAAGAGTATCAGCAATACCACCGAAAAAATCATTAATAATATGCCCCGAGGTTACGACGATATTGGGATTATCCAGCATCGGTTTTGCAAGCCGGGCCGCAACACCCTTTGGATATATAACCCGGGGAGAAAAGGAAATCACTATATCGGCTTTGCTTGTGTATAGTCCATACTCCCTGGCCCGTATTTCATCGTATGGGGAAGTGTCAACGATAAAATCGACGAACTCTTCAGCTATTTCCTTTGTCCTGTCCGTCGACCCCGAGTCTAACAGAACGATAGTGGTCTCTTGCGGATTGTCCTCCAGCAGACACTGATTCTTTATCGACTCCAGCGACTGGCGTATTGTCCGCTCGTGGTTCAACGACCAGAGATGTATTTCTGCTTTCTGTCCCCGCAAAAGCACCTGTACTCGGTCCCCGCATGGCATTTACAGGTCTCCACTCCCTTGTTGGAATTGATGACGCAGTAGTAATAATTTTCGGAGGACTCGGCGAACTATACAATGCTCTCAATATCAAATACAGTCCGCCAGTAACTCCCGCGACTATACATACTACTCCGCCCCAAAACTCAGGGTTTTGAAACAGACTTGATTTCGGTGGTTGTTCTATCATTTTTCTTCACCTCTGCGCAATCTGTCCAATTTATAATCGTTGAAAACGGACATCCGAGTCGCTCGTGAGTGTATACATCGTCTAAAATCAAATAAACCCCGACCGCCGTACCGACCGCGACGCATAAGACTCCGACCCAAAAGTGATGCACGTGCATAATCATCATCCAAGCTTAATCCTCTCTACGCCAGTAGTGGTCTTCCTTCTAGTTCCGGCGGGTCTAACTCTTGAGAGCAAATCCAAGATATTCGATGCCTCTGCCTGAGTGTCGCGCTTGAGTCGCTCGAAACAGGCCTGTATAAATTCCTGCGGATTGGGAATCTGATTGTCCTGAACCCATTTGATTATAGACTCTTTGTCAAACGTTTTCCCCTCTTCTTTCATAGGAATGACAAATTCGTTTAACCATTTCGTATAGAGCAGTTCGAACTGTTTCTGCTCTTCGGGCATTATCAGGCTCGTAATCGTATCATTCACGAAGTTTCGCGCTTCTTGCCAGTTCCACAAAGACGCGGCTATTTTTGCGCCATTGTCAAAAATATATACTCCCCATTTCGCGATTTCGTCGATTGTTTTCATCGTATCTGGACCTAACATAGCCAATGCCGGCGTTCTCCGCGGTAATTGCTGAAAGACAAATCCAAGAAATGCCAATATCTGATAACCCGCTTTCAAATAATCGTGTTGCGGGGGAATAACGAACCGTTCCGTAGCCGCTTCTTTATCGTCTTCTCTAAGCTCCTCTGGTTCAACGGGCAACCTCGACTCGTCGTCCTGTTGTTGTTGCTCATCCGGTTCTGGAGTAAGAGTGGACGGACTGATTCGCTTTATATCGACACCCCCGCCGATGCTTCAAGCGTTTCAGTCTTCGTCTTCCCAGACGATATCCGCACCACAGTTAGGGCAGTGTTCCCAATCGAGTTCCTTCTCGTAATCCGAAAATCTGACGTCTTTGCCCTCTTGCGAGCAATGACCGACAAATTTCGGCTTGCGCTTTTTATCGTATCCGCAGTTCGGACATTCGCGTTCCTCTTTTTCTTCTTCCTCTTCGGCTGGTTCGAAAAGGCTGTTGATTCTCTCTTCCAGAGCGCCGATACGGTCATCGACAGCTCTCAGAAGCTCGCCCCAGCGTCTCGCCTCAGCCGTCTCTTCTTCCTGAGACTCCGCGATTTCCTCGTATGTCTTGCGGATACGCTCGCAGTGTTCGCCAACACATTTTTCTGTGGTCTTCTCTATGTCCGGCTTCAGCAATTCAGCGATTTCTTTCGCCAATTGCTTGGTAACTTCGTCTGTCATTTTTTACCTCCTCCTTTCATTTAAGAGTTTTTCGAGTAATTTGGCTTTCTCTTCTTCAATCTCATGTTTCGTTTTAACGTGAATGGGCGGTTTCTTTGTTGATTCAGTATAGGATACAATTATGTTACGAATATCCGACAATTCTTTCTTCAGCTCTGCGAGTTCCGCCCCCTTATCTCGCTCTTTCAACTCGACAATTTCCTTTTGGAGACTTTCAAGCATCTTTTCGAACTTTTCAAATTTCTCTTTATCCATATCTATCGCCTCTCGAATGATGACTCTTTCTGATTGAAGACCCTGACTCTTCGGCAATTCCTCAATAACCTCCTTCGGCACTTCTTCTGTCTTTTTTCCCTTTCTATGTTCTGCCCAATAATGTTGCTGAAGTTCAGACATATTCGAAAAAGATTGACCGCACAATTTACACTTCATTTCGCCACGCTCCTCCGATGCTGTCTCAAATAATCAAGTGCGTTCTTCGTCCGAAACCAAACGATTTGGTTTTTCGCCCAATTCGGACAGTGTATATAATTCGCTTTAAGCTTAGTAGAATACTTTAAAGGATGCGCCGAAGAACAAAGAGGACAGACTACCGTCTCTTCTTGCTTCTCAGAAACTTCTTCTTTAAGAGGCCTTTCTAAGACGTCTTTAAGACGTTTCATTGAGAACAATAAAGACGGGATTTGTATATTAAAGTTTCGTCTTTAGAAATTTCTTAAAGAGACTCTCTTAAGCGTATAATCCTCTTAATCAATCGGCGACTTCTTTCAAGAACGTCGGAAGAAACCGAATCCCCTAATTCTGCCAAATCAAAGAGCGCTTTATACAATATTACGCTCTCCATTAATACCTTTGATATTTCGTCATCTAGTTCCACATCAGTTTTCTTCATATCTAATATCCCCCGCTCGCATAATCATCTAATTTTCGATTATTTATTTTCTCCTTCTTGAAAAAATTAGTCGAAAGAAACAATTGCGCACCGTCGCGAGGATTAAGAGTATCAATTTGCCCAAATACTAACCAATCATCTAACGACGAACTATACGTAGTCTTCGTCTCAACGTCAATTATTTCTATTGTCTTAACGCCAAGTCGTTCAAGCTGATATATGATTTCGGCCTGAATCCCCCAGCCTAAATATTTGCGGACATAATGCTTACTTCGCTTTCTATATGTTCTATATACGCCATCTTCTATTATTCCC
>JGI24721J26819_10002555_pt1 | contig 20021 bp, 10 predicted proteins | sample YelNatPaOPGAMG01_FD_26819 | JGI IMG/M metagenome (IMG submission 26819) | reverse complement strand
GTAGCGGGCTTCTTCCCTGCATGGGTGCCGGTCGACCCAGGCGCCCTCCCGGACATCCGCCTTTTGGATGATGGATCCCGTGTCCCGGTCGACGGTCAACTCATCCTCCGCAACCAGGCAAACAAAGCGGGCTCCCAAGGGATCCCAGGCCGCCGGCCCTTGGCCCTTTCCGAACACCAATGGTTCCCCGCTGCCCTCCATGCCCACCACCCGGAACTCGTAGCCATCGCCTCCCCCGACGGAAGCCCGGTACAGGACCCGACGCCCGTCGGGAGACGGAAGGGGGTCTTCCTCGTATTCCGGCCCCGCGGCGAGTTGGATGGGCGCCGGCCGCTCCTGCCCGAGATCCAGGGACAGGATATCCCCGCCATCCTCGAAGACCAGGGTGAGGGAATCTCCCGCCCAGTGCGCCCGGTCCCCCCTGATGTCTTTCTCCCACACCACCCGTCCCCCCTCCTCCAGGTCCAGGACCAGGAGCCGCTTGCCGTCCGTCCGGCCGCGGGCAACCGCCGCCAGGTAGCGTCCGTCCATGGAGGTCTCCATGCAGGTTATCTCCTCCTCGAATGGCAGGAGGAGCTCCCCTCTGGCCTCCCTCTCCTCCACCGGCGTCCGGGGGGCGGCCACCATCCCGGAAAAGAGGTTAAGAAGGTAGTAGCTGAGCCCCACCAGGATGAAGCAGGAGGCCAGCATGACCAGCACTATGGTCAGAAAACGCCTTGAAATCCCGCCACCTCCCCGCTAACCCGTCCCCGCCTTCATATCCCCCCCGGGCGACGGCGGGGAGCAAGCGCCAGCTGGCCCAGGGAAGGGAACCCGGCACCTCCGCCGGAACGAAAGCGGAATTGCGCACCGAAACTCCGCACGACGCCTCCCCAACCACCCGACGCCTCCCCATAGCCCGGCCTACATCCCCGCTCCCGTTTCCCAAGGCCGTTGCGCCGTTCTTCGGGGCGAGAACCCCACATACGCCTAACGCCGGCAATCCCTCCGCCTGAGCCCGGGAATGTCGGAACCAGGAGGGGCGCCCTCAACGCCGGAGCGCGCCTTTGCCGGCGTAAAGAGCCCCTTTGCCCAGCATCTCCTGGATACGCAGGAGACGGTTGTACTTGCACACCCGGTCCGTCCGGGCCGGGGCACCCGTCTTTATCAGGCCGCAATTGGTGGCCACCGCCAGGTCGGCTATGGTGGTGTCCTCGGTCTCCCCGGAACGGTGGGACACCACGCACAGGTACCCCGCCCCGGAGGCCAGGCGCATGACCTCCAGTGTCTCGCTGAGGGTCCCTATCTGGTTGAGCTTGATGAGGATGGCGTTGGCCACCCCCTCCTCCACCCCCTTGCGCAGGCGCAGGGGATTGGTCACGAACACGTCGTCCCCGACCAGCCTGACCCTATCCCCCAGGCGGGAGGTGAGCAGGGCCCAACCCTCCCAATCCTCCTCGGCCATACCGTCCTCTATGACCACGATGGGGAAGTCCTCCACCAGGCCGCGGTAATATTCCACCAGCTCCTCCGCCCCGTATTCCTTCCCCTCCCCGGCGAAACGGTACCTGCCCTCCGCGTAGAGCTCGGTCGCCGCCACGTCCAGGGCCAGGGCTACGTCCTCGCCCGGTCGGTACCCGGCGGCTTGTATGGCCTGGGTGATGGCCTCCAGTGCCGCCCGGTTGTCCCGCAGGTCGGGAGCGAAACCGCCCTCGTCCCCCACCCCCACCCGCAGCCCCATCTGCTTGAGGACGCCACGCAGGGCATGATAGACCTCCGCGCCGGCGCGGAGGGCCTCCCCGAAGCTCTCCATGCCCCAGGGAAGGATCATGAACTCCTGGATGTCCACGTTGTTGTCGGCGTGCTTGCCCCCGTTGAGGATGTTCATCATGGGAACCGGGAGAACCCTGGCCGCAACCCCTCCCAGGTAGCGGAAGAGGGGCATCCTCAGGGCCGCGGCGCAAGCTGCGGCGCAAGCCAGGGACACGGAGAGCAAAGCGTTGGCTCCCAGCTGGGACTTGTCCTCGCTTCCGTCCAGTTCGAGGAGGACCCGGTCGATCCCCCACTGGTCCGAGGCATCCATTCCCACCAGGTGGGAAGCGATGACCTCCCGGACGTTTTTCACCGCCCGCAGGACTCCCTTGCCCCCGTACCTCTCATCCCCGTCCCTCAATTCCAAGGCCTCGAAGGCCCCGGTGGAAGCCCCGGAGGGTACTATGGCCCTACCCGTAACGCCTCCCTCCAGGAGCACCTCCGCCTCCACCGTCGGGTTCCCGCGTGAATCCAAGACCTCGCGAGCCGTGATCGCAGCTATCTTGAACATCCCTTCCTCCCCTCAACTACCCTCAACGGCCTTCGGGCATGGCGTACAGGACGATTATACGACATGGAAGGGACCGCGTTTCACCCGGGGGGCGGGAGGCATCTTCTCCCCGCATCTCCCCTCGCCACGAATATGGTTAAGGACTCGGAGCCCATCACGCGCGACCCTCATGGGCAGGAGGGACAGGCGAGGGGTCGGACTTCGGACCGGTGGCGAGGGGCGGCGTCCCGGTCCCGGGCGTTTCCGCCCCTGGAACGTATTGCCATTTTCCATGGCGATGCCGCTCCCGGTCTCCGGCCGAGGCCCATGACCGGGACGTGGGGCATGAAAGTGATCGCCTTTTATCCCGCAGGGCGAGATACCATCCTGGCCAGGCATTTTTTCCACTTAAAATGATGCGCGGACATGCCGTTGAATCGCGCCCTTTCCCCCCGGCCAACCCGCATTTCCTCCGAGGGCGGAACGGGGAGAGGGCCATTAGGCCTCAGCTGCCGGTGTAGCCCTCGGCGAAGTACCACTCCAGGGCGGGAGTTGGGGCACCCTGGGAACAGCTTCCCCCGTCCCTTCCCTGGTAGGAGAAATACATGGCCCGCTCGGCGGCTATGTTCCCGTCCGCCAGGACGTGGATGGAGAACTCGGCATCCTCCAGGCCCGATATCTCGTCCACGTGCACCGTCCTTCGGGAACGCGGGGCCAGATTCACCTCCACCTGTTCACGGCTACCGTCCACGCGCATGAAGGTGAGGACGGCCTTCACCGGATCCGGGTTGGGGTTGGCCAGGAGGAGCCAGGTGTCGAAATCTCCCCCCGTGAATCCCTCGGCGAAGTACCAGTCCCGGGAGAGCTCCCTCACCCCCATGGCGTCGTGCCCTCCCTTTCTTCCCCGGCAATTGAAGTACATGGCCCGCTCGGCAACTATGGGCGCGTCTGCCTCCACCAGGGCGGAGAACTCCTGGTTCTCCATGCCCGGAAGATTGTCCACGCTCACCGTGGCCCTGCTCCTGGAAGCCAACGGTACCTCCACCCGCCGCGTGGACCCGTCGGGGAGGAAGAAGGTGAGCCTCGCGGTCACCTTATCCGGGTTGGGGTTGGCCAGGAGGAACCAGGAATCGAAGCCCCCACCGGTGTAGCCCTCGGCGAAGTACCAACCGGCGGCCGGGTCGGGAGCGCCCTCGGCGGCGCTCCCGCCACCCAGGTCCCGGTACCCGAAATATACGGCCCGCTCGGCCACCACCGGGACATCGCTCTCCACCTCCGCCGCGAACTCCCCCTGGTCCAGGCCGGGCTCCTGGTCCACCCAAATGGTCATGCGGGAGGAGGGAGCCACCGTGTAGTATATCTCATCCGCTTCCCCGCCGTTGCCCAGGAAGGAAACCGTGAGATGCGCCGGGTTAGCCGGATCCGGGTTCTGCACCAGGATGAAGGTGTCGAAACCGCCCGCCGTGTAGCCCTCGGCGAAGTACCATCGCTGCCTCGGCTCACGGAGCCCCAGGGAGGCGTGGCCACCCTTCCGCCCCAGGCCCAGGAAATCGAAGTACATGGCCCGCTCGGCCACCACCGGCACGTTGGAGCTGACCTTTATGGACACCTCGGCATTCTGGACCCGGTCGTTGACCTTCACCGTCAAGCGGCTGTGTGGCTCCACGATGCACTCCTCCTGGAGCGTATTCCCGCTGTTCAGCATGTAGGTTATGAGGCACTCGGCGCTCTCATCGCCGGGGTTCTGGAGGAGGAGGTATTCATCGAAGTTCTGGGAGGCGATGTAGAAGAAATGGGTCTGAAGCCCCACGATGGAGGCGAAGAGCCTCCCGGAGACCACCTTGCTTCCCCCGCTCCCGAAGACGCGGATCTCCTTGACCCGGCCCGAGGTCCAGCGGGAGATGACCTCTACCCCGTAGAGGGCTCCCACCGCCGTCTCGGGGCGGGAATTGAGGCGGTTCTGCAGGTCCCCCCAGGACATGGTGACCCTCCAGTCGTGATCCTCGTCCGGGGCGCAGGCATCGTCCGGAACCGGCCTCAGGTAGGGCACGGGGCTGCCACCCCAGGCCTCCTCCGGGCCGGCCGTGTAGCCCCCGCAGCAGGTGTCATAGGCAGCGATGATGGGCTGGCCGTTGTAGGTGATTATCTCTCCCGCGGTGGCGTTTACCGCGGCCACGATGTTGGGGCGGGTAGATGGATTGATCTGCTCGTTGAACGACTGGCAGCAGCTTCCATAAGGGCATACGTCGTAGCCGTCCGCGGAGTGCTTGCCCCGGGCGATGCAGGAGAGGACGTAGGTGCGCGCCGCCACCACCAGCACCCGCAGTCCCTGGGCGGGCCAGGTGTCCGGTTCTTCCTGCAAGCGGTAGAGATATTCGCGCATGGTGTAGGGACGCACCACGCCGTCACGGCAGAGGACCCGGATGACCATGTCGTCGCTGATGCGGGAGAAACTCACGCCCGTGTAATAGGTGCGGATGATGTCGTGGTACTCCTCGCCCCGCAGGGCGCGGTAATAGACGCCGGCCATGCACAGCCCCACCCCGTGCCCTTTCCCGTAGCCGATGAAGGTGATGTTCCCTCCGCCGGCCACCGTGGTACCCACGCCGGGCACGGGTCCCGGCACCGTCCCCAGAAGGGCCAGCAAAAGGCCGGCAGTCAAGGCCAGGGCTATCCTGCGGTGCTTACCCATGTTCTCCTCCCCGGTCGCCTACGGACCATCCCGGTCAAATGCCTTCAATACCCCGTACCCCCACACCAGGGGCCGCAGTCATGAGATGGNCTTCCCGTTTTGCCACCCTCCCCTCGCTNCTCGGCATTCTCGTCGAGCATACCACCCTTGCGGTAGCGGAACCAGCCCCGGCATAGCCACCTTGAGCTTCCCCGCTTAGATCTCAGCATGGCTACTTCCTTTAATCTTAATATAATTATTTTAACAATAATTATCAAATTTAACATAAAGTAGAAACTTTCAACAGGATGGCCGCTTAGCCTCCCTTTCAGATACCGCGGGCGCCTTTTCCCGTTCGATAAAAGTCCTGCGTGCAAAGAGCGACCTCGACAGGGATAGGGCGCCCNGGGGACCGGACGCGATCTGGCCTTCCCCGGCAAGGTCCTCCGCCCTTTCTCTCCCCTTTCTCTCCCCTTTCCTACCCGTTTCAAAGAAACGAGGGGCGGTACCTCCATCTTCCCTAACTCGAAATCTCCCATTNAAAAGCTAAGCCGCATGGCGATCGGCGCATCGCCTTCAAGGCAAAGATTCGAGGGGACCCCACCGGAGGAAAGTGGATATGGGCGATGGGCGACGGACAGCCCGGCAAGGCCTCGAGAAGATCCATCCACTTCCCCGTAATCGGGCGCGTGTAAACGCAAGTGGTTTTTTTCTTCGGTCCCTCGAAGGGAACGGGGGGAGGTTAACCTCTCCTCGGCGTGGAGGTGATCCATGCCGATCCATGCACGGAGGCGTTCCATGTGGTTTTCTTTCCGCTCCCTCGAAGGGAACGGGGGGAGGTTAGCCTCTCTTCGGCGTGGAGGTGATCCATGCCGATCCATGCACGGAGGCGNTCCATGTGGTTTTCTTTCCGCTCCCTCGAAGGGAACGGGGGGAGGTTANCCTCTCTTCGGCGTGGAGGTGATCCATGCCGATCCATGCACGGAGGCGATCCATGTGGTTTACTTTACGGTCCCTCGAAGGGAACGGGGGAGGTTAACCTCTCTTCGGCGTGGAGGTAATCCATATTCGGCGTGGACCCGCTCAGATAGCGCCAAGTGATGGTTTAAAGAAAAAGCTCAGGGATACCCTTCGCGGTTTTCTCTCCTCTCAATAGCCCCCGTCGCGAAAGTTCCCGCAATCCTCCTCTGCTGGATCCGGCNTCAATAAATGGGCCAACCCTCCCTCCGCCGAATCCAGCGCCAGGTAATGATGGCGCCTTTCGAGGANGCTTTCGGCCATCAGCTCCCGTACCGCCGCCTCAACCAGGCGAACCGGTCTGCACAGAAGGGATGCCAGCCAGTCCTCGCTGACCAGGAGGAAGGGATTGGCAGCGAAAAAATCTGCTATCTCCCTCTTGATCCTTCGCAGGGAAGAAAGCTCCTCTCCCGCGGGCTCACCGGCGTCGGACCGCATTCCTCGCACGACCACCTAACTAAAAGGTAAATAGGCAAAGACCAAAAATGCCTATATGATACCCCTTGCTTTTGCTGCCCCGTCATCGAGGTTTGGCATAATATACCACACCACACAGCCGATGTCCACCATGTATCTGGACCTAGGCAGCATGTATTTGAACCTGGGCAGCGCATCTTGTATCCAGGCCGGGTACGCCTCTCCGCAATCGGGCATGGCGCTCTCGAGCCCGCGGGATTCTTCCGTCCTTCACATCGTTGGCCGGACTCAGATTATACCTTCCTTGATGGCCTTGATTATCAACTGGGCGCGGTCCTCCACGCCCAGTTTCTGGAAAATGTGTCGGAGGTGGGTTTTCACGGTGCTCAGGCTGATGGAGAGTTCGCGGGCCACGGTCTTGTTGCTGTATCCCTTGGCTACCAGCCTGAGGACTTCGTATTCCCTCTCCGTCAGCCCCGGCTGTTCCTCCTCCGTCCTCTCCCCCTCCTCCGTGTCCAAGGGAGTCCCGGGAAGGCGCTCGGTGCGGAACAGGGTGCTCACCAGCTTCCTGGCCACGCTGTCGGAGACCAGGGGCACGCCCATGTGAGCGGCCTGGATGGCATTGAGGAGCTCCTCCCGCGAGAGGTCCTTGAGTATATAACCCATGGCCCCCGCCCGGATGGCCTCCGACGCGATCTCGATGTCGTCGTACACGGTGAGGATCACCACCTGGACATGCGAGGTCTCCGGATCGGACTTCAGGCTCCTTATCACCTCGATGCCGCTCATGTCCGGAAGTTTTATGTCCAGGAGCATGACATCGGGACGCAGGGCGCGGGCGGCCTGGATGGCGGCTTTTCCGCAGTCTGCCTCGCCCACCAGGCATATCCCCTCCGTCCCCTTGAGGAGGTTGCTTATCCCCATGCGCACGATGAGGTGATCGTCCACGACCACCAGGCGGATTTCACCTTCCACCCTTCCTCCTTAAGCCGGGCGGCCCGCCGCCTTGGGGACGAGAAGGCTTACCCTCGTGCCTCTCCCCGGTCCGGTCCGCACGACGAGCTTGCCTCCCGCCAGCTCGGCCCGTTCCTCCATGTTCTTCAAGCCCAGGCTCTGCCCGAGGGGATTTCTCCGCGTAGCTTCTTCGAGCACGAAACCCACCCCGTCGTCCTCCACCTCCAGGTAAACCTGGCCGTCACGCTCCTCGAGCGACATCCTTACCCTGCGGGCGCGGGCATGCCGGGCCACGTTGCACAACGCCTCCTGGGCCACGCGGAACAAGGTTATCTCCGCCAGGGGATCCAGGCCGTGGAGGGAACCCCGGCATCGGAAACTGACCTCCAGCCCGCTCTCGGCGCCGAACCTCTCCAGGTAGGAAGCCAGCGAGTCCCTCAATCCCAACACCTCCAGGGAGGAGGGACGCAGGTCGGAGATCAGCCGGCGCAGTTCCCCGAGTCCCCGGCGGGCCTGTTCCCGTACCTCCGCCAAGCCACCGACCAATCCCTCCGCCTTCCCGGATTCCCGCTCCAGCATGTCCACGGCGTAGAGGATATCCAGGAAGAAAGGGGCCAATCCGTCATGCAATTCCCTGGAGACACGTATTCTTTCCTCTTCCTGGGCAAAGGAGACTTTCTGTGCCAGTTCGCGCAAGCGCCGGTTCCGGTCCATCATTTCCTGCACCAGGCGCGCGTTGAGCAGGGAAACCGCTACCTGGGTTGAAAGGGCCACCAGGTGGTCCAGTTCCTCGAGGCTGAAGCGCGAGCCGTCCATCTTTCCTCCCAGCCAGAGGAAACCCACCCTTTCCCCTCCCACCTCCAGGGGCAGGGATATGGCCTCTCCCGCACCCTTCTCTTCCCAAAGCGATTCCCTCACCACCCCTCCGCCATCGTGGATGCGCAGTACGCCTATGCTGAGGTACTCGATCCGGCAATCGCCCCGTTCTATTCTCTTACCTACCTGCCAATAACTGGAAAATTGCCCCCCGGGAGTATCGAAGCTGTAGGAGTCCGTCCAGGAATGCATGAACATCCCCGCCTCCACTACCCCCACATGTTCGCGGGCCATGTGTTCCGGGTGATAGGCGAACCCGATAACCCGGTAGCGGTCAAAACCGTCCTCGCGAACCATGAGGGCGCAGGACGCCAGGTCCAGGGATTCCCTGACCACCATGGCCACATCGGCGGCCAGCTCGGGAAGATTCCTCACCGTGCGGATGGACCTGCTCAGCCCCTCCAGGGTGGTACCCGCACGGCCTTCGCGGCGATATAACCGCCGCGAGACGAGGTTGTCGGCCCACCCCACCACCGCCGGGTAGGTGACGAGCAAGGGGGTCGCGCAAACCAGGAAGAGGGCCATCCCGAACCATCCGGGCTCCACTCCCAGCCCGTAGCGCAGCAGGGAGAGTAAAAGAAGGCATGCGGACAAGCTGAGGGCCAGAGCCAGGGCATGGGCTAGGGCCTTCTTGGATGCGGAACGGAAATCGAGGAAAAGGCCGTGACGCATGATGCCATAGCCCAGTAATCCCACGAAGAGTATGCCCGCCTGTGGAGTGGTCACGCTACCGCTCCATCGCAGGTTCTGAACCAGGTTGGCCAGGAGCATGGGAAGGGGCGCCAGGGCGAGGAACATCAGTCCCCGCCGCCGATGCAGGGAATCGCTCCTCCGGCTCTCCAGGAAATGGAGGAGCATGGCCAGTAACACCATGGCGAAACCGAGACCGGTCAGCGACCAGAAATAAGGGGTGCGGACCACCTCCAGGCCATGGATGTTGTCGCCCAGAAGGTAATCGGAATATATGATCCCGGTGGCATACAGAAAGAAAAGACTCAGGAGGAAAGGGGCGTATATGGCTGCGATTACGGCGAAGGCTTTCCTCCAGTCGCGCATGAAGGCCCTGGTGCGCGGAAAATACAGTGCCAGCAGCAGGAAGGTGGGGATGAGGGGAAGCTCTCCGATGCCCTGGAAACGGGTCCAGAAAATCTTGGCCTGAAGGGTGGAGGAGGCTATGGTGAGGCCATCTCCCAACGCCCACAGGGCGAGGAAGAAGGACATGGCGAAAAAGAGGATATTGGCCAGCCGCCGGTGTCTCCTGAGGAGCACGAAGATGCCGATCGCCAGACTCAGCAGCCCCGAGGCGGTGGTAATAAAAAGGGAGATTTCTCCTTTCATATCGAAAATTATANCATCCGGTGGAGACCATACCCGGCGCGAACCAAAGGCAGCGCAAGGAATCCCATCCCATCTCCGGATCAAACCCCGTCGTTGAGATGGTATGGCCAACGACGAAGGGGTTTCATTCTCCCGGAGTACTCCACAAGAAACCCACATTTTCGGGATATCTGTTCTCGACTGAGAATGTGAATTCCCTTTTCCCTGGCAGTATTCCTACGGGAGAACCCCGGATAGGGTTCATCCATATAATGGCAATAAGCTTGGCCACGGTATGGGCGGGCTGCGTCCAGCGGTTGGTGCAATCGGAATGGGACAGTCGAACTGGATCAATATACCTGGCCCTTACGACGGGCGCCGACAACCGAAAGCCCTTCGTCCTTCAACATCATGACCGCCAAACGGCACGGGCTGGGAAAATTCAACATCATGACCGCCAAACGGCACGGGCTGGGAAAATTCAACATCATGACCGCCAAACGGCACGGGCTGGGAAAATTCATGGGCTATTCATTGCGCACGTGTTTCGGCGGACAGGTTAAGGTGGGCAGAAGGGCAGATTTCCCGAGGATAAAGATTTACCTTGTCCGTGGAATTGTTCTTTAGGGGAAAGAATACCCGGATCCCGGAGCCGGGGATCGTATTCGCCGTAAGGAAGAGCCTGTTATCAGGGGAAGGGAGGCCAGTTGGGAGGTATGTAGACCCCCGCATCTATCACCCGGAACTGAGAATCGCCAAGCCCGATCAATTCTGACCTGTACACAAAGATGTGTATCACCAGCTCCTTGATGGCCCCGCCGTTGGGCCAGTCGGGCTCCGCCTTGATCAGGTCCACTACCAGGTCGGGATCCATGAACACCAGCAGCTCGGTGAGGAAGTTCTCCCCAGCCGGCGTGTTAAGGGCCTGGGCGACCGCCGTGCCGTCCAGGTTGGAAAGCAGGTCCACCAGGAACTGGTAACCGTAATCGTTGAGCAGTTCCGCCACGTCCGCGCCGCTCATGAGAGGAAGGAGCCTCTCCAGGAGGGAGTTTCCGGGATGCATGGCATATTCCTGGTTGATGGCCTCCGCGATCACCGAGCCGTCAAGGTTGGATATGAGGGCGGAGAGAAAAGACGGGTTGTCATTAAGCAACCCCGCCACCACGGCTGGATCCAGGGATTGCAGCAGCACCGAGGTCATGCCCGGGTTGGCGTTCAAGGCCAGGGCTATGGTCTGGGCGGTGGTGGCGTCCAGCTGCCCCACCACCGCCTGGATCATGGCCCGTGAGGCGGCATTGGTGTTCACTGCGGCGGCGATGAGGGGGGCCACCAGGCCGGGGTTGAGGTTGGTCACCAGGGCGGAGACCATTCCCTCCGGGTCAAGGTTGTTCGCCAGGCCGGTGGCGGAAGCCTCGGCCACCGCGGGCCCCAGGTTGGCCAGGAGCTTGCGCAGGAACTGGTACTGGGGGTCCACTTGGGCCCGCTGGCAGGAATAATTCAAGGCGTAGGCGGCGGCCACCCCCACCACCGGGTCGATGTTGGAGATGAGGACCCTGATGAAAGACGGGTTGGTGTTCAATCCATTGGCCAGGGCCACCCCCACCGCTCCCGTGGTGTTGGCCAAGAGCCCGGTGAGCAGGTTATCGGCGGGGTTTGCAGCCACGTTCTGGTTGATGCCCTGGGCCAGGGCCGCAGCCGTATCCTCGCTGATGTTGGTCACCAGCACGGATATGAGATCCTGTCCCAGAGGATGCGAGGCCACGTGGGCATTGATTCCCTTGGCCAGGTACTCGGCGGTCAAGGAACTGGTGTTGGCCAGGAAGTCNCGCAGNAAATCCGGGTTGGCGTTCACCGCCTGGGCGACCACNGCCGGGTCCAGGCCCCCGATGAGGGCGGACAGNAAATCGCGCGTCATGCCCTGGGCCGCCGCCGTCCCCAGGCTTCCCTGCAGGTCGGAAAGGAGGGTGCGCAGGAAATCCGGGTTGGCGTTCACCGCCCCGGCGATGGTCGCAGGGTCCAGGTGGGAGATAAGGGAAGCCAGGAAATCGGGGTTGCGGTTGGACCCCTCCACCATGGCCGCGGCCACGGGAGGCGAGATCCCGCACAGCAGATCGTAGAGGAAATCGGTGTGCGCGGAAAGGGCCGCGGCAACCGGCGCGGGGTCCAGCGCAGCCAGGAGCGCCCCGATGAACTCCGGGTTCTGGTTGAGCCCCTGGGCCACGGGTACCCCCAGTGAAGGGGGTAGTAGCTTGGACAGCTCCTCGGAGATCTCCGGGTGCGCGTTGAGGGCGTTGGTCACGATGGCCGGATCGAGGGCCTTCAAGGCCTCCACGATGAGGGCCGGGTTGGCCCCTATGCCCGCCGCCAGGCCCGCGCCCACGTCCGGGGAAAGCAAGGGCAACAGGTCGGCAGTCATTCCCGGGTTGGCATTGACCACGTTGGCCAGGACGTTGACGTCCAAGAGCCCCAGCACCCGGGAGAGCATGGAGGTGTTGGAGATGAGGTCGGCCACGAAGCCGGGGTCCACGTAGTCGGTGGTCCTCCTCACCAGGTCGATGGAGGAGTTGATGAGATCGGCCACCACCTCCGGGTCCAGGAAGTTCAAAAGGTCGTTGACGAAGTCGGTGGAGGACATGAGGGCCCGGGCCACGGGGACCGGCTGCATGTAGGGGGCAGCCGCGGAGAGCATGGTGGTGGAATTGAGGATATCCGCGATGTATTCAGGAGAGATGGAGCGGATTATCCTCACCGCGGAGGACACGTTGGCGTTGAGGGCACCGGCCAGGACCGCGGGGTTCAGGTAGCGCATTACCGAGGCCAGGAAGGGGCCGTTCTGGTTGATGATGCCCGCCACCACCGCCGGGTTGATGTAGTCCAGGGAAGCGGCCAGCATATTCCCGTTCTCGTTGATCACCTGGGCGACGACCGCCGGATCCAGGTAGGAGACCAGGGCCGAGAGGAAGGCCCCGTTCTCGTTGACCACCCGCGCCGTGCCCGCCGGGTCCAGGAGCCCCATGAGCGAGGTTAGGAAGGGCCCGTTCTGGTTGATGATGCCCGCCACCACCGCGGGATCCAGGAAGGACATCACCGCGGAGAGGAAGGGGCCGTTCTGGTTGATACCCGCGGTCAGGGCCTCGGCGTCGAGATAGCCCAGCAGCTCGGCCAGGAAGTCCCCGTTCTCGTTGACCACCTGGGCGACGACCCGCGGATCCAGGTAACCCAGGAGCCCCGCCAGCAGATCTCCCGAGCTGTTGACCACATGGGCCACGGCCTCCGGATCCAGGTAGGGCATGGCCGCGGAGAGGAAGTCGGGGTTCTCGTTGACCACCTGGGCCACGACCGCCACCGTCCCCTCCTCCACCATGGCCTTAAGAAGACGGGAGATGAAATCCGGGTTCTCGTTGAGGGCCTCGGCCACCGCCCGGGGCTCCGTGTACTTGAGCATGTTGGAGAGGAGGTCCACGTCGGAAGCGATCTTGCCCAAGAGCGAGCCAAGGGGGCTCCGGGAGGGCAGGACCATGACCCCTCCCACCACCAGGAAGGCGGCCAGGAGGACGACCACCGCTATATTGACCACCAGCTGCACGGGCTTCCTCACCAGAAACATGGCTCCATCACCCGCCCGTCACCATACTCCTCCGGCAGCACTGGTTATGAACCCCCAACCCTTAACGTCAATCTCGAAGATAAATCTCAATCTAAGTCGCACCCCTATTCCCAGGTGGTGGAAAAGACCCCCACCCGTGTTCACGCTGTTGGTAATGGCGTTACCCAGCACCACCGCCATATCCGGGTTGGTGGCCATCATGTCCACCAGTAGCTGCTTGGAATAGGGTAATGCCCGGTCCATGGTTTGCAGCGTCTCGTAGGCATCCAGCTCGGACAAGATCTCGCTAACCAGATTACCCAGGCCTCCCTCCAGGGCATCGGCCACCAGATCCCCCCGCAGAAGGGAGGGGTTGGGGTTCCGGCCCAGTAGGCTACGGGCCAGGTCCATCCCCGCCTCGTCGGTCACCCGGTCCAGTACGGTGGCATCCAGGTTGGCCAGCAGGTTACGCAGGAAATATCCCGGTGCCTGGCCCGGGACGGGACCCGAGGCGGCATCGATGCCGGCGTTGACCCCGGCGGCCAGGGAGGCGGCGTCCAGGTTCTTTATCAGGGCATCCAGGAAGGCGGTGTTTCCCTCCAAGGCGTCGGCGATGGCCTCCACGGTGTGGTCCTGCGTTCCGGCCAGGGTTATGTAAAGTGCCGAATCCTTCCCGTCGGCGGCCATGGCGTTCAAGCCCCTGCCCACGGCCCTTCCCGTGTCCTCGTTCAGGTTGGCTATGATGTTGGTGAGGAACCCGGGGTTTTGGCTCGTGCTCAAGTTAAGGCCCTCGGCCAGAGCCCGCGCCGTTTCCGGGGCCAGGTTCATCATGATCACCTCCATGAGCCCCGGGTTGGCATTGGCGGCCTGGGCCATCCTTATCCCGGTATCCGCCTTGAGGTTGCCCACCAACTGGACCAGGAACATGGGATCCCCGTAACCGATGGCCTCACCCGCCGCGGCAGCCACGTCCTCGTCGAGGTTGGCGATGAGGTTCTCTATGAACCCCCTGGTGTTGAGGTTGGTTCCCTCGGCCATGGCCTGCCCGGTGGCGGAGGAGAGGTTGGCCAGTACCTCCACCAGGAAGGAGGGGTCTTCGTTGATGGCCTCGGCCACCGCCCGCCCCAGGTCTCCGTCGAGGTTGGCCAGGAGATCCCGGGTCACGGCTGGGTTCACGTCCAGGGCCTGGGCTATGACCGCAGGGTCCAGGTAGGAGATGAGCTGAGCGAGGAAGGTGCCGCCCTGGTTAAGCCCTTCGGCAACTGCTCCGGCGAAATGGGAATCCAGGTAAGAGGAGAGCTCTCGCGTGACATCCGGGTGCAGCGAGAGCAGGGTGGCCAGCCCGTGGGCATCCAGCTCCCCTATCAGGGTGGCCAGGAAATCCATGTTATTGTTCAAGCCCACGGCTATACCCGCCGCCGCCAGGGGGGAGAGGTGGGCGGAAAGTTCCTCGGTGAACCCGGTCGTGGCCTCAAGGATATCCAGGAGACCGTCCACGTCCAGGTTGGACAGCGCGGCGTCCACCAGGTCCGGGTTGTTGTTCACTCCTTCAGCCGCCGCCTGGGCCACGCTCTCGTCCAGGTTGGCCAAAAGGGAGGTCATGAAGTTCCCGGCGCTGTCCAGGACCCCGGCCAGGAAGGCGGGATCCGAGGAGGCGATCATGCGATCGATGAAATCCGGGGCCAGGTTCAGGCCCAGGGCCGCTGCCTCCCCCAGTGAAGCCGGGAGATCGGCCAGGAGGGAGGAGATGAACCCGGCGTTGGCGTTCAATGCCCCGGCCAGGGCGGTTTCGTCGATGAGGGGGATGACCTGGTTGAGGAATTCCTCGTCGTTGGCCAGGTAGGTTATGTAATCGTCCCTCAGGTAGCTGACGATGGCCGCCACGTTGTCCCCCGTGCCGTTCAAGGATGCCGCCAGGCCCCGCGGGTCGAGCTGATTCATCACCGCCTTGAGGAAGGAGGCGTTGGCGTTGAGGGCAGCGGCCACCGGCGCCGGGTTGAGAAGCCCCAGGATACGGGTGAGCAACTTCTGGTCCGAGGCTATACGTGCCGAGGCGCTCGGGTCCATGCGGTTGACCACGCCCACCAGGAATGACTTGTTCTGGTTGATGGCGGTGATCAGTCCCTGGGGGTCCATGTAGCGCATCATCCCCGCCAGGAAAGAGCCGTTGGCGTTCACCGCCGAGGCCAGGACCCGCGGGTTGAGGTTGCGCAGGAGGTTGGAGAGGAAGGTCGGGTTCCCGTTGATGGCCTGGGCGGTGGGAGCGGGATCCAGCATGGACAAAAGGGCGGAGATCCAGCTCCCGTTGGCGTTCACCGCCGAGGCGATCACCGCCGCGTCCAGGTGGGATAGAAGTTGGGAGGTGAAACCCGGGTTGGCGTTCATGGAGGCGGCAACCACCGCCGGGTCGAGGTAGGACACCAGTGCGGTCAGGAAAGGCCCGTTCTCGTTCACCACCCGGGCGATGACCTCCGGGTCGAGCTCCGGCAAAAGGGAAGCGGTGAAATCCCCGCTCTGGTTCACGGTGTCGGCCAGGGCCTGAACGTCCAGGAGGGGGAGCATACTGGAGATGAGCTCCCCGTTCTCGTTCACCGCGCGGGCCACGGGCTCGGGATCGAGCCCCGAGACCAGGGCCACCAGGAAGTCGGGATGCTCGTTTATGGCCCGGGCCGTGGCCTCCAGGTTCTTCGGGTCCTCCAGCTCGGCCAGGAGCTGGGAGAGGAATTCGGGGTTCTCGTTTATGGCCTTGGCCACCTCGTGGGGATCCAACCCTTCTATGATGCCGGCCAGGGTCTGCCGCTGGGAGGCCATCTTGCCCAGCAATGTCCCCATGGGTCCCTTGACCGGGAGGAGCAAGAGGATGCCCCCGGCGATCAGCGCCACCACCAGGATGATGACCACCAGGTTCACCACTATCTGCACCGGCTTGCGCAAGAGCACCTCTTTATCCTCCTCGCCGCCACTCTCACCAGTCGTAGCGTTCCGCATCACCCTCGATCTTGCTCCAGCCCGCCATGGGAATGGGCAGGATGTTCACCTGCAGCCAGACCTTGAGCCAGGTCACGTCCAGGAAGGTATAAGGCCGGTATTTCAGCCTCGGATCGTTGTAATATGGACCATGGTTGGCCGGATCGTTCAGGTTCCCTTTTGAATTCCTGATGCCCGCCGCGTTGTTGATCACCCTTATGATCACGTCGGCGTCCAGGCCGTTAAGCAGAGTGGTGAGGAACCCGCTCGGATCGCCGGCCCGTGCGTCCTTGAGCAGGTCCTTCAGGGTTGTCCCCAGGTGGATGGGGGTCTTGGGCCCGGGCCCGTCGGGATCCCAACCGCCGGCGCGCTTCAACAGCTCCTCGGTGAGCTGCGGGTTGTTGCTCAGGACCCTGCCCACGATGGCCCCGTCCAGGTTCTGCAGCAGCGCGGTGACGAAGGCCCTGCCCCCCGCCGTGGAGAGGGCACCGTTGACCGCATCGGCCAGGGCGCCGGGGTCGAGGCTCTGGATGAGGGCGATGGTCCAGTCGGCGTTGGCGTTCATCTGCTCTGCCGTGGCCTCCCCGTCCAGGTTGCGCAGCAGGTATTCCACCAGGGTGGGGTTGGCGTTCAATCCCTGCGCCGCCGCCCTGGCGGTATCCCCGTTCAGGCCCAGGATGAGCTGCGCCAGGAAGGTGTCCATGTTGTAGGGAGGACTGTTTATCGCCTCCACTATCACCTCGGCGAACTCCGGCGAGGTGGCCGAGAGCATGGCCTCCAAAAAGGAGGGGCTCAGGTTCTGGGAGTTCTCGTTCAAACCCGCGGCGATCTCGCTTCCCACGTAACCGTTGAGGTTGGGTAGGAGTTCCTCCATGAGCTCCGGGTTGGCGTTCAGCCCCGCCGCTATCTCCATTCCCACCGCCTGGTTGAGGTTGGCCATGAGTTGCAGGCTGAGATCGCTGGTGTTCTGGTTGAGGCCCTCGGCGATGGCCCTTCCCACGTCGGGGCTCAGGTTTTCCACCAGGGGACGGATGATCCCCGGATTGAGGTTGAGGGCCTCGGCGATCCGCTTGCTGGTGGTCCCGTTGAGATAGCGGGCCACGGTCCTCGCCGTGGCCGGGTTGGCGTTCATGCCCTCGGCCACCGCCCGCGCCGCCTCCGGGGAGAGCCCCTGGAGCACCCCGGCCACGAACTCCGGGTTGTCGTTGATGGCCCCGGCCAGGACCTCGGCGTCCGTGGCCAGGATGAGGGACTTGATCATGGACTGCTCCGTGGGCTGGGCGGCATCCGCGTTGACCCCCTCGGCGACGGCCTGGGCGATTCCCTCGTTGAGCAGGGGGATGAGCCCGGCGATGAGGGCGTCCGCGGCGCCGGAGTTGAGGATGCCCGCCAGCACTTGCGGATCCGCCGTGGAGAGGACCGTGTCCAGGAGGGCCGGGTTGGCGTTCAGGGCTTGCGCCGCTGCCTGGGCCACATTGTTGGGCAGGATGGCCAAAAGGGTGGGCACGAAGGCCCCCGAGAGGTCCAGGGCTTGGGCTACGGATGCCGCATCCAGGGCGTTGGTGAGGTTGATCAAAAGGTCCGGGTTCTGGTTGGAGCCCCTGAGCATGGCCGCCACCGTGTCCGGGGCTATCCCCTCCACCACGCCGGTCAGGAAGGACGGCGCCTGGGCCAGGGCCGCAGCTATTTGGGCTCCGTCCAGGTTGGCCAGCACCCCGCGCACCAGATCCGGGTTGGTCTTGAGGGCCTCGTTGGTGATCTCGGCCAACGCCGGATCCAGGAGGGGCAGGAGCCGGGTGACGAAATCCGTGTGCTCGCCCAGCGCCGCCCCGATAGCCGCCGTGTCCACCAGCGGCAGCACCCGGGTAAGCAGGGTACCGTTGTTGAGCATGGTGGCCACCAGCTCGGGAGAGATGGCGTCCATGACCTGGAAGACGAAATCCGGGTGGGCGTTGGCTATGCCCGCCACCCAGGCCGGGTCCAGGGCCTGAAGCAGCCCGGAGGTGAAGGGGGAGGAATTATTGGCCGCCGCCGCCAGCACCGACGGGTTTAACCTGGCCAGGAGGCGGTTCATCCACCCCGTGTCGTGCGCCGTCACCGCGAGGACGTTGAGAAGCAGGTCGTCGGAGAGGTATCCCAAAAGATCGGACGTGGAATCGGCGTTGGCGTTGAGCACGGAAGCTATGGTGGATGGGCTCAGGTGGGCCATCAGCCGGGACAGGAAGGTGGGACGGGCGTTCATCCCCGCCGTGAGGACCTGGGGGTTCAGATGGCGGAGGAGCCCGCTCACGAAGGACCCGTTGGCGTTCACCACCTGGGCCACTACGGCGGTGTCCAGGTATCCCATGAGGTCGGAGACCAGGGTGGGATTGGCGTTCATGGCCCCGGCCAGGACGGACGGGTCCAGGTACCCGATAAGCGCGGTCACGAAGGGGCCGTTCTCGTTCACCGCCTGGGCCAGCACGGCGGGGTCCATGGCCGCCGTGGAGGCGGTTAGGAAATCGCCGTTGGCGTTGACCGCGTCCGCGACCACCTTGGGGTCCAGGTGACCCACCATCGCGGAGATGAAATCCCCACTGAGGTTGACCACCGAGGCGATGGTCGTCGGGTCAAGGTGATCCATGAGGGCCAGCGTGAACTCCGAGGAACGGGGGTCGTTGAGGGCCGCGGCCAGGGTGGCCGGGTCCAGCTCGGAGAGCAGGGCGGAGACGAACTCCGGGCTCTCGTTGACCTGCTGGGCGATGAGCCTAGCTCCCTCTTCCCCCAGTTCGGCGAAGAGGTCGCTCATCATGTTGGGATTCTCGCGCAGGGCCTTGGCCAGCTCGACCGGGTCCAGGTTGGCCAGAAGGCCGGAGAGGTTTTTCTTGCTGGAGAGCAGTTTCCCGATCAGGGGACCGGCGGGGTTCCGGGAGGGGATAAGGGCGAAGGCTCCCAGGGCGATGGTGCCCACGAGAATGATGATTACCAGNAGATTGATAACCTTTTGGACTGAAGTCCTGAGCATCCCGGCCTCGCTTCCCGCCTTCAGCCTAGCCCTCTTCCTTACCCGCTCCCGACCGCCTCTCCCGAATCACCCTGATCCGCCGAAACGATGCTCCACCGGCCCCGCCAGCTGCGCAAGCTCTCACCAATTTATAGTGAGGGAAAGCTTCTTGTCGCCCGACAGCCCACGCCTACCGCCTTTTCTACGACCCTCGGCGATAGTATATAAGATCAGCAAAATTATATGAAGCTCTTGCTCCCCTGAAAAGACCTTTTTTGCATCCTTTTTACAAATCGGTAACATCCCCGTAACATCGGGGGCAGTACAGGTTACCGTTTATTTCCTTTCCCCCTTCCCCCTCCCATCAGCCCGTGATAAATACCTGCCTTTTTGTTCTCTTCCCTCCTCCCGGCGAGGTACCCCACCCCCGCTGGCCTCGGATAAAACCATTTATAAGATTCTCTTTCCAGTGAACCATCCCTTTTCCGCTCTCCAAATAAGGAGGGGCCCGGGGGCGGCCTGCCGAGGGGGGATCACTGATCCGCGGGCACGATGGTTGCCTCTCCCGCCTCGCGGGCCCCGGATCGAAGGATGGAAGCGCCCCCACTATGGCAAGTTTTGGAAAGCGAGCCGCTCTTTCCTGTCCTTTGGGCTCAGGGTTGGAGGACCCCCACGGCCGCCGTACCGCCCTCCCTTCCCGACCAGTACATGGCCCTTTCCACCACCAGGGGGCGGTCGGAGGTCACCCGCACGGAAGCGTCCCGGCCGGGATCCACTTCGTTGGCGGACACCGTGAAGCGGGCTCCCGCGGGCACGGTGACCGGGTAGTCACGGGTGGTCCCGTCGGTGCGCATGAAGGTCAGAAGGGCGTGGGCCAGGTCCCCGGATGCGTTGTACAGGAGCACGAACTCCTCGAAACCGAAGGCCGTGGAGCCCTCGGCCAGGTACCAGG
>JGI24721J26819_10002550_pt1 | contig 20055 bp, 14 predicted proteins | sample YelNatPaOPGAMG01_FD_26819 | JGI IMG/M metagenome (IMG submission 26819) | reverse complement strand
AGCACGGGATTAAATTATCTGATATCTAACGAAGAATTCTGGGATACAATTTGGAATGGCATTTATTCAAAAATACTCAGCGGTAATTGGTCAGAAATTATTGATACAGTAAAATTTATTCCTGTAGACCTCCAAAACGAAGACTTTTGTGTCCTTTTTAGAGTTACCTTTAAAAAGAGAGGATTAAAACGAAGAAAGTTATGTCTTTGAAGCTTATTCTATGTCCATAGAACTCTCTGAAGAATGTCATAGATTCTTCTATTTTCCCTTGATCAACGCCCTCCTGTAGAAGCATGGTTATTCTCTTCGGTACTGAATCTGCCGGAAGAACGAAATTTGGATTTCTTTCGTCTCCTGCGAAATCCGTCTCCAGAAAGAATCCTTTCTCCCCCCATGGTGCTGCCCTCGAATTCTTCCTTGAGGCGGGGACTGATGGAATGATACCGCAGTTATCGGAAAATATGGGCGCACTGAAATGCTTGACTACTTTTGACGTCTTGCCTGCACTTTTAGCTATATTCATTATGGAGCACATCCCATCCCTGTCAAGTGATTCAGTATGAAGAATAACAGGAACATCATTATCTACGGATGCGGAAAATATGTATGACATTATCTCATTGCTCTCTTCAATTATTTCCGAGGCAACAGGAAAGTGAGGTCTTCCAACCTCTCCCAGGGCGTTTGCCTTTCCCTCTTCTATAATCTTCACAGCGATGTCCGTGGCCTTCCTGTAGATATCCATAGCCTTTTTAACACCTTCCCTTTCTCTCATGACTATGTAATTCACAGGATACGGACCTATAGATACCACGACCTCAAGTCCCCCTTTTCTCAAAATTTCCGCCACTTCTAGGGTTTCCTCGTAGTTTCTCTTGAAACATTCGACATTGATACAATCCTCCGTGAGATTCACAAGATTGATCGCCGTACCTCCGGCCCTTTTGTAGACGGAAAGAAAGAAATTTATTACTTCGGGTTTCACATGAACATGGTTGTCAAAAATGTCCACGCTTAAGTGAAAGAATCAGGGGATATGAATCCTTTTCCGGAGTTACTTTCCAGAGATTAACAAGATGGGAAAGTTGAAAAAGATTAAAAATCCTCGTCCTACAAGTATTGAAGCTTTTCACCCAAAATAATGATAAAAGATAGAAATAGCTGTCTGCAATACGGTCTGGTGCTCGAGAAACAGTTCGGGTCGCTCGGTAAAATAATCGAGAGGAGGTATAAGGTTATAATAGCAATCTGGCTGATAGCTCTGATCGTCCTTCTCCCATTTGCTGCAAAATCCGCGAGCGTCACGAACTATAATGTCGAGCTTACCGGCGTAAGCAAAAACAGTATGGCAACTGAAGCACAGAACATATTGAACAAGGAATTCAAGAGTGGGAATAATACGGGAAACGGAACCGTGGTTGTGCTTTTCTTTTCCTCACCTCTCTATTCTCACGATTCGTATGATGTATGGCAGTACATTAATTCCACTTACTATTCACAATTGAAAAACATAGGGATCACGAATGTGACATCTCCATATCCAATTGCCACCAAGGTGCTCAATTCGGTCGGCAATGTAACATATCTTATCTTCAGAGAGGTGTACAATGCATCCAATGGTACCAGATCTTCATTTACAAAATTAAACAGCTCCCTCAATGAGATGGAAAACGCTGTCATTCAGCTAAAAGCAATAGATTTGGCTTATCTTTCTACCATGAAGAACATAACTGTAGCCGTATCCTCTTATTCTTCCCTCTTTGGGAGGTACCAGACCGCCTTGGTAAATGCGTCTTCTCTAATTTACGGCATTCCCATCCAGTACGTTCAAGTGTTCGAGCTGGTTTCTTCAGAGTATCCTACCCTGACTCCTGAGGAATGGAACTATTTATCCTACAGTGAATTTTTGAGCGAATCGGATAATCTTGGAAACAGCTCGACAGCGCTTGCTTATTTCAACTCATTTTATTACGAATGGAATTCAACCACGTCATCTCAGCCCTCCCTCCTACCGTCACAGCGACTCAACCAGTCCATAGAGTATGCGTTCCAGTCATTCTCTTCCTATCTTAACAACACAGAAAAGGAGATGTTCGGAGCGGTTTACACCTCCCTGAACACAAGCTCATATGTAAACCCAGCCCTGCGGATCAGGATAATTGATTCACTTATCTACAATCTCACCTATCAATACGGTTCAGCAAATCTTGACATATTCAACGCAACTTACCTGAACTTCATCAATGGGGGAAACAGGACTGAGCTTGCTGTTAATCTTACGGGATACATAATCCAGAACACGGATCCTTTAGTATCAAATTTCACACAGTATCTTTTCAATGAAAATGCCTCGCAATTCTCCCATTACTTTTACAATGTGTCCCTGATCAATTATAACTTTCTCTATCGTCAGCTGACATCATCGAACATAAACGAATCAGTTTCCGCTATCTCCAATTCACTTAATGTATCGGAAGAAAAGGTATATTCTTCTCTTTTGAACAATTCTATATCTTCACTAAAACCCTACTTCGTGAACATTACTGCGGAGAAAATATCCCCTCTTTCATCAGCAGTAGGGAAGAATTCCTCATACATGGCATCATTTTTCTTATCGCAGAGCCCTCATAATTCCTCTCTCTATTTTACTGAAAGCTTTCTGGAAAAGGAGTTCGCAGGTTATCCCTACTTCTCCATTACCAATCCAGCCCAGCTGGTGAATATTTCAAACGCTTCAAAGGGATTTGCTGGTTCATATTTGGACGGAAACTACAGTCTCTCAGGTCTAGAGTTCAATTCATCACTCTTCTCATCACTGGTTCCAGGAAACCTCTCGGGTTTCATTGTTCTTTTATCCTTCAAAACTTCAAGCCTTAACAGCACCCAGCTCGGAACACTTAACTCCTATATCTCCCAGGTACACAGCAGGTTCCCAGAGGTGCCCCTTTATTATACCAGTGCTGATGAGATCGCTCACGGCATAGAAAAGACTGCTTACTCTGGCCTTGTGTTCTCACTTATTATAGGAATTATAGTATCCATAATTATAGTGGGAATATTCTTCAGGTCACCTATACTGGCATTTATTCCATTCCTCTTCTTCGTTGTTTCGTTCGGCATNGTGCTGGGGATAACCTATTTGGTGTTCGGTATATTCATGAAATCTACACTCTCGTTNATCGTTACCACCCTCAGTTCCATACTTATTCTGGGGTTGAGTACTGATTATTCTGTCTATATCCTCAACAGGTATCTGAAGGAAAGATCAGACGACAAGCTGGGTAACACNATGGAATGGGCCGGTCATGCCGTGTTCACGTCCGGTTTNACGGTAATAATTTCATACACTGTNCTTGCNCTCTTCAATATACCCATAATAGGGGATGGCGGATTCGTCAATGCCCTGGGGATCACCGTATCCCTNGGGGTCGCTCTCACGCTCCTTCCTTCATTCATATACCTTTTCGGGAATAAAATACAGGAAAAGAACAGAAGNGTAAGCTTCAGGAAAATTGCCAGAATAAGCGCCTCTCACAGAAAGGCGTTCGTGGTTGCACTGGTAATTCTTTTCATCGGTGCCCTGGTGGTTTACGAGGTAACACCGACATCCTTTGATCTGTTCTCCCTTGTTCCAAACAATACAGGGAAGATCGGATACTACGATATAGTTTCTGCTTATGGCGGAGATAGACTTTCCCCGGCATTTGTGATCCTCTCATTCCCAGGTNCGTTTTATTCGGACGGGGCATTCAACGGCTCAGAGATGAAAACCCTGGATAAGGTCACCTCCTCGCTACTTAACGATTCTTCTGTCTCCGGGATTGAGACTGTAACATATCCGTTCGGCTACAGGATCAACCCTCTTTCAATACCTGGCAGTGAAAATGCAGTAAATGTAACTCTAAACCAGTCCCTTTCATTCGTAGGCAAGAATAGCAGGGATGTGCTCATATATGTTTACGTAAAATACGTTTCATATACGCAGCAGGGAATAAATGCTGTCAGTCATATAGATTCAATTATGAAGAGCACCGTTCCCCGTGGAATCAGTTATTATGTCGGGGGACCAGCTCAGGGCCTTATAGATAGCTCAAAAAGCATCACCACATCCACTTACGAGATCGTTGAAATACTGGGCACGATAATATTCGTGGTTCTCGCCCTCCAGTTATCCTCTTTATTCACGCCTTTACGTCTCCTGTTCAACGTTGGAACTTCAGCTCTTGTTGCTGTCTCCCTATTTTACCTCGTGTTTTACTACGTTAAACACCTCCCTATCATCGTCTTCGGGCCGTTGTTCGTCATTGTTACTCTCTTCGGAGTAGGACTTGACTACGATATATTCCTCGTAACTAGGGCAAGAGAGGCTGTGATGAAGGGTAAGAGTGATGAGGAGGCCATAGAGGAGGCTATTGAAGAGAATGCCAGCGTTGTTCTCGCCCTTGGATTTATCCTTGCAGGTGTTTTCGGTTCCCTTATATTCAGCCCCATCGGGATAATAAGTGAGGTAGGATTTTCAATAACGGTGGGAGTGCTTATCGATACCCTGATTTCCTGGCTTTTCCTGATACCTGCACTTATGCTTGTTCTCAAAAAATATAACTGGTGGCCGTCAAAAATCCCGCGGTGTTTGATACTTGAAAAACGTTATTTTCAGGACCATCTAGGAAAAGTTTTTTAGGATATGTTTTATATTTTATCATGACTTCCCTTGATTTATTAAAAAATGTTGTAAAGTCAATAGATCAGTTCCCTGAGGTAAAGAAGGAAATTCTCTCAATGAACAAGGCGTTCCAGTTCAATGTATCGGATGGAAGCCCTTTTTACGTGAAATCAACCGGGGGAGAGATCGTCGTTTCCGAAGGGACCACTCAACCTGTTTCTGCAACCATAACTGCAACTGACCAGGTACTCTCTGATGTTTTCAGCGGGAAACTGGACGGAGTTCAGGCTTTCATGCAGGGGAAACTGAAGATAAGTGGTGATATATTTTCGGTGCAGAAATTATCTTCCAGCATTCTGAAGGCAAGGAAGTGAAGAAGTGAAGGTCACAGTCATCGGCGCCGGGGAAATGGGAAGAGGCATTGCCCTGGTTTTTGCCCAGTACGGAAATCAGGTGACACTGGAGGATGCGTACAGGGAACAGCTGGACAGGGCGTTGAAGTATGTGGATGAAAACATCGCCAAGATGACCGAAAGGGGGATAATAAAAAGTGATGAAGGTCCCGCCATAAGAGAGAGGATCAAGGTATCATCTTCCCTTGAAGAATCTGTGGCCGGAGCAGAACTTGTGGTGGAGGCGGTCCCGGAGATAGTCGAGCTCAAGCAGGATATTTTCAAGAAACTTGATGAACTCTCATCTCCGAACACCATACTGGCGACGAATACATCTAACATCAAAATTTCTGAAATATGCAAATACGTCTCAAGGAAGGGAAGAGTCCTCGGGATGCACTTCTTCAATCCCGCTAACAGGATGAAGCTTGTTGAAGTCATAAGATCAGAGTTCACAGAAGACGAATATTTCCAGAAGGCTGTATCAATTGTTGAGAGTATAGGGAAGACCCCCGTCAGGGTACTGAAGGATTCACCTGGTTTCATAGTGAACAGGATAAATGCACCGGATATGCTCTTCTTTTGCACTGTACTAGACGCAAACATAGTAAAACCGGAGGAACTGGATGCATATGCCAAGTCGCAGGGTCTACCGATGGGCCCCTATGAGCTGATGGATTTCGTAGGCCTTGATACTGTGGTTCATTCCCTAGACTACTATGCAAAAACCCTCTCCGAGGAATACCTGAAATGCAAGATTCTCAGAAATATGGTCCAGGCGGGGAAGCTGGGAAAGAAGAGCGGCTCAGGCTTCTACGACTGGTCCACGGGAAGGGCAAACATACCCAAAGCTTCGCCCTCTGAAAAGGTAACGATGATGGATATATTTGCCATAGAGATAAACGAGGCGGTAAAACTTATAGAGGAGGAAGTGGCGCTTCCAGATGAGATAGAGACAGCGGTAAAACTCGGTATGAACAGGCCATTCGGACCCATCTCCGTGGCAAAAAGCTTGACAAATGCAGAAGTCAAGAAGGTACTTGAAAATATTAGTAGAACATACGGTGTGAAGATATTTGAGCCTGCTAAGTCCATAGCCGAGGGAAGGATGAAGGATGTTATCTCCATAAAGGCATTTCCAAAGAAGGAGGTAAAGAGGGAAGAGGTTAAGGAGGAGAAAAAAGAGGAGAGGGTTGAGAAAAAGTATTTATCGATTATCGTGGAGAAAAGAGGGAACTATGTGGCAAGAATACTTCTTAACAGACCAAGGCACAATTTTATAAATTCGGATTTACTGAAAGACCTTGAATCCGCCCTGTTGGACCTGTGGGAAGACAGGGAGGTCAGGGTAGTTGTGATTTCTAGCAGCGGACAGACGTTCTCCGCAGGCGCAGAACTCACGCAGTTCATCCCAGGAACTTTCGATTTCGTTGAATATTCGAGGAAGGGTGAAAGGGTTTTCAAGCTGATTCAGGAAATTCCGAAAATAGTAATCGCTGAAATTAAAGGATATGCCCTAGGAGGCGGATTTGAGCTTGCTCTTTCTTGCGACATAAGGGTTTCAACTCCGAACGCCCAGATTGGTTTTCCTGAGGTGACGCTCGGTCTTATTCCCGCCTGGTCCGGCAGTCAGAGGCTGTCCAGGGTTGCGGGTGTGTCCAGGGCATCTTACCTAATACTCACGGGAAAGAGAATAAGCGGGGAGGAGGCCAAGCAATTTGGAATCATCTCTGAGGTGTTTCCGGAGGAAAAGATAGATGAGGAAACGATCAAAATAGCTGAATCGATATCTCTCGGTTCATCCCCTATAGCGGCATCCCTTGCAAAGAGGCTCATAAACAGGGGGGTGGATATCGCCTATGATTCCGCCCTCGAGATGGAATCCATGGCAGCAGGTGTACTCTATGGAACCGAGGACCTGAAGGAAGGCATATCCGCAATGCTGCAGAAAAGGAAACCTTCATTCCAGGGAAAGTAAACCCGGAGTGGCTTACTGATGTACCTCTTCTCTCTGCTCTTGCTTGCAGGTGTTCTCATAGCAGTGGCTCTATTCTTCTACACCATATACAAGCTGCTATGGTACATGGTGAAAATACCTGAGAGGAAGGGGGGCCTTAAGGCGAAGATACCGTACAGAATATGGCTTGGCTTCAGAAACATTCTATTCCAGGGGAAGCTCTTCAAGGACCTTGGCGGAGGGGTAATGCATGCCCTTATGTTCTGGGGTTTCCTTGCGTTCGCATCCTACTCAATAGATTTCTTTGCAACAGGGATAGACCCGTCGTTCCGCTTCTTCTTCTCAGGGCCTCTGGAATATGCAATATTCTTCTCAGTTGATCTCTTCGCCCTGATAGTTGCAGCGGACGTTATAAATGCAGTTGTGAGAAGGTGGGTTATCAGGGTGAAGAGGTATCAGGGGTACAACGGGTTCGAAGCAGCGTTCATACTTTTTCTAGTTGAAGCTCTGATGATAAGTTATCTTATACTCTCCGCCCTGAGAATTGACGGGTATACGCATGGTGTTCAAGGTGCAATAATGGAAAATCTTCCTGCCTGGGTGACGCCTATAAGCCTTGCGGTATCAAAGATAATCCCGCATATGTCTGAGTCCACAGCACTCAACCTTTACTGGTCCCTTTACGGATTCCATGCACTAATATTCCTCACGTTCCTTGTTTATATTCCCACATCAAAGCACCTTCACATAGTAGCAGCTCCATTCAACGTGCTCCTTGCGGAGGATAAGCCACGGGGACAGCTGCCCCAGATAGATTTCGAAAAGGAAACGAGATTTGGTGCAACAGACCTCAGGGATTTTTCCTGGAAGGATTATCTTGACTTCTATTCGTGCACGGAGTGCGGCAGGTGCACTGCCGCCTGCCCTGCCAACCTAACGGGAAAGACCCTCTCACCCAGGGATGTGATATGGGATCTGAGAATGGCCCTCATGGANCAGGGAGAGGAGCTGAGGAAGACAGGGGATAAGGGAGTATTGAAACCTACCACGGGCACAACCATATCTGAGGAAGACCTCTGGGCCTGCACTACGTGCAGTGCATGCGTTGAGGAATGCCCCGTGATGATAAATCACGTAGATAAGATAGTCAATATGAGAAGGTCCCTTGTTCTGAATAAGGGCAGTGCGCCCAAAGGTATCCTTGAGGTTTACGGTAACCTCGAGGCCTATGGAAGTCCCTGGACCAATGACCCATCCACCCGGGCAAACTGGGCCGAAGGACTTGACGTTCCGGACCTGTCAAAAAATCCGGAGATAAAGTTCGATTACCTGTTCTGGGTGGGATGTTCAGGCAGCTACGATCCTAGAAATCAAAGCATTTCTAAGGCATTTGTGCAGATTCTTAAGGAAGCGAACGTATCTTTCGCCATACTGGGATCGGAGGAGAGGTGCAACGGGGATCCGGCCAGGAGGTCAGGAAATGAGTATCTGGCCCAGACATTGACCAGTGCCAATGTTGAAACGTTCAAGAAGTTCGGGGTAAAGAAAGTCGTGACGATATGTCCGCACTGCTTCAATACTTTTAAGAACGATTACGCTCCATTCATAAACCTTGAGGTCATACATCACACAGAGTTCATAGATTCATTGATAAAGGAAGGAAGGATAAAGGTGGAAAGGAAGGATATGGGGAGGATGACCTACCACGATTCTTGCTACCTTGCGAGGTATAACAGAGTGATGGATGCACCGAGAAACGTCATAAGAAACATTTCAGACAATTTCGTTGATGGAGATGAATAAAACGAAGGGACTCTGCTGCGGGGCTGGCGGTGCAAGGATGTGGATGGAAGAGAATGTCGGAACAAAGATATCACATATGCGTATTGAGCAGGCGGATAAGGTTGGCGCGAACACTGTGGTAACTGCATGTCCATACTGCATGTCAATGCTGGATGATGCCAGAAAGGTCACTAACAGGGAAGAGAAAATGATCGTTCTGGATATAGCTGAGGTAGTCGCCAGCTCGATTGAACGCTCGAAACCTAAAGATAGCTAGAGATCTTCTGTACTGCTGTATAAAGGTCTCCAACTATACCGTAGTCGCATTCCTGGAATATCGGTGCATTTTTGTCCTTATTCACTGCGATGACTATCTTCGAGTCCCTCATTCCGGCGATATGCTGTATCTGACCCGATATGCCGAGTGCCAAGTATATCTTGGGTCTCACTTTCCTACCCGAATATCCGACCTGTCTGTCTTCGCTCAACCAGTGGTAGTCCAGACATACCGGTCTGGAACCTGCGATTTCGGCTCCTATCTTCTTGGCAAATGGCTCTATCTGCTGGAGACCCTCCTTCTTCCCCAGACCCCTCCCGACTGAAACTATTATGCTCGCTTTCTCAAGNTCCACTTCCTTACCTTTCTTCGGTTCTACGGATACAACTCTTACCTTCCCCGCGGGAATTTCCACTACCCTCACTGGGGAGTTTGATCCAGAGGGAGTGCCCTCTGAAATCCCTGGGAGAACAGTAACTATCTTGGCACTGCTCTCTTCCTCAATCACAACTTTTCCACCTAAATCAAATCTCTTGGTCACAATCTTTCCATCCTTGAAAGCAATGGAAAACACTTCATGTGCTACGGTTACGTTCATCTTTTCAGAAATGTATCCCGCGATGTCACGTCCAAGTGAGGTGGAAGCTATAATCAGGTAATCGAAACTCCCGGCAAACTCCTTTAAAATGAATTCTGAAACTGAGTCGATGGTTAACGATCCCTTAAGGAGGACAATCTCCGAAGCACCATATCCTCTCAGTGAGTTATCCTCTCGGGGTGAGAGGAGCCTCGTCTCACCCTTCCCGTTTAGGAAAGAGAGGATCTGCTTTGAAACGTCCAGGCTATCGCTGAACACCAGGAATTTCACTTTGTCACCTCCTTTATGACCTTCGCAATTTCCTGCGCACCCTTATCCATATCATCAAATATTACCTTCTTCCTCTCGCTTTTAGGTGCCAATCTCGAGAGAACCTTAATTCCACTCTCCACCCTGATCTGGGCCTGTTCAACGTTCATTTTCTTCCTTCCGGCCTGTATTATCTGCATAACCGGCGGAAATCTTGGTTCATTTATCTCCTGTGATACGCTCACCACGGCAGGCAAATCAGCCTCCACCTTCATATTTTCAGCCTCTCCTGCACTTTCTACAGTAATTTTCTGCCCTGAGNCTTCAAGCTTAAGCGCGTTTGAAACGTAAGGAAGACCAAGAATTGCTGAGATTTTACCACCCAGAAGTCCTGACATTGAATCAGCAGACTGATTGCCAAGCAGAACAATATCGTGAGGTATCTGGCTGATCTTGGCTGCGAGAACCCTTGCAGTGAGAGCAACGTTCCCCTCCTGATAACCTGTGATCACGAAGCCTTCATCCACTCCCATGGCATAGGCCTCTTTCATCACCTGAGTTCCCTTATCGTTTCCAAATAGAATGGCTGTAACCTTGCCTCCGTGCTTTTCCTTCAATCTGACGGCTTCTTCAACGGCATTCTTGCTGAGTGTTTCAAACCTGAACGGTACCCCCTCAAGCACGGGTTCACNNGTGGAAGAGTTTATTTTTACCAGTTCTAGGTCGTATATCTGTTTGACCAGAACTACAATATTATACGGCATATAAACCCCGCCTGGTTATGAGGTTGTAAAATATTACCCTTTCCACATAGGGGAATTAAATCCTGGGAACCCTTCAGGTCACAGGTTGCAATCGTTTCATGCTGGGTGGAGAGCTCCTGGAGAGTCTTAGTGTAGCTCCTACTCTGAAACAGAAGTGCCGATTTTCCTCCTGATCCTAGCGTAGGAATACGTCATTTCTTGCCAGGCAGGTTCCCGGCAACGGAGGCCAGCTTTTCGAGTGCAAGTGCCCCCTGCGGTTTAGGAATCAAAAACCAGATTTCGTGTCCAAATCTATAAATGTATCCTATCTCAATTCTGTACATTTCAAGGATCGATATTATCAGGACTGTTATCCCGGGTATCTCATTGAATCTTTCCTTCATTCTCAACTTCAATAATGCAAACCCCTCACTCCCTTCGTCCTTGTATAGTACTTCGTATCCATTCTGTGTTTTAAAAGCTATAAGAAACTGATCGACTGCTGTCAGAGAGTTCACTGTCTTTCTTACCACACCATATTCCAGTGATATTTCGAGTTGGGAGAGAGCATCGTATGGTTCCAGGACATCACTGCCAAACTTGATCCTCGTGAGCGACTTAACTATGGTGTTTAACGGAATGTCTCTGCCAGCTATACTGTCCACCGATTTTTTTATCTTTTTCCCTAGTGATGAATAATTGACTATCCCCCTTGCAATGGCTATTCTGTAGATTATGTCCTGACTTATTAAACCGTTTATGATCGAGGAGATTTCATTCCTTTCCATAATCCTGAAATTGATTTTGGATATTTACTTTGCTGAGAAATGTTACTTTTGTCATATTTATGATATATTGTCATAAAAATATATATTAGTCCGCAATGGTCAAGTGACGTCCTATGACTGAAGACGAAATAGATCTGACGAAAGAGAAATCATATGCCAGAGACAAAAAGATATTCTGGAAAACGGTTTACGCACTTTTAACTCTTGCATTGGCATTTCTGATCGCCGGAATAGTGATGCAGGTGGTCTTCCACCAGACGAAAGCCCCTCTCTGGCTCGGCCTTATCGTTGCGCTTCCTCTTGCAATTCCTTTGGAGCTGTGGAACTTTACGGACCCTGATACGCTCTGGAGGGTCATGTCATTCCAGGACAGATTTCTCATGGTTTGTTTTGGGTTCGCAATTGGCGTTGGATCCATCCTCCTCTACGGTATTGCATTATTCACTCATCCCAACTTTGGCATAAAAGATTTCTTCGTTCCGGGCATTGTCATCGGAGGATTAATTTTCGGTGCGGGAGTCGGACTTGCTGGTTATTTCCCGGGTACAATATGGATTGCCCTGGGGCAGGGGAGAAGGGATGCAATCTATGCAGTTTTCGGGGGTCTCATCGGTGCGTTCACCTGGTCTGCAATATTCGGTAACGTGAGAGGGTTCTTCTGGAACACACTGAATTTTGGGCCGATTACATGGGCATCAGTATTCGGTATAACTGCGAAGATAGGGATTTTCACTGTAAGCATAGTATTCGGGGTCATTCTCATACTGGTCTTTCTCCTTCTTCCTAGATATCCAGCCGCAAAAATAAGAAATTCTTGTGGCGCCCACATACTGGGATATAATAAAAAGATGGTGCAATTCAGTGCAGTGGTATCTGAGGATCTTGAAAAGTATCCAAATTCCAACAAATATGTCACGAAAATAATTAACGAGAGCAGCGTTGAAAATGCAAGAATGACAATACCCCTAGGACTTGCATTCACCATAACTGCCGTGGCTGTAATCATACTCCACCAGATCTTCGGTGAATCCACAACGTACTCCTGGATTGGTGCGCAGATTTCATATATGGTGAATCCTGTATGGGCCGCGTCAAATTCGTACTTCCAGTTGTTCGGGGGGCTTCACATTATTAACGGCATTCCGGTGAACAGACCATTCAGTGAAATAGGTTGGGAACCATTTACTGATACCAGTTCCTTCCTGGGAGGATTAATTTCCGCGACACTGATATCCAGGAGATTCATGGGATTCAAGAAACAGGTACCGAAGATCTGGATTCATTCGCACAACCCAAAACTGAGGCCTCTGGGATCGTTTGTGGGGGCATTCATGGTTCTCTTCGGTGCTAGAATGGCAAACGGGTGCGCTTCTGGGCATATACTCAGTGGGGATATACAAATGGCAATATCCAGTTTTGTGTTCATGATATTCGTGTTGCTGGGAAGCTGGTTAGTGCTGAGGTTCTTCATGCACATGAAAATAAATTCCTGGGGGTATACGAGGTAGACAATCGCATGTCTGTCCTACTTTTAAGAGGAAGAGATGCCATATTCCCTGCTTCCTCTAAAAACATTTTATCCCTTTGCCTTTCTTTTAAATATGAAAGAAATGGTTCTCTGCGTGGTATCCTGTTATTTTTTTCAAGGTTCTTTTCCTGCGTATCTGGATTAGATATAATTAGAGGGACTTATACTTATTTTGAGAGAAGGAGTATTATATGATCATTCTTCAGGCAATATTATCAGTTATTTCAGGCATCCTGGTTGGATTTTCCCTTGGACTGATAGGTGGAGGTGGCTCCATCCTTGCGATTCCACTCCTTATATATTTCGTTGGATACCATCATCCTCATCTTGCCATAGGGACAACAGCTCTGGCAGTGGGAATAAACGCCTATCTTAATCTCATTCCCCACGCCCTGAAGAAGAACGTAAAGTACAGGGAGGGGATAATTTTCACCATACCGGGTATTGCAGGCGTACTTGGAGGGTCTGAACTGGGTCTTCTGACGCCTGGAAACTTCCTGCTTTTCTTCTTCGGTTTCCTGATGATAGCCATAGCTATTTACATGCTCGTCCACAAATCCGGTCAAGATGGTAAAGATATCAAAGGCGGACTATCTTACAAGAAGATAATTCCTGTCGGTCTCGCGGTAGGATTTGCATCTGGATATTTTGGTATAGGAGGCGGATTTCTCATAGTACCCGGTCTTCTATTCGGAGGAGGGTTGAATATAATACAGGCGGTCGGAACATCTTTGATCTCAGTTGGCACATTTGGCGTCACCACCGCGATAAGATACGCGCTTAACGGTGAACTCAACATCGTCTTGAGCGCTTTTTTTATTTTAGGTGGAATAGCGGGAGGCTGGGGAGGAGCTAGAATTGCCAACAGACTTCCGAGGAGGACTTTGACCGAAGTTTTTGCATTCATAGTGATTGCAGTTGCTATTTACATAATCATAGAGAATTGGTCAATCGTGCTCCATCCCTGATTTGCTTTAAAATCATAGAATGCAGCAAGAGTCCACAGCAGATGATTCTCTGGAAATGGACAGATGCTCTTCACGATTTTCTTTACAACATTTAGTTCATATTTGAGATTGTCTTAATAATTGCAAGCATCAATTATTGTGATAAGAAACCGGGATAACCGGGCGCTTGCATATACCGAATTTATGACAACCACAATGAGGGCACAAGATTATACAAGCCCGTAACGCTTTGTTCGATTTTTTCTTCCCGATATGCCCTTCCTTTCAATCTTTTTCCCCAGTACACTTCTCCGAAACATTCCCTCTATTAAGCACCCCTCATTTTCATTCGCCATCGGGAAAGGATAAATTCAATAGTAGACCGTGTGAGTATGAAGACATCCATCAATATTTTTTAGGTGGATTCCATCTTAAATTATGAAATACATAAATGAGGGGGAGGTAGAAAGATATCTTGAAATGAAAGATGTTATAAATATTCTTGAAGAGGCTTTCGTCGAGTATGGAAGGGGTAATGCTATCGCTGATCCCCGGGTGAGGACAACTATAGACGGGAAAATACTGAACTCCATGCCGGCCATATTTTCAAAGTACAAGATAGCTGGCCTTAAGGTGTATTTCGCCTCAAGGACCGGCGCCAGGTTTGTCGTTCTTGTCTTTAATACAGAAACTAACGACCTTGAGGCGATCATCGAAGCAAATAAATTGGGCCAGGTAAGGACAGGGGCCCTTACAGCCATGGTTTCGCGAAAAATCGTGAAGGAAAAATCCCCGCCGGTGTCCGTCATTGGCTCAGGTTATCAGGCGGAGACCCAGCTTGAGGGTCTTTTGAATGTATACAATCCCGAGAGTATCACCGTGTATTCAAGAAACAGAAAGAATGCAGAAGCATTCTCCAAGAAAATGTCTTCAAAATTCGGGGTTGGTATTCACGTCGCATCCACCGCAAAAGAAGCTGTTTCAGGTGCAAGAATCATAAACACTATAACTAATTCAAGTGACCCTATATTTTCCCTGAAAGATTTGAGGGGTGAGTTTCACGTTAACCTTGCGGGGGCAAATCTCCCATCCAGGAGGGAGGTTGAAAAGGATGTGCTGGAAGGCAGCGATATCATCATAGTGGAACACTTTGACCAGGCTATGAAAGAATCGTCCGAAATTAGAGATTATTTTACATCCCATGGAAAGGAGAAAATCATTGAACTCAAGGATTTCCTTGTTTCCGCAGGGGAAGAGAAGATCAGAAAGAGCGTGTTCAAATCCATGGGTATTGGACTGGAGGATATAGCTTCGGCATATTTGGTCCTTAAAAAGATGGGTTTAAACTGGAGTTGAACTTTATCTGGACAGTCCGACCTTCTTGAGCAGTACCTTGAAGACATCATTTACTAGAAGATTCATGAAAAGTCCGTATGAGAGGATAATTACGAAATCAATCAGCGTTACAGGTGCCACTATCCCGAAGCCGAAGAGTGAAAGAATTGAAACAGCAACCATGTCTCCGATTATTGATACCATAAGAGTTCTTCCCGGTGCAGATTTCCAGAAGAAGTCGTTTTCCCTCACTATTATGGGTGTAAGGAGACCGAAAAACATTATCTCCGTGAAAAAGAATGTATTCATGACGCCTATGTTATTTCCAAGATCGAGATACCTGATTCCCACAAAGAGAAGTATGAACATTTCTACGACTTGAATTGCTCCCACGGAAATCCCTATCTTAACAAGATTTCTGATATCCCATTTCTCGGGGTTTTTAGAACCGTGCATACTGTCCGTTGAGAGNGATATGGTTACGAAATCTATGAGAAACAGGAACAGGATTATATCGAGGGCCGAGAGCAGATAATAGCCTGTTANTATGAACCCCAGTGTGAGAAATACCGCCACCTGGAATGTCTTAACTATCTTGTTCAAAACCCATGTGACTATTCTCTGATAGGTGGTTCTTCCCGTTTTTACAAGATCCACGATGTTCCTCAACCCTTCCGTTGTCAATATCACACTAGCCGCTCCCTTGGCAACATCTGTCGCATTGCTAACTGCAATTCCTACCTCTGCCCTTTTCAGGGCGGGTGCATCATTGATTCCGTCTCCCGTCATACCAACTATATGTTCCTTTGCCTGCAAACCTTTAACAATGGTGTATTTATCCTCAGGGTAAATTTCAGCAAATATATCACTCTCTTCTGCAATATTTGCTGCCGTGACCGGGTCTTTAACCTTGAGCTCTTTCAATTTTGACCCCGTTACAACTCTCTCCCCTAAACCTATTTCCTTTGATATCTCCTTGGCAATCGGCTCTGCGTCCCCCGTCAACATCTTAATGTTAATTCCAAGTGATTTTAGTTCCCTAACTGATTCCTTGGTATCCGGTCTGGGGGGATCTGAAAGGCCTACAAGCCCCACAAATCTGTAACCTTTGTCCTTTGAGACAGCAACTGCCATTATTCTGTGACCGCGGGATCCGATTTCCTCCTCTTTTTCCTTTATACTTCCGTTATCCTGATTTCCGCACAATTTCAAGATTGTCTCCACCGCTCCCTTAGTCACAATGATATCCTCTCCATTTATCGATACGGTTGCCTCTGTCCTTCTCGTGGCTGGATCAAATCCCCTAAAATCCTTCATTATTATTCCTTCTCTTTTGATATTCATATTCCTGGCCTGGTTTATGAATGCCAAATCAATTGGATCGTTATCTGATTCCTCCGATGCCAGGTAACCGTACAGTATTACTTCTTCCGTGGTGTGGCCATTAAGAGGCACTATTTCAGAAACTGTCAGTTTGTTCTGGGTCAGCGTGCCGGTTTTGTCTGCGCAGAGTGTATCCATCGTCGCCGCATCCTCCATCGCATTAAGTCTGGTCACCAGGGCCCCCTTCTTGGCAGTCTCCATTGACCCTATTGCCAGGCTTACGGTGAACATTGCAGGTAATGCAACGGGCACGGCGAAAACTATCAGCACCAGGGCGAGAGGGATTACATTCAGAAGATCTTCCCTTCTTATATAGGAGAAGAGAAACATTACCCCCAGAAGAACTACAACTATGAGCAGAAGGTAATTAACGATCTTTGCTGTAACTTCCTCCATGTGAAGTTTAGGTTTTGCGACACTTACGAGTTCAGTGGTCTTTCCATAATATGTTCTTTTTCCTGTGGCAATGACCTTAGCGTTGCATTCCCCTTTTCTCACAATTGAGCCTGAATATACTTTATCGCCTGTTTTCTTGGAAACAGGAAGGGACTCCCCCGTAAGGGCTGATTGATCTATTTCCAGTTCTTCCCCTTTTAACAACTCTACATCCGCAGGTACGAAATCGCCAGCTCTGATCCTTATTATATCACCTGGCACAAGGTATCGTGCCTTGACAGTAGTCCACTTTCCATCCCTTAGCACCTTGGAATTTATTTGCAGGCTTTTTTTGNGTAGTTCGACAGCTTTTGATGCTTTTTCCTCTTGCGTATATCCTATTATTGCATTAAGCACGAGGAGCCCTGCAATTATGTATACGTCCAGCATCTTATGTATAATGTATGAAAACACAATTGTTATTTCCAGCATCCACGGAGTAAGACCCCAGAACCTCTTCAAAAATTCTCTTACAGGGTTACTCTTCTTCTCTTCCACTTCATTATAACCGAACTCCAGGAGCTTCTTGTTAACTTCCTCCGCTGAGAGTCCTTTCCCTTCGGCTCCTTCTACATCCCTGATATCATCGTCCATCATTATAGACATCCTCGATAATTTTTTGATAGCGGACTGACATTTTATTCCTCTCAGTGCACAATGGCATAAAAATCTTCAACGTGGCTGATACCATTTGGCTCTCTATCAAGCCCCTCCTTTCGAAGAGTTGAGAGCCTCCCATCCACTTTATTCCAATTAACACACCAGGGAATGTTTCCTTGTGATGTATCTCGAATGGGATTCCTCTAAATTACGGGAATGCCCGTTTGAAAATACGAAATAATCACAAGTTATTTTCACTAAAAGAAAAGTGTTGACTGGCTTGAAACTCTCAAATCAGGCTTTTCGTGGTATGCCGGGGCCGGATATTTATGATAAGGTTTAATACCCTAACGATTAATACTGATCATGCTAATAAGCTACCTGTCCGAACTTGGGAGACTGGAGCGTTCAGATCTCGGGCCTGAGGTCAAGAGCCGGATAAAGGAATTCCTGAGCTATCTCCAGGTATGGGAAGAGTTATCTGAGGAACTGTTATATTTCTATTCCGTGAAGCTGAGAAAGATCGCGGGTATGATGGGGGAAGCATTCCTGAACCCCAGTGATAAGTAAGTTGAAAAGGCCCTTAACACCACTAGGTCTAACCCCTCTTATTCAGAATGGACCATGGAGGGGTTTAAGCAGGCATTCAAGAAATTCTACAAGTGGAATGGGAACGAAGACTCAGTAAAGTGGATCAATAGAAACGACAAGCCTAATTACAAAAAGAAGCCGGACTTCATAATTACCCAAGGAGAGGTCGACCTTCTCATATCATCTTGTGATAACGCAAGGGATAAGGCCATTTTCTCGTTACTGTATGATATGGGGGTAAGGGTAAGGGAGCTCTTTTCCATAAGGATAAAGGATGTCAGCTTCGACGATTACGGCATGAGAGTCCTAGTATCAGGAAAGACAGGTGTAAGGGTAGTTAGAGCCATAGGTTATTTGAATTGTCAACTACCCCACCTTGGCATATGAATTAGTTAATTGAGCAATAAAAATTCACTTTCAAAATACTGTTATAAATGCCAAAATAACGAGGTAAATTTGCGAGATAAGGTATCGGACAATGTAATTAATCGTCCTTATCCTCATACCCTCTTAAAACGCTTATCTGGAAGCACTTCTTTCTCAGATTTAAGGTAATATATTCTGGATCCTTATTGAGAACGATAATATAATTATTAGATACCAAAAATAATTCAGGGAACCGTTTCCTATTCTTATTCCCCAATACCAGGTATTGGCAAAGTTGGGAGATGATTGGGAGATGTCGGGAGACGAGACTGTCGCATTTTCAGAAACCCTGAATTATACGCTAAATTTAGCATATCAGGAGAATTGGGAGATGTTGGGAGAACATACCTTATCTCCCCAACCTAGAGCGTGTACCGTAATTGTCTATTATTCACATTCTCCAGACATTCCGACCTATCAAAAAGTGCTATTCTTACATGTATATATTCAGTTGCGCCCTCCCAAGGAAAAAGAGAAAAAAAATCTTCTCGCACACATGCATGTTATTAATATTAATATCCAACATGGGCGGGCGTCAGTTCAGAATTGACTATTTCCATGGATCCCTGGTCCTGATATCCCTGTCATCCTTTAGGATTTTGACTGAACGGCATTTTCCATTTAATTGCCCAATTAGATGGGCAGAGGGAAAATTTATTAAGGCTTCTACCGAGTATGCATAACAATGCTGAAAATAAAGGACTGTTTAACTTTCAACTTAATTGTGCAATCGGATGCACAGCCGATTATGAAATATTATTTCTATTAAGAAATATTATATTCACTNATTCACCAATCAGTATTTATCAGGTCCGTGNAGNAAAATGNCCGTTNNTGAGAGTTATCAATGAGATGTAACATTTACGTGCATAAGGATTAGACGGGGGTTTTGGCATATCGGCGTTTTACAGTTTTCTCCATTAAAAATTGTAACATCTTAAGAAAAATGCAAGGTGTTCTACCATAGAAAATTATTTTTTGGACAATTGGTGAAATACAGATATATATTTCATAATATAGGGATCTTTGACAATATTTTAATCTTCTGGTTCAGTATCTGTTCCTGTATCGTAAACCTGGATGAACCCTTCTCCGATGAGTTCGTCCATCGTTCTGTGATCCACATGGTTATTTACACAGGCTGTGGATTTAGGAAAGCGTCTCACCTGCCAGTCTATGAGGAAGTGATAGACATTCTCCACATTGATTCTCGGATAATTGTCCCGTATGCTTTTAACATATAACGTGAACGCTTGATCCCTGATCACGTCTCCCTTTGGCATCTTGCTTTGCTTGCCCCCTCTGTTACGCATGAATTCTATCTCGTTTGCGTGTTCTATTTCCATTCCCTTGGCCGCTTT
>JGI24721J26819_10002545_pt1 | contig 20077 bp, 17 predicted proteins | sample YelNatPaOPGAMG01_FD_26819 | JGI IMG/M metagenome (IMG submission 26819) | reverse complement strand
CCACCCCCCCCCGCCATGGGGGTTTCACCCCCCTGGACCCCCTGTTTTGCCCACCCTCGTAGGCTACGGGTTTGCCGGCGTTTTGGGTCCCCCTCGTGGCTGGGTGGCTAATGTGGGCAACTCGCCCCCTCTTTTGAATTTGTGGGGGGACACCCCCCATACCCCCTGCCATGGGGGTTTCACGCCCCTGGACCCCCCGTTTTGCCCACCCCCGTGGGCTTAGGGTTCGCCAGCGTTTTGGGTCCCCCTCGTGGCAATGTTAGCCTCTTCCCCGGCTCCCGTCAAATTTTCCCTCTTCCCTCGCAGGGAAGGGGGTCAGGGGGTTGGGTCGGAAAGGCACATTCCCCAAGCTCCCATGGCCCCTCCAGTTTAATCAAGATCAGGGCCGAAGAAAGATGCCCGACGAATTTGGGGCGCTCTCATCCCCTTGCTGAAAGCTTGCTATGATTGCTCTTCTGTGCTATACTTAAATTAAGCCGGATGCCGCTAAGGTCAACCTTAGGGAGCCTCATTCTCCCCAAGGAAAGGCAAAAACGGGGTCCGTCTCAAATAAGGCGAAAGGGGGAAAAATGCGTTCAACCCATTTGTTTCTTGTGGCTCTTGTAGTCCTGAGCCTAATGGTGAATGCTTGTGCACCATCTAAAACCAAGCTCACGCCACAAGGTTCACAATCAACGCCAGTTTCTTCCGCCTCCGGAGAGTGGCTCAGCGCCAAAGAAGCAGTGGCATTGGCCTATGCCGCCTTGACAGCCAAATGGAAATCCGCCGCTAAATTGGCTTTCGTCGGCCGCTATTCGCGCTTCTGTAATGTTGACTGTTCTCCCCTTCTGGTGGAGAAGGATACTGGCATCGGGTCCGATGGCCGCCAGACACATTGGATTGTTATTTTTGCTGATGGGGCAACTTATACTTCAGCAGATGTTTTCTATGTTGAAAAAGGTAAGGCCAAGCTGGTCGCCTCCGACATAGCTACGATTCGCCCGGCTCAGTTGTTTGATTTGGAGGGGTGGGTTGATTCAACTGAAATACAGTTCCGCTCATCCCAGCGGGTTGGCCTGGAACTTAAGACGAACGAGCCTTTTGTCGGCATAGATGCTGACTTAGAAGCTTACCCCTTGCTATGGCTGGCCGAGACCTCTTTTGGCCGGTACGATATTTACGACGCCACGACTGGTAAGTTTATCAAGTCGCGCTGAGCACAAATCAAGGATGCGTAATGCAAAAAGGCCACAACGTGATAAGTTTTGGCTGTGAACGCAATTTTGATAAGGAGGCATAACATGAGTGCATAAACCAAGTTTTGTTGCCGGTGCGGGAGCCCTCTTTCTCCGGAGGACCGCTTTTGTAGCCATTGCGGTGCGCCTGTCCCTTCTTCCCAGCCGTCCGAAGCAGCTGCTCCCTCCCCTTCGGCTGAGCCTATTGTGGATGTCATTCCCGTTCAACAGCGGAGCGGCTTTATGGGGATGACTGTTAAATCCTTCAATATGATTTTGACCCCTCAGCGGCTGATTCTGCTCCCCATCACAAAAGAAGAAATGAACGAGGCCGTTAAGACGGCGCGGGAACGGGCCCGCGCTGCCGGCAAGGGCTTATTCGGGCAATGGCACAAATGGCCTGGATGCAGGTGCTCTACGAGAGGTATCGGGCTACACCGGTGGAAGACTTGGCCCGGACCCCCGGTAGCACTGTGATTTGGAATCAGGAGGTCCGCTCCATTCACCTGAAAGACATTCGGGGAACGAGTAAGTAATCTCGTTCTTACTCTACGATCAGCATTGAAACCAGCCGCGGCACTTTCAAGTTTGAATTGTTGACGATGAGGGCAGGCGAGGCCCGGAAGAGTTTGCAACAGACCCTGAGTGAGAAGGTCCGTTAGGAAGTGCCCAAAGAAGACGGGAATCGGAGCAGGCAACGGCTCTGTTAGTGGTGGCGGTTCCTCTTTAAAGCTTTGAGCAGCTCCTCTAACGGCAGAGTGTTCACCACGTCCTTGGGCTCGGCCCAGCCACGTCGCGCCATCGCTACACCAAATTCCAAAGAGTCAAGGCCATATAGGTTGTGGGCATCGCTATCTATGGCTAATTTGACCCCCATTTCCACTGCCCTACGGATGTAGACATCGTCCAAATCCAGCCTATCGGGAGTGCCGTTGACCTCTAAGATAGTGCCTGTTTCCTTGGCTACTCTAAGAACCTCATCCATATCCACTGCGCTTTCTTCTCGCTGGCCCAATATTCGCCCAGAGGGGTGCCCTATTATATCCACGTAAGGGTTGCGCATCGCATTTATCACCCTGGCCGTAATTCGTTCCCTCTCTTGCCTTAGCCCGGTGTGGATAGATGCGATGACCAAATCCAGCGAGGCCAAGATTTCGTCAGGATAATCCAGGGAGCCATCGGCCCTTATTTCCACTTCTGCGCCCTGGAGGAGCCTGAAGTCGCTCCAGCGCCGGTTTAGCTCATCAATGATGGCCCTTTGTTCTTTCAGCCTCTCAGGGGTAAGGCCCTTAGCTATCCCAAGTCCATGGCTGTGGTCGGATATCACCAGGTATTGGTAGCCGCGGCGGCGGGCAGCTTCGGCAATCTCTTCAATGGAAGAGGCACCATCGCTCCAGTTGGTGTGAACGTGCAGGTCGCCCTTTATATCCCCAAGCTCTACCAGGCGTGGAAGCCTTCCCTCCTTGGCCGCTTCTATCTCGCCCCTGTTCTCCCTAAGCTCCGGTGGAATCCATTCCAGCCCCAAGGTGTGGTAAACGTCTTCCTCTTCGGGGCAGAGGATTTCCTCTTCCCCCCGCTTGAAGCCATATTCACTCAAGCTTAAGCCCATATCCAGGGCTAATCCCCTCAGGGCCACGTTGTGCTCTTTGGAGCCGGTGAAGTATTGGAGCAGTGAACCGTACCTTTCCGGCGGGAGGACTCGGAGGTCTACTTGCAGGCCGCTATGGAGGAAGACGGTGGATTTGGTTGGACCTTTCATTGATACTTCGGCTACTTGGGGCAAGCGGGTGAAGGTTTCTATGACTTCCTCCGGCTTGTGGGAGGAAGCCAAAAGGTCTATGTCCCCTATGGTGGCTTTCATCCGGCGTAGACTTCCAGCAGCGGTGACCTTTAAGGCGTGAGGGGTGGCTTCTTTTAAGGCTTTGATTAGCTCTTTGGCGACCGGTAAGGCCGTGGCTAAGGGTATGCGCTCGGAACGGCGGTAGAAGGCTTCAATCCCGGCCAAAATCTTAGCTTCAGACTTAACCCCAAGGCCTGGCAGTGTCCGGAGCTTCCCTTCCCTGGCAGCTCTTTCCAGCTCCTGGATGGAAGTTATCCCCAGCTTTTCCCAGACCAGCTTAGCGGTCTTCGGACCTACCTCTGGAACTTGGAGTAGGCTTACCACTCCAGGAGGGATTTCCTCCTTAAGCTCCTCATAGAAGCTCATTTTCCCGGTGCGGAGGAGCTCATCCAACTTCTCGGCCAGGGATTTACCTACGCCCGGTATCTCCAGAAGCTTACCTTCGCGCCAGACGTCTTCAATGTCTTGGCCCAAGTATTCAATGTTATCAGCCGCCCTGCGGTAGGCCAGGGCTTTGTAGACAATCTCTCCCTTAATCTCCAGCATATCGGCGATGCGCCTGAGAATCTCGGCCACTTCCTTATTGGTCATCTCCTGACCCCTACATTGTAATACCGCCCCTTCCAAGCTAAGCCTTTCCCAATCAAGGAGCACCTTACCGAGTTAATTATCATAAGCAAAGTCAAGCCGATGGTCAAAAAGCTGAAGAAGGGGACAAGCCTGGATAGCTTGAACCGCTTGGCTACCTTGTAGTGCATCAACCAGGCTAAACCGATTTGAAATGATGGCACCCAGAAGGTCAAAAGGTTGAACTCCCTGAAGGCCACACTTTGGAAGACCAGGAAATAGGGGTAAATGAATAGCGACCACCCCACAGCGATGTACAAGGCGGCAGTGAAGAGCGAGTAATCCAGTGCACCGAATATGCTCTTAGATAGGCCGTTCCATATCTCCCAGAAATTGCGGTAGAAGCGCACCGAAACCAAATCCGTCCCATCCATCAGAGCTATGCGGCCTCCGGTTCTCTTTACCTCCCTGGCCAAGGCTATATCGTCCACTATGTTATCTCGGATGGCCTCGTAGCCTCCGGCCTTAAGGTAAGCCTCCTTTTTGACCAGCATGAATGGGCCAAGGGCCATCGCTACGCGTGGGTGCGGTATTGAGTTCATTAAGCCAAGGGGCCAAAACCCAAGGAGGCCAAAAGGTATTACGGGCAGAAGCACTTTCTCCCAGAAGGAACCGGTTACTATGTGCGGGATGAGGCTGAGGAAATCGGCTTCTTCCTGTATTGCGCCCCTTAACGAAGCTGAGATGGAGCAAGGGGAATGAACGGTATCGGCATCAGTAAAGAGGAGCCATTCCCCATGGGCCAGCTGGGCCAGCTGATAGCAGGCATAATTTTTGCCTATCCAGCCCGGCGGCAAGGGCTTACCCTTAACCAAGGTTAGCTCTCGGCTTCTTGCAGCCATCTCCTCCACAATAGAGGCCGTTCGGTCGGAGGAATCGTCGTCCAGAACTATGACCTCCTTTGAAGGGTAGTCTTGGGCCAAAAGGGAAGAGACGCAGCTCCCTATATTCCGCTCCTCATTCCGGGCTGGAACCAGAACCGAAACCATTGGTAGGTCTGGCGGGAGAAGGCCTTCTACCGGCGGCTTGCGAAGGAGGCGCAGATTGTTGAGCAGGTTGAGGAAGACGGCAAGGATAAGAAAGGTGACAACCGTTTGATACAAGGCCAACATAGCCGTTGCCCTTAGCGTTGGATAATCCCTTTGGGCTCAAACCAGCCGCTCTTCTGCCGGATGGCTGTCTCGTGCGGCCGGTCCAGGATTTTCTTGAAGGCCAGGACCATCATCAACCCCAAGATTTTGAGCCATTCACCGAAAGGAACCCAGAGGAGGGCCAGTAGGACCATGGAGCCAAGGCCTACTCCAGCGCTCACGTTGAAGTTGCGAGTTATGCCCCAGGCAATGCCCAGAAGGATTACCCCTATGAATATGGCTTGAGGTATGACGTTGAGGAGGAAGCCCAAGGCTACTGAAATTCCTTTCCCTCCCCGGCCTTTGAGGAAGATTGGGAAGCCGTGGCCCAGAATTGCAGCTAAGCCGGCTAAGTAAATGATTGTCTCGCTATTGGAAAAGTGCAGGGCAAGCCTGTAGACCGCAAAACCTTTGGAAACGTCCAAGACCCCTGCCAAGAGGCCGGGTAGAGGCCCGGCAAGGTGCCAAACGTTCCTTGCTCCCACGTTCCCTTCCCCTTCGTAGCGGACATCTTTATTGGCAAGGAAGCGGGCTACAAGGTAGGAGAAGGGGATAGAGCCGATGAGGTAGGATAAAGCCAGAAGCAAAAGAATCTGTCCCATCATAGCTTCCCCTCCCATAGCGATATTTGCAGTTGCATGATACCACAGGAAATTTTGCTCGTCAAAATCGTCCCAAAAGTCCCAAAAATTCTGCCAATTTAAGGGCCCCAAGTTAGCCTTGGTGGATTAGCGTTCGCACCCTATGCCGTCTCCATCCACATCAAAGTGGTGGGGGTCGGGGGGAAGGACCCTGAATCTCCTATACGGTATATCCTTGCAATCCAAATCTGGCGGCGGTGGGGGGATGCAGACATCGGGGTAAGAAGGGTCGCAGCGGGCGGAAGGTGTTGGGGTAGCTTGTCCCCAGAGTCCAAGCCTTTCCTCTCTGGCCTTCCTCTCGGCTTCAAGGAACAAATCGGCGCAGGAAACATCTGGTGGGTAAGTGTAGGCTTTGGCGTATCCGTTCCTTACTAAAGCATAGTTGACGAAGACTCCATCGGCAAAGACGTAGCGGAGAAGCCGGCCGTAGCGGTCGGTTTCGGAAACGTCTTTGAAGAGGAGAAGCTTTTTGCCCTGGACTAAAGAGGCATTGGCCTGGGTTGCCTCTTGGAAAAATTGCTCATCCCGCTCGGGGGCATCTATCCCTATGTAGCGGACCCTGTAGGTTTTGCCTTGGATGTTGACATCTATGGTATCCCCATCCAAAACGGCGATGGCCGAGGCCTCTTGGAAGTGCGTTTTGGGAACGCATTGAGCTTCTGGCGGGAGGGTAGGAAAAGCAATGGTGGGGATAGGGGTTGGGGTAGGGGTCAGGGTTGGAGAAGGCGAGACCATCGGGTGCATTGCGATTATTCCTGCCAAGAGGCCGCATGCACATCCTATTCCCAGGAAGCCTATAGCTACGGCGATGTAAGGAAGGTAAGTTTTGAATTTGGGCATGGTCCTCCTCTCGGTAAAAGTATAGCGCTGGGAGTGGGAAATGCAAAATTTTAGAGGTTGCCCACCCTCGTTGGCTTTGGGTTCGCCAGCGTTTTGGGTCCCACTCGTGGCGGGTTTGCTAATGCGGGCTACTCGCCCCCTCTTTTGGTTTTGTGGGGGGACACCCCCCACACCCCCCGCCATGGGGGCTTCGCCCCCCTGGACTCCCGTTTTCCCACCCTCGTTGGCTTTGGGTTTGCCAGCGTATTGGGTCCCACTCGTGGCGGGTTTGCTAATGCGGGCTACTCGCCCCCTCTTTTGGTTTTGTGGGGGGACNCCCCCCACAATCCCCCGCCAGGGGGCTTGCGCCCCCTGGACCCCCGTTTTCCCACCCCCGTTGGCTCAGGGTTTGCCAGCGTTTTGGGTCCCACTCGTGGCGGGTTAACCTCTCCCCCGGCCCTTCCCCGAAGCGGGGAGGGGAGAACCTCACCCTCGCCAGAATTTCCCCCTTCCCTCGCAGGGAAGGGGGCCAGGGGGTTAGGTCGGAAAGAGCACATCCCCCAGACCCCCTGGGAGGGGGCTTCGCCCCTTCCACCCCCTTTGCCCACCCCCGTTGGCTTAGGGTTTGGCCAGCGTTTTGGGTCCCACTCGTGGCGGGTTTGCTAATGCGGGCTACTCGCCCCCTCTTTTGGTTTTGTGGGGGGACATCCCCCACGCCCCCCGCCATGGGGGCTTCGCCCCCCTGGACCCCCTTTTCCCACCCTCGCTGGCTTAGGGTTTGCCAGCGTATTGGGTCCCACTCGTGGCGGGGTTACAGGGGTTGGCAACTCGCCCCTTTTTAAGGTTTTGTGGGGGGACACCCCCCACGCCCTCTGCCAGGGGGCTTCGCCCCCATGGACCCCCCATTTGCCCACCCCCGTTGGCTTTGGGTTCGCCGGCGTTCTGGGTCCCACTCGTGGCGGGTTTGCTAATGCGGGCTACTCGCCCCCTCTTTTGGTTTTGTGGGGGGACACCCCCCACGCCCCCCCGCCATGGGGGCTTCGCCCCCTGGACCCCATTTGTCCACCCTCGTTGGCTTAGGGTTTGGCCAGCGTTTTGGGTCCCACTCGTGGCGGGTTAACCTCTCCCCCGGCCCTTCCCCGAAGCGGGGAGGGGAGAACCTCACCCTCGCCAGAATTTCCCCCTTCCCTCGCAAGGAAGGGGGCCAGGGGGTTAGGTCGGAAAGGTACGCCCCCGCCATGGGGGCTTCGCCCCCTGGCCCTCAATACCACCCGCAATGGGGCTGGGGTGGACAGATTTTTCGTTTTATGCTAAACTTCAGCCGCAAGGAGGTCGCATCATGATTGTGGAGTGCATTACGGTAGGACCACTGCAGACTAATTGTTACGTGGTAGCCGATGAAGTTAGCAAGAAGGGTTTGGTAATTGACCCCGGAGGAGACGGAGGCAAAATCCTCAAGGTTGTGGAGAAGTTGGGGATTGAGGTCTCCTTGGTCATTAATACCCACGGCCATTTTGACCACATAATAGCCAATAAGGAAATCATCAGAGCCACGGGAGCCCGCCTCGCTATACATAAAGACGATGAGCCTCTGTTGCGAAAGGGCGGCGGATTGATGTTTTTGGGCCTGATTGCCTCAAGCCCTCCCCCCGATTTGTACCTCCAAGAGGGAGATGAAGTGAAGTTCGGCCAAGCCTACCTTAAGGTTCTCCATACTCCAGGGCACTCTCCGGGCAGCATATCCCTCTATTCCCCGGAAGAAGGCATACTCTTCTGCGGAGATGTGCTCTTTTACATGGGCATTGGGCGGTGGGATTTCCCCGGCGGGAATTACCAGGTCCTCATGGACTCAATTCTACATAAACTCTTAACCTTGCCCGATGAAACCATAGTCTACCCCGGGCATGGCCCTTCAACTACTATAGGCCAGGAGAAAGCGCACAACCCGTTTTTAACCGGCTTGTGAGGCCAGGTATACCCCAAAGGCGATGGACACAAATTTAGTCTCAGGCGGGTCGGCTCTGGAGGGGAGAACCAAGGGGCATTTGGCGCCTACTGCGACCCCAGCCATCTTCCCACGGGCGAAGTAGATTATGGCCTTGGCCAAGATGTTCCCAGCCTCAATGTCGGGGGCTATGATTATATCGGCATCACCGGCCACTTCGCTCTTTATCCCCTTTATCTCAGCCGAGCGAGGTGATATGGCGTTGTCCAAGGCCAATGGCCCATCCACTATGCCGCCTTTTATTTGACCCCGCTGGGCCATTTTGGCTAAGTTAGCTGCATCCATGCTTACCGGAATCTTGGGGTTTACCATTTCCGTGGCCGCCAAAATGGCAACCTTAGGGCATTCTATCCCCAGGGCATGGGCTACGTCTATGGCGTTTTGGACAATTTCAACCTTTTGCTCCAGGGTGGGCGAAACTACGACCCCAATATCGCTTATGAATAGGAGCTTATCGCGGCCGGGAATTTCAAAGATGCTTACGTCGGTGACCAATTTCCCGGTGCGGAGGCCCTTTTCCCTATCCAAAGCAGCCCTCAAAAGGTGACCAGGCTGAGCCAATCCATTCATGATAAGGTCTACCTGGCCATTCCTGGCCATTTCCACTACGCGGGCACAAGCTTCCCGCTCATTGCTCTCTTGGATGAGCTCAAAATCGTTTAAATCAACCCCTTCCCGAGCCGCTATTTCTTTTATAGCGGACACTTCTCCCATGAGTGTGGGGATAGCAATACCCTCATCGTATGCTCGGCGGGCAGCGAGAATCGTGGCGGGCTCGTGGGAGAAAGCTATGGCCAAGCGTTTAGGGCCTCGCCCCTTTGCCGCTTCCACAAGCTGGGCAAAATTCCTTATCGCCATATCCAGACCTCCTCTCCTCTGGGTATTAAGGGTAAGCCCATGCTCTCAAATTCTCGGTTAAATTCCTCCACAAGCCTTACTTTCTCCGAAGGAGGCAAGAAAGACCCCAAAATTCCGTTCCGAATGACGGCTGTAAGTTCCTCCTGGGTCATTCCCAAACCCCTAATAGCCAGGAGGTATTCATCGGTCAAGCTCGTGCCGGATATGCCCGGATCATCAGTGTTCAGGGTGACTAAGATTCCGAGGCGGAGGAGGGGAAGGAATGGATGTTCATCAAGCCTTTTGATTGCCCCTGTCTGAAGGTTGCTGGTTAAGCACATTTCCAAAACCACTTTCTTGAACTTGAGCAAGTCTAAAACGTTCACATCCTCTACAGCTTTAACCCCGTGGCCAATCCTGTGGGCCCCTAAGATTTCTACGGCTTCGTAGACGCTGCCTGCTCCCGTAACTTCACCAGCGTGGATGGTTATCCCAAGGCCTTTACGGCGCGCATCCCGGAAGAGTGGAGCAAATGGATAGGCCCTGTAATTGACCTCATCCCCGGCTAAGTCCAATCCCACTACTCCTTTGCTACGTAGCTCCAAGGCCAGCTGGACCAGTTTCTTAGCATCTTCCAGATCAGTATCCCTGGTGATGGTGATGAGAAAGTTGAGTCTGATTTTGCCCTCTTCGGCTGCTTTTAAGCCGGCTTCAATGACCCACTCGCTAACCTTTAGCAGTGGAAAGCCTTGGGCTTGAGATAAAGCTAAGGGGTTAAAGCGCAGTTCTAAGTAGCGGACATTATCCTTAGCAGCATCCAGGACTACTTCGTAAGCAATCCTTTGAATCGCTTCGCGGCTGGAGTAGATTTGCCTGAGGATTCGGAACTTGCCCAGGAAGGAGTGGTAATCCGGCAATTCCTTTTCGTGAACTTGGACGTAACGCCGTAGCTCTTCGGGGTCATGAGTAGGTAGGGGTATGCGCTCACGGGTTGCTATGTCTAAGATGGTGGAAAAGCGGATAGAACCCTCAAGGTGGCGGTGCAGGTCTACTTTGGGGTAGCGCTTGGCCTTTTCTCTGAGCTGTTGGAAGAGCATGGTTCTCCTTTAGGCCGGTGCCAGTAGGACTCCTAAGGCTATGGAAATGAGTTTGGTCTCGTGGGGGTCGGAGCGGGAAGCCACTACCAGGGGGCACTTCCCGCCCACTACTACGCCGGCCATTTTCCCGCCGGCAAAATATGTAATTGCCTTGGCCAGGACATTGCCTGCCTCTATATCGGGGGTGATGAGGATATCGGCTTTGCCTGCTACGGGGCTTTGTATCCCCTTTATCCGGGCCGATTCCTCGCTTATGGCGTTATCCAAAGCCAGTGGGCCATCCACTATCCCCCCTCTTATTTGGCCTCTATCGGCCATTTTGGAGAGGTTGGCGGCATCAAGGGTAGACGGGATTTTAGGGTTGACCATCTCTGTTGCGGCTAAGATGGCCACTTTGGGGCATTCAATCCCCAAAGCCTGAGCCACGTCAATGGCGTTTTGGACTATGGCCACTTTTTCCTCAAGGGTTGGGGCTACTACTACGCCGGCATCGCTTATGAAAATTAGGCGGTCAAAGCCAGGTATTTCAAAGATTCCGACGTGGGTAAGGAGCTTCCCAATCCTTATGCCGAACTCTTTATCCAGAGCGGCCCTCAGGAAGTGGCCGGTTTCAATCTTGCCCTTCATAGCCAACTGAGCATGGCCGTGGCTGACAAACTCCATTACCTTGCGGGCAGCTATAAGCGGGTCAGGTTCATGGAGGACCATCATCCTCCCGATATCAATCCCCTCTTCGGCGGCGATGCGGCGGATGAGGGAGTAATCGCCTACCAGGATGCATTCCGCTAAGCCGAGCTTTTCGGCATCTTGGGCGGCTAAAAGGACTTCTTTTTCGTGAGCGGCAGCTATGGCTATGGTTTTAGGCCCTTTGCGGCGCGCTTCTTCCATAAGTTGGGAGAAGGTGGTTATAGCCATCGGTCACCTCCTCAAGCCTTGGGGATTACGAAGTAAAATGTGCTGCCTTTCCCCAACTGACTTTTAACCCAGATTTTGCCTCCGTGGGCTTCTACTATGCTCTTCACTATAGCCAGGCCCAGGCCCATACCCCCGAATTTCCGCTTGGAAGAGCTATCTACTTGGTAAAAGCGCTCAAAGATTTTGTCCAGCTTATCTTCCGGTATCCCTATCCCTGTATCTTCCACTTCGGCCTGAACGTATTCCCCAATGTCCTTGAGGCGTATCGTTATGGTCCCCCCGTTGGGGCTAAATTTGATGGCGTTGTTTATGAGATTATCAAAGACCTGGACGAGCCTGTTTTTGTCGCCCATTACGGGTGGGAGATTGGGTGGAATCTCAAGCTTGAACTCAATCCCTGCATTCCGGGCCATAAGGGAAGCGCTCCGCACGGCAAACCGGGCGATTTCTTCCAAGGAAACCGGCTCCAGCTTGAGCTTCTCTATCTCTATTCTCTGTAGCGCAATCATGTCCTCCACCAGCCTGGTCATGAGGTCGGCCTTCTCGGAAACGACCTCAAGTGCTTCTGCTTGCTCTGGGGTGAGGGAACCCATGTAGCCTTCTCGCATAAGCTCTACATATCCTTTCACGAAGGTGAGCGGGGAGCGGAGTTCGTGAGAAACGTTCTGGAGTAGTTCGCTCTTGAAACGGGAAAGCTCGCTTATTTCCTCATAAGCCTTTTCAAGAGCTACTGCCCTTTCCTTGAGGCGCTCGTATAAAGCAGCATTCTCTATGGCTATCGCCGCTTGGGCCGCTATGATTGACAGGAACCGTTCATCATCAGGGGTGAAGGCGTTAGGGATTGTATGGTCAACGCTCAAAGTTCCTATCACCTTGCCCTTGACTTTCAGCGGGACTACTAAGATGGAGCGGACCGAACGGTCGAAGAAGATGAAATCGGGCTCAAGCAGGGAATCAGGAACGTAGATGGGGCGGCCGAGGGCTACTGCCTTCCCGCTTATTCCTTCCCCAACCCTGAGCTTGGCCTGCGTCCGCCAGTGAGAGGTTATGCCGCTGGAAGCCTTTATCTCTAACATCCCGGTTTCTTCATTCAGTAGGAAGATGCACGCAGCCCGGCAATCCATAACGTGCTTCAGCACCTCTACTATTGTCTCCAGGACTACCGGGAGTTCAAGGCTTGACATAATTTGTTGAGATATGGCGTAAATGGTGGCCATTTCGGCCAAGCGGTTCTCCATCTCTTGATGGATTTGAATTTTCTGAAGGGCTTCAGCCAATATTCCGGCTACTGAGTTCAAGAGGAGCGTTTCTTCTTGGCTTAAGTCAGTGTCCTGAAGCACTATGAAGCCCATAGCTTTATCGTTCAGTGCGATGGGGGCTACGAGGGTAGGCCTACCCTCTGGGCCGGTGATTTCAAAGGGGCCGGGGCTTTTCAGGTGAGCTTCAATCGTCTCAAGGGGTAAATCCAGCTTTCCCCCCCAGCGCGCTACCATCTTCGTTTCCCCTTTTGAGGTGAAGAAGATGGCTCCGGACTTTGAGGGGAAGACTTTGGCCAGCAATCCACCCGCTGATTCCCCAAGCTCATCGGGATTTAAGGTCCGGGAAATGGTGCTGTAGAGTTCGTTAAGTATGGAAAGCAGCCAGACCCTTTGCCCTTTTTCCTCCATGAATTTGAAAGTCTCTATTGCTAAGGCGATTTGCTCGGCCAAGGTTTCGGCTAAGAATAGCTCTACTTCGTCAAAAAAGTGAGGGGCGTGGAAGGCTATGGCCATTGCCCCTAAGGTTTTGAACCCGCGCTTCAGGGGTAGGGAGAGGATAGACCTGAATGGGAAATCAGGCTCCAGCTCCTCGGCTATTACAGCTGTGCCTTTTTCTATGGCTTGGCTCAAGAATTCCTTAGCGTATTTTGCCTTTTCCGACCTTTCGCCCAATAGATCCTGTTCGGTAAGCTCAACCCAAACCTCATCGGCCTCAAATAGTTTTGCCAGCCCTACTAAGGCCGCCTGAGCCAAGGCTTGGAGGTCGGGTGCTGAGGCCATCTGCAGGTTTATTTTCCGGATAAGCTCAAGGCCCCGCTTTTGCTTCTGGAGGCCCGCATTAAGCAGGGCGTTTTCCAGGTTTAGGGATAGGTTGGAAGCAAACTGCTCCAGAAGTTGCAGGTGTTGCTCATCAAAAGCTCCCGGCTTAGGGCTGGAGACGGATAAGACCCCGAGCGGTTCTTCCCGGCCCATTAGCGGGGTTGCCATCCACGAGCCTGGAATTCCTTGGATGGAACGGTTCACAGGCAGAGATTCTTTCTCCTTCTCCCAATCGCTAACCAAAACTGAGGCCATTAGTTTCAGAACCCACCCCTCAGCTCCGGCCTCTTCCAGTGGTATCCACTTCTCCCCTCGGTCAGTTAAAACTTTGAGGCCGTTCCTTTCCCGCCAGTAAAGGGCTAAAACTGGTTCTGCACCTTTAAAAGTTTCGCGCAGTTCGGAGAGAATTTCCTTCACCACCTGCTCCACAATCATCACCCGTCACCTCTCCCAGAAAATCCACCCCCAGTATTTAATTGTAACGCCTAAAGCCACTAACATCCCCAGAAGCAATGGGAGATGGTAAGCTGCGAAGTAGAACTGGGGAGAGTAGAGGATGTGAGGTCTGGCTTCTGGTGACACCAAAAGCATTGAGGCTTTTATCAACCTGGCAAAGAGGGCAACCGTGAGGAGGGTACCAGCGAGGTAGAATAGCAGGTAATAAGGTGGCATCTTCAAAACGGAGCCCAGCTTGCGGCTGAGCTCCATCAGCACAAAGCAGAGGTAGATAGCGCTTATCAAAGCTGCCGAGCTTAAAAGAGCAACCATTAACTCCATCACTTTCTCCCCATCATCAGCTCAAAAAGGTAAGCGGACAAGGCCAGTGTGAGCAATCCTCCCAGAAACAGGAAAGTGTCCCCACGGAATTCACCGACGAAATCTCCAGCGTGTCCGCTGTAAATTAAAGCGGCTACCACGAATAGGAAAATGGCCAGGGGGTAAACCTGGTAAAGTGTTTTATTCCCGCTCTTTTTCTCGTAAAACTGGGCTATGCGCATCATCACTATTAAGATAACGCTAAAAGCAAGCCAAGCCAAAAGTTGGATGGAGGCTTCCATGCTTCATTTCCTTATGAAAGCTTCCACGAAAGATTCGGCCATGCGGCGTGGGGTGCCGCTCATTAGCCCCTCCCTCCCTTCAAACCTCTCTAAAACTTCTATCCCATTTGAAGTTATCTCCAGCCGGCGGATGTCCTTGGCGTGGTCGCTCCCCCTGAATTTGAGGACTAAGATGGCCTTGTAGATTCGGCTGTCTATTTCCACATAGCGCAGGAGGATGTAGGAATCAACTATGTAGCTCAGGGGGTAAGTGCCCATTTCACCGCCCAAGAGGACAGGGCTTTCTCGGGTGAGGATGGCCGTAAGCTCCAAACGTTTAAGGGCATTGACGAATGAGTATTCCAAGTTCCTGAGTTCTACGGGATCGGAGGCCAGCCGTTCAAAGTGGGTTATGCTATCAACCACAATCCTCTTGACCCCTTTCTCCAGGACGGCTTGCTCCACCATCCCGCTAACCCTTTCCAGGTCAAGCTTGAGGATTTCGGGGCTTGTCATCATGACCCTGAGCAGGCCTTTTTTCTCCAGGGAGCGGAAATCCCACCCGAAGTTTTCCGCATCCCGGTAATATTGCTCAGGGAATTCTTCAAATGTAATCAAAAGGCCCGGCTCACCGAATTTAACTATGCCGTTGTATATGAATTGCATGCCTAAGGTTGATTTACCGGTGCCCGGGGCCCCTTCAACCAAGTTAACGCTGCCGGGGTAGAAGCCGCCGGAAAGCATCTCATCAAGGCCTGGTATTCCCGTCTTAACCCTCTCCAAAGCGCACCTCCTGGCTCTTAAGGATGTGGTAAACCACTCTTACCCTTACTTGACGGTTCCTGCATGCCTCCAGGAATTTCTCTATAAGCTGGCGAGTGCTTGCATTCTTAGGGAGGGAATAGACCGGAATGCCAGCTACCAGGTGCATCTCCAGAAGCCCATCTCGGACCATCCCCTCCAACTCTCTGATGACGCTCTCCACAGGCCTACCACACTGACGCGCCAGCCTTTCGGCAGTATCAACGGTGTGAGGGTTAGAGTAGAGGAGTTTGAGGATATCCCACCTTATGAAGGAATTTATCTTGGCCTTGATAAATTCTGCAAGCTCCGGGTCAATGCTCTCCAAAAACCGCTCTTCTTCCATATCTGAACCCCTCAGCGTCTGCCCATGGCTTCATCTTGGCGCATGTGGCAATGCTTGTATTTTTTACCGCTACCGCACCAGCAGGGGTCATTCCGCCCCAGGCGCTTGCGCTCCGATGGCACATGAGCTGGGGAGGGTATCTTTGCCCTGGGGATTGCAGGCTCGGGCCTCCTTATAGCAATGGAAGTGTAAAGGATTCCTTGAGCTATCTGGTCTCTGATCTGGGCCAGGAGGTCTTCGTACATCTCGTGGGCTTCCCGCTTGAAGGCTATGAGGGGGTCCTGGTGCCCGAAAGCCCTTAAGCCAATCCCTTCCTTAAGCTCGTCAAGGTCAGTAAGGTGCCTGACCCAGAGGGAGTCCACCACCCTAAGCATGACAAAACGGTCTCGTCCCAGGGCAAGGGCTTTGGCGATTGGCTTTTCAAGCTTTTCCCTCAGAGCTCGCCCCAAAGCTGTAAGGGGCTTATTTTTGACGGCTTCAAGCTCATCCTTAAGTTCTGAAGCAACAGCATCGTAGACAAGGCGGAAGACGGGATTTGGCTCCAAGGTAAGGTCCAAAAGGCGTTTGTCCTGTTTAGCCATGGCATCCCAGAATTCTCGGGCCATGGCTAAAGAAAGGTCATCGTAAGCCTTTTCGGCGATGGAGTGGAGCTCGGCTTCTACTTGGCGGGGATTTTTGCCTTCCCAGCTTTCAGGGGAGGGCAAGAATTGCGGAGGTATCACGGCCTTAACTGCCGAATGGAGGCCACGCCAATCGGGTTGGCCGTATTCCCCCGCTGCGGAGTAAGAAGCTACCAGGGCCGAGAGCTTCTCCTTTAGGATGTCCATGACGAAGGGGCGGAGGTTTTTCTGGCGGAGTATTTCTCTCCTCTGCCGGTAAATTACTTCCCTCTGTTTGTTGACCACATCGTCGTATTCCAGGACGTGTTTGCGGTAGTCAAAGTTGTAGCCTTCCATCCTTATCTGGGCTTGCTCTATGGCTTTCGTTACCAGATTATGCTCAATGGGCATATCCTCGTCAACCCATACCTTTTCCAAGAGGCCTTGTGCTCCCCCCATCTTCCGCATGAGTTCGTCTTCCAAAGAGACGTAGAAGCGAGAGGAGCCGGGGTCGCCCTGGCGGCCTGCTCTTCCTCTCAGCTGGTTATCAATGCGGCGGGCTTCGTGGCGCTCGGTCCCGATTATGTGTAGGCCTCCAAGTTCCACTACTTTTACGTGGTCCTCCTGGCATTTTCTATACATCTCCGCCAGGACTTCTGCCCAGCGGGTTGGGAAGCGGGTAGTCGGGTCCTCACCGCGGCGCAGCATCTTCAAAGCTTCGTCCCATTCTGCCGAGCGGATTTGGGTTAAGTCAAAGCCTTCTTGGCGGAGCTTTTCCCGGGTCAGGCCTTCGGGATTTCCTCCCAGGAGGATATCTACGCCTCTTCCGGCCATGTTTGTGGCAATGGTGACTGCTCCAGGCCTTCCCGCTTGAGCGATTATCTGGGCCTCTTTCTCGTGATATTTAGCGTTTAAGACCTGGTGCGGTATCCCTTCCCTGAGGATTTTTTCCAGCTTCTCCGCATTTTCCACACCCAGAAGCTTAGCCAGGCGGAGGATGTTCTCCCGCGCCAAGATGTTCGGGTTGACCCCAAGCTTACGAGCCATGGTGTTTATCTCTCTGGGGTCAAGCTTCTCCAAGGGAAGGCTTAAGGCTTTGCTCCATTTCTCCCTCTGGCCGTTGTCCAAATCGCTGCGGGAGTTTAAAGCATCCCTAAGGAGAAGGACGCGGGCTAAATCTTGCAACCTTTGGGGGGAGAGCCTGGAGCTAAGGTGTTCGGACTTCTCTATTGAGAGGGTGCCCACTAACACCGGCCTATCTTGGCAGTGGAGTTGGATTATCTCCTTGGTAACGGCTCTGAACTTAGCTTCCTCGGTTTTGTAGACTACGTCGGGGTAATCAATGCGAATCATTGGCTTGTGGGTGGGGATAACCACCACATCAAGGCCGTAGATTTTGTGGAATTCCTCGGCTTCCGTGGCGGCAGTCCCGGTCATTCCGGCCAGCTTCTTGTAAAGTCGGAAGTAATTTTGGAAGGTGATGGTGGCCAAAGTAAGGCTTTCCCTTTGGACTGGAACCCCTTCTTTGGCTTCAATGGCCTGGTGGAGCCCTTCGGAGTAGCGGCGGCCATACATAAGCCGGCCGGTAAATTCGTCCACGATTATCACTTCGTTGTCCTTCACGATGTAATCCTTGTCCCTGTGGTAGAGGGCATAGGCCCTGAGGGCATTGTCCAGGTAAGGAAGGAGGTGGAAATACTGGGGGGAATAGAGGTTTTCAATCCCAAGCATTTTCTCCACTTTAGCGATGCCTTCCTCGGTCAAGGTTACAATCCGGGCCTTCTCATCCACCTGGTAATCTGTTCCTGGGGTAAGGTGCGGGACAAGGCGGGCGAAAGTCTGGTAAAGTTCGGTTGATTCTTGGGCTGGGCCAGAGATGATGAGCGGGGTTCTGGCTTCGTCTATGAGTATGTTGTCAATCTCGTCCACGATGGCGTAATTCAGTTCCCTCTGCACGCATTCCGAGAGGTCCTGGACCATGTTATCCCGGAGGTAATCAAAACCGAACTCGTTGTTGGTGCCGTAGGTGACATCGGCCAGGTAGGCTTCTCGCCTGGGGACGGGCCGCAGGTGTTGGTAGCGGTCATCTTCAGAGATGTAATTGGGGTCGTAAATGAATGAACTCATAGAGGGGTCGGCAGCCAGGGACTGGATTACTCCGACTTTTAGGCCCAAGAGGTGGTAGATTGGCCCCATCCATTGGGTATCCCTTTTGGCCAAGTAATCGTTGACGGTTACTACATGGACGCCGCGGCCGGTTAAGGCATTGAGGTAAACAGGTAAAGTTGCTACTAAGGTTTTGCCTTCGCCAGTTTTCATTTCGGCTATCTTGCCTTGATGGAGGACAATCCCACCCATTAGCTGGACGTCAAAATGGCGCAGGCCTATAGTCCGTTTGGAGGCTTCCCTTACGGCGGCGAAAGCTCTGGGCAGGATGCGGTCTAAAAACTTCTCCTCGGCTTGTCGGAGTTCCTCATCCAAGCGGCGATATTCTTCTTCAAGCTTTTCCCGTAACTCCGGGTCCTCTTCGGCCTCAAGCTGGGCCTTTTTCTCCTCCACCCTCTCCCTTAAGGAAGCCGTTTCCTTCCGAAGCTCTCTCCTAAAATCCTCGGTAAGCTTCCGCAAGTCTTCATCGGAAAGCCTTTCCATTTCCGGTTCCAGGGAGTTTATCTCCCTGACCAAAGGCTCAAGCTTCTTAAGCTCCTTCTCGTTGGGGTCACCTAAAACTACGTCCACCAGCTTCTTGAACACTTTCTCCTCCTATTCGTTGAATAAAGCCCCTACCGAAACTCCCATGTGTATGCGCCTTATGACTTCTCCAAGCAGTGGGCCAATTGATACAACTTGGATTTTGGGAAGCCTGGCCCTTTTTTCCGGGCTTATGGGCACGGTGTTAGTGACCACGATTTCCTTTATATCCAACCCCTCCAGGTTTTGGTAGCAATAAGGCGGTGAGAGGATAGGGTGGACAGCGCATACATAAACGTCTTTGCAGCCGAATTTTTTAGCGGCAGCGTAGGCATGGGCTATGCTGGAACCGGTATCTATTTCGTCGTCAACGATGAGCACGTTTTTATCCTTAACATCGCCGATTATCCCGTAATCTTCTACTTTTGAACCTCCGGATACAGTATAGCGCCTTTTTTCCACGATAGCCAGCGGTACACCGAGCCTCTGGGCGAAGTTGCGCCCCCTTCTTACCGCCCCTACATCCGGAGCCAGGACTACGAGGTCGGGTATGTTCTTCTCCATGAAGTATTCTTCCAGGAGGAAGAAAACGTTGATTTCGTCCACAGGTATATTGAAAAAGCCTTGGATTTGTGGGGCATGGAGGACCACGGTGAGAATTCTATTAGCCCCGGCAACGGTTATGAGGTCGGCCACGAGCCTGGCGGTTATGGGGACTCTGGGCTCGTCCTTTTTGTCAGTTCGGCCGTAACCGTAGTAGGGGATAACAGCGGTTATCCTGCCTGCTGAATCCCTTTTGAAGGTGTCAATGGCGATCAGCAATTCTACCAAGTTGCGGTTCACTGGGGAGCAAGTGGGTTGGACGAAGAAGACGTCCTTAGCACGCACGCTGGAGAGCAATCGGACGAAGGTATTCTCGTTGGGGAACTCAAAGATTTCAATTCCCCCGAGTTCTACTCCCAAGTAATTAGCTATTTCTTTAGCCAGCTCAGGATGAGCTCTGCCGCTGTAGATTGCGAGGTCACCGTACATCTTGTACATTTGATTGCCTCCGTGCGAGAGGGTTCAGGCCACCACAATTATATATCAAAACCGGGAGAATTAAAAGCTTGGGGGAAATTTAAAGCGGGGGCTCCGCCCCCTGGACCCCCATTTGCCCACCCCCGTTGGCTTTGGGTTTGCCGGCGTTTTGGGTCCCCCTCGTGGCTGGGTTGCTAATGTGGGCAACTCGTCCCCTATTTTCTGTTTCTGGGGGCACATCCCCCAGACCCCCTGCCAGGGGGCTCCGCCCCCTCCACCCCTTTCCCCACCCTCGTTGGCTGAGGATTCGCCAGCGTTCTGGGTCCCACTCGTGGGCGGGTTGCAGGGGTTGGTAACTCGCCCCTTTTTAAGTTTTCGTGGGG
>JGI24721J26819_10002541_pt1 | contig 20102 bp, 22 predicted proteins | sample YelNatPaOPGAMG01_FD_26819 | JGI IMG/M metagenome (IMG submission 26819) | reverse complement strand
TCTTTGCCTCTCTTCTCTTGAGAGGTAGGGAGCTTCTCCGTTGCTTCCACAAGGCATTAACCCAGAAACACCGCCTTCCAACCAAAATCGCACACACGCCCTAAGCGCTCCTTCATCAAGCTCCCCATCCCGCGAAAAAGGCGTTACATGCGGGACAAATATTCCTTCCAACTTTTTTACCAGCATAAATTCACCTCACCCTTTTAGGCAAATAAGAAAAGTGAAGACCAATATCACTTTTTCATCCGTTATTGAAACCATGGGAACTACACACAAACCTTATATCAAAAGAGCTATGACTTAAGCCTTTATGCAATAACAAAAGGAGGAAAAGTTTGGAGAAAGAAGTTTACGTGAGAAAGGCTTCAGGGCTTATCAGAAATATATCAGCGTTAGACGCGATGATTTTAAACATCATGGTTATGGCGCCCACCGCGATATTCGTCTATGGAGTTTGGGCATCAGCAATTTATCCAGGAGTGGATCTGCCAATGACAGCGCTTTTGGCCATACCATTGAGCATAATTGTAGGGCTATTTTACGCCATCTACTCAGCAGCCATGCCACGTTCAGGCGGGGATTACATATGGATAAGCAGAACTCTCCATCCATCCATAGGGTTCATGTGTAATTTCTTTTTATTCATAGTCCTACTGAGCGTTGCTGGTTCATATATTCCATGGTTTACACAATGGGCTCTAGCTCCGATGCTAGAAGCTCTTGGATATACGGAGATGGCTGCCTTCGCTTCTTCTACAGAGNTCGCGTTTATATTTGCAGTCATTTTCTACTTAGTGTGTGCAGCTATTATTTCGCGTGGAGCAAGAGCTTCAACAATAGCACTTTGGATTTTCTTTATCATAGTCCTGGTGGGCTTTGTGGTTTACGTTGCAACTCTATTGTCGCTTGGCTCTGCACAGTTTGCCGCCAACTTTAACGCGCAGTCAGGGATGGATTACAACGCTACCATAGACGCCGCCAAAGCAGCCGGTTTCCCAGGTGAATTCTTACTTGACGCCACACTTTTAGGTTTAGCTTTCACATACATAAACTTCCTTGGATTTAATTCAACAATATACGTTGCAGGCGAAATCAAGGATGTTCAAAAGTCCCAGTTGATAGCCATAATAGGTGCAGTTATCATATTCGGTTTGATAGCTTGGCTGGGCTATTGGGCTACATACATGGGCATGGGCGGTCAATTTATTGGAGCCATCTCCTACCTTGCCGAAACAGGAAACCCTGCCTACGTTTTACCCTTTGCTGAACCATTCTTTCCATTTCTATTTCGCTATGCAGCAGACACCGCGATTTACTGCTTCTACATGTTTACGTGGTCAATGATGATCTTAGGAGCCATACTAACTTATATAATGTTGACAGTTCGCTTCGTCTTCGCATGGTCTTTCGACAGGGTTCTACCTACTGCACTTTCAAAAGTTGACAAACGATACAATTCTCCATACATGGCGCTTATTTTCGTAACTATAGTAGCCATAATCCTTCAAGCGGCATGGCTTTGGACTCCACTTCTCAGCTATTTCGCCTATATCGTCTTCGGCTGGATGATAATGCAGATCATCGCCTCGATTTCAGCCATCGTGTTTCCATATACAAGAAAAGACATATATGATAAGGCTCCAGCTATCGTGAAAAAGAAAATAGGTCCAGTTCCATTATTGACTCTTTTGGCTATTCTATCAATAATCATAGCCGCTTGGTTAGGGTATGCAAGCATGTCTCCAACATTAATAGGAACAATCGACCCAGCAATTCTAGCCTTTACTTTTGGTCTTTATGCCTTAGGACTTGTGATATACTTCGTATCTTCAATTTACCACAAGAAGACAGGCATCCCACTCGAACTATCNTTTAAAGAAATCCCACCTGAATAACACCATTAAACCGGAAGTGCGCATGATGGCAAAGACTCGCCTCTATTTCACCACGGACATACACGGATCTGAAGTTTGTTTCAAAAAGTTTCTAAACGCCGGTGCGTTCTACAAAGCAGATGTTCTAATTCTAGGCGGCGACATAACAGGGAAGGCTGTTGTGCCGATCATCGAGGAAGCTGACGGCTCTTTCCATTGCAAGTTTCTAGGCGAATCTGTGAAGGTAAATAAAGGAAGGGAACTGGAGGAATTGATTCAAAAAATCAGAGCAATAGGGTTTTATCCATACANTACAAATTTATCGGAGGCAGAAGAACTATCTCAAAATCAAGACAAATTAGACGCGCTATTTACAGAGTTGATGAAAGAGACGGTCAGCAGATGGTTAAAGATAGCTGAAGAACGCTTGAAAGGAACAAAAATAAAATGCTTTGTATCTCCAGGCAACGATGACAGTTTTTCCATAGACCCTATTCTAGATAAGTCCACATGCATTATCAATCCAAACGAAAAAATTGTCACAATCAACAACAACTTAGAAATGATCAGCTTGGGAAGTTCCAACATAACCCCATGGAAGTGCCCGAGAGATATNCCCGAAGAAGAACTGCTGGCGAAAATAAACAACTTGGCATCAAAACTTNAAAACCCAGAAAAATCCATATTCAATATCCATGTTCCACCCTATGCATCTGGAATCGACATGGCACCAGAACTTGACGAAGAGCTAAAACCCAAACTCGAACCAGGAGGCAAATTTAAGATGATTCCTGTCGGAAGCAAAGCAGTTCACAATGCAATTGTGAAATATCAACCTTTACTGGGATTGCATGGCCACATTCATGAATCTAAAGGTTTCATTAAAATCGGTCGAACATTATGCTTAAACCCCGGCAGCGAATACCAAGAGGGAATTCTCAGAGGTGTNCTAATACAGTTTTCAGATGAAAAAATTAAAGACTTCATGTTCGTAGCCGGATGAATTTGACCATCAGCGCGCGATAGCTTCAACTGGTCTCCACCATTCTCTACCTGTTCCTTTTTTCTCCCGCTTTTTCCATTTTTTGGTTTTAGGTTCGGCATCGATAAACGCTATTATCCTATTCGTCTTGTCGTAAATGTCTGTCGAGTCTTCCGAGGTTAAAATGCCCTTTGCNTGATAATCGTCTGTAAAACTCCTTACCTTATGGAGGTTCATTTTCGCGTCGTACCAAAATCCCCAGTCGTCAGCCAAAATTTTGGCAACATACTTAGCGTTGATAACCTCTTTTTGATCCATTTGACCTATTTCATGGGCTCTTAGCAAAACTATAATGTCCTTAATATCTTTCTCATTAATCTCGTGAATCTGAAGTTTCTCAAGGAAAAGATCTGTAAGAGAGATCGTGGGAAAATCTAACCTTAATCTCCCTTTTTCAGGGCTGGATCCAAAATAAATGTCATGACTGAACCGAAGCTTGTCAAAGAAAATGTCCACATGATACAACCCCTCTGGATGATAATACAGAAGCCTTTCCTTTCCATGCATCAGCATGAAATTTCTTGAGTGCTCAAAACCAAGCGTGTCCTCCATAAGTTTTCGAACTTTAACGCGTTCCTTGCTATAAGCCATTAAGTCAATGTCCGTGAAAGCTTGCTTTTCATCCCCCAATCTTTTAAGCCTTACATGCAAATCGCTATATTCATAACTGTGAATTTTTACAGCTAAAGCGCCAAGCAACCTTAGAGTTACCTTGGATTTTTCTCCTTCCTCAATTATCCTAAGCGCATCTTTAATGAAAACTTCGTCGTTAACGGTCTTTCCATAATGTTCCACGACGAAACTCAACCTCTCTCAAGTGGACGGCACATAAAATTACCGTAAAATTATTCTTGGAGCGTTCCAGCCTTAAAAAGTGTTGTGTTTATTCCTGCTATTTCGTTGTCTGCTATGCGGTAGGTTATCCCATTCTCAACCTCGAAACTGTCTTGAGCTTGTCTGGGCTTGCCGAAGCTTATGTATAGTACACCCACTTCCTCACCATAGTTCAGGTCGATTTTTTCTAGACTTACTGCGACTTTCTCCATATCATCTCGCCTTTAACTCACCTGCGTTAAAAGTGAAATAAGCAGTTATAATAACCTTTTCCTCATCTTGTTCACGGCAGATAACAAAAATATTTTTGGTTACTTATAACCTTAGCATAAAAATTGGAAGTCTTAAATTTACTCCTTAATCCTCCAAAAATAATGCTCCGGGCGGGATTCGGACCCGCGTCTCCGGCTCGAAAGGCCGGAATACTTGACCGGGCTATACTACCGGAGCGCTTTTTGACGGGGCATCATGCAAAATGATTTTTCGTTCGAATAAACCTTACCCTTCTAGGGCTGTGTTTAAGCACTTTCTAAGTGAAGCGAGTATGGCTTCTGCTTTGTTTAGTGTTGGAGCGTAGTGGGCTGTCTTTGCGGAGTTTGTCATTATTGTTTTTATTCCAAGCTTTTCTGTCCATGTTACGACTGCACATGTGTCTGTTATTACTCGGCATCCGCTTTTCTCAAGTTTTTCCACGTATTCCTTTGCTTTTTCTTTGACAAAGCGGGAAGTGCAAACCCAAAGTTCCATTCCTTCCTTAACTTTTCTGCCGCCAAGCATGTCTGCAATTTCTCTGACTTCTTTGAGGGAGCAGTGAGGGCACCCTACAAAGACCAGGTCGGGATTCGCCTTTGAAGATGTTGTTAAGTTTTCTATTGTGCGCCTTATGTCTGCAACCTCTACACTTACCTCTTCCAGTTCACGTAGCTCCGCCGATTTTTCGCCGAGGTGAAACATATTTGCCATTCCCGCAGAGGCAAGCGCTGCACCCAGCTGCTTTAAGTCTTCCTTCGAAGCATTTTTTAACCCTAAAATCGCTGGAATTTTGTTTCTAAGGTTTTTCCAAGAAAAATGCCTAGAGCCCCAAATTCAATTTCGCTCCGAAGCCGAGTTTCAAGCTTCACAAGAACTGTTGGACGGCGATTTTCCGGCTTGTGCACGCCGTGGTCTGGTGTTTTTCCAATAATTGCCGCTGCGAGCGCGCTTGGTCCGCCTTCGCGGTTTGTCCACGCTTTGAGAACAGAGTTGGCGTAGACTACGGCGGAGGATTCAGCCCATGCCAGATGCGAACCCTGCCTCGGCGTTTCCAGATAGTAGGGGGTGCATGTGAAAGATTGCTGGAACCCCATTTTTTCAAAATGCCTAATAACATTTAACTGCTTCAGCCATAAACTTTCGCCTAATCTTTTACGTAAATATTCCATGTCAAAGCTCTGCGGGTTTAAAGTTGCTTTGACTTTGGCTTTTCCCCCAGCGTTCGCCAAGGCGTCTAGGAATTCAACCGACGCGTCGCCAAGAGTCTTATAAGAAACCCCGGAAACGTGGGCTGAATTTATGGGGATAAGCTTTGTTGCATCAAAAAGTTCGCCTAGCTTAACAAGGATTTTCATGCATATTTGGCTTGCCCAACCATGCTCTCCGTCAAGAATGCGCTCTTCTTCCTTTGTCAAATACAAGCTATGCTCAGCTCCCATTTCTTTTCAGAACTTTTACGAAACCCTCATAGGCGTTAACCTCAAGCAAATCGCCTGTTCTAAGTTGTTTTATTTCTATTTGGTCAACCATTGGAATATTGGCTATTATCGCGCCTACAACAACAACTGGGTCTGCGGCTTGGTTAACTATCGCCTTTGGCGCCAACTTACTTTTGGCTAAGGAGTATAGAACATAGCTGCCAACAGTTGAGCCATGCCCGTGGGGAAAGCATAAAACCTTGTCCTTGACGCATTCACCACATAGGTCGTGGCTCCTCTCAATTATTTTGCCGTCGGCAGGGTCGACCCCTCCTAAGAAGCTAAGGGGTTTAGCGGATACAAGAGCCTCTGCAATGCACCTTCCTTCGACAATTCCTCGCCCCACTAATTTTATTTCGCGCATTTTAGAACACTTTCAGTAAGATACTTTTGCTGTTGATGGAATTCTCCCTAAAACCTTTGACGCGGCATTACCGACCTTCACACGGTTTTCCTCATCAGTGTAAACACGTAATATGTTAATGAAACCTTTAAGGGTTTCAAAAACTTTTGAGAATTCGCTCAGTACTTGCGGAACCTTTCTGCCTGTTGTTAGCTTTTGGAAGACTGGAATTTCCATCGACTCCATAAGAACTGAGTGGTGGTACGGCACAGATGGAACTGTCGGCACATCTATTATGATTGCTTCTGTATTCACTTTTGCTTCTTTGGCTATTTCTCTTTGCAGCTGTTCTCTGTGAAAGTCACGGCTGAAGATGTTTGAAATCATAGCGTCCTTTTCGTAAAAGGTCTTTTCATAAGCGCATTTAAGCATCTTACGTCTTTCAAGATTTCCTATTATTTTGCTTGATTTCTTACATTTTTTTAAAGCCGTCCAAACAGTGTAGTCGTCCATAGCCAAATACTCCTCTGGAGTTTTGAAGTCTGTTAATCCAAGCTCTTCATTCGCTTCTTCCATAGCCATTGCAAGCATTATTTGCGCTGCTCTTCCGACGCGGTGGAAGTATATGCTCTTGAAGGACTCTATTCGGGCTATTATGAAGGATTCGAGGGCTGATAATGCGCCTAAGTCTACTGCAAGGTTTTCGCCCAAAACATCTAGCGCGTGGATTATTCGAAAAATGTCAATGAAACCATACTCCGCGCCCGTGTGGTGCGTATCTCGCACAATGAAGTCTTGCTTGTCCACATCAACAGCACTGCTTATTATCTGGTCTAAGAACGCCTTTTTGGGCTTGTGAAGCCTTCCAACAGCCAGTCTACCAACTTCCTTCGGTTCGAAACATGCCCGTTTTAGTATGTCTGCTAACTCGCTTTTTTCGATAACCCAAGAAGTAATATCCTCATGCGTCTTGCCAAGCTCCTTAATCAGCAGATGCTCAAAAACATGCGAGAAAGGACCATGCCCAACATCATGGAGCAAAGCCGCAATTCTAACCATTTCCGTCTCTTCCCCGCTCATGCGCCGCGAAATGTTCGGGTTCTCCAAAACCTTCCCAGCCAAATACATAACGCCAACAGAATGCTCGAAGCGCGTGTGGTTTGCCCCCGGATAAACATACTCAGAGCCCGCAAGTTGCCGTAGCCTTCGCAACCTCTGAACCGGGTAGGAGTCTATAACCGTTTTTTCCTTCTCAGTTATGTAAACATAACCGTGAACCGGATCCTTTATCTCACCCCAATAGTTCGCTGGCATTNACGTTTTCTCCATTCGTATTAAGATAATTATTTTATGTGCACTAATATTATTACATTTAGNGCACTAAAAGCTTCACGGGTTGAAAACATGGGNGGAAGGGGCTTTTTCATTTGCCTCGAAGGGTTAGANGGNTGTGGAAAGACAACCCAAGCGAAGATGCTTGTGAAGAACCTTCAGAAGAGCTACAGTGCTGTTTACACCGCGGAGCCGAGCCGAGGCAAGATTGGGACATTCATTAAAAAATACTGTTTACATGGCAAAGAACGAGTCCCCAGCGTGGTCGAAGCTTTACTTTTTGCTGCGGACCGTTTTGAACACGTTGAGAATGAAATTCGTCCAGCTTTAAAGGAGGGAAAAATTGTTGTCTCTGATCGTTACATTTATTCCTCTTTGGCATATCAAGGAGCAACCGGACTTAGCCTAGAGTGGATCAAAAAGATAAATGAGCATGCAATACGCCCTGACCTTGCAATTTTTATTGACATAGATTTGGAAACTGTGGTTAAAAGACTTAAACATAAAAAATCTGTGATGGAGAATTTGGAGACGCAGCGGAAAGTGCGAGAAGTTTACATGAAGTTTGTTAACAATGGAGAACTTGTAAGAATAGACGGAAACAAGCCCAAAAAGGATGTCGCAGACGAAATTCTGGAAACCGTCCTAGGATTTTTGAAGAAAAGAGACTAAGAAGTTTCCAGAGACTTCAATACCTTCTTGGAAAATGCTTCATTAATCTTGCTTGCTAAAAAGGTGATGATTTCTTCTGGCGACACGTACCTCGGACCCCTTTCGTGTAAAACTAACATTTCAACCATATTTTTGTTGAATAGGAAGCGGAGCATGTAGTAATCGAATCTTAGAGGCCTTTTTTCCTCATCTTGCACTTTTTTGTAGTAGCGTATTGCGCAGAAGATATCTATGATTTGCAGTGGTTTTTTTCGAATAGCCTTTAGCGTTTTCTCGGCTTCCTCATCATCTAGGTAGTTGAAATTGTTGGTTTCTGCTATTCCAAACTCGAAAATCACTGTGCATTGCGGTGTTGATGGGACGGCAACATCTTCCAGACTGAAGACTTTATTGTTTAGTTCATGAAAAAGCTTTATTATCTGTTCTTGCAGCCGTTTGCTCGAGACTAAAGTGGNGAANNCNNCTGTTTTGTGGACGTTTGTTGGAAAACCTTCGTAAAAACCAAGCATTTCCTTAAACTCTCTTCATTTTCCTTATCTTTTCAAGATTCTCCAGCAGTCCAGAAAGGGCGGCGCCAAGTTTTTGCAGCTCCTCCACGTTTTCCGTGTTCTGCATCTTGTTTTGTATTTCTTGAATTTTCGTCACGAGTGTTGTTTCAAGAGTGTCGAGGGCTATGGAACTTTTTATTTTTGCCGGTTCTTCCCCCTCCCTCACAACAATGACTTTTTTCTCGCACTTTGCGCACCACAATGTTCCATCCTTTAAACGGAAAAGCGGAGAGGCGCATGCTGGACATGCCAGTTCCGTGAGAGTTGAGCCTTGCCGTAGCAGATCTGCCATTCGCTTAATGTGTTTTTCTTCGGCTTTATCTCGCGACAAGTTTAAAGCCTCAAAGTAAATTAGGTATAAAGCCTATATAACAAGATTACCACGAGTTAATAAAGGGGTGGCGGACTTGGTTAGGAAAAAGAAAATGCAAGAATATGAGGAACGGATAAAACAGGCACTAACCGTGTTGGGGGCTGTTTCCGAGGACACTACAACCCCTAGAAACATCAGGCGAGCCGCAAAAGATTCAATGGATGCACTGCAAACAACCGAATACACACCGGCTGTTAGAGCCTCAAACGCCATATCAATTTTGGATGAAATTCTGCAGGACCCGAACATGCCACCCTACACGCGGGTAAAACTTTGGAACGTAATGAGCTTACTGGAAGCCATAAAGGACTAGGCATAGGCATTAAGCGTAAAAATGCTTAACCCAAAATTGAAATTGAGGAGTGAGCCGAGTTTGAAAATCTTAAATTGCAAGAATGTGAAGGCGGAAGAATCTGACGAGGGAGCTTCAAAACTTAAAGTGCGATGGCTCATAACGAAGGACTTGGGAGCTCCGAATTTTGCCATGAGGCTCTTTGAAATAGAACCCGGAGGTTACAGCCCACTGCATTCGCATCCTTGGGAGCATGAAGTCTTTATCCTAGAGGGGGAAGGAGTTGTAGTAGGTGAAGATGGAGAGAAGAAAGTAGGCGCGGGTGACGCTATACTTGTCCTTCCAAATGAACGCCATCAGTTCAAAAACGATGGTAAAAAGACTTTGAAGTTCCTATGCCTTGTCCCACATGCTAAGAGTTGACGGTTCAAAAGGCTTTTGATGCATGCTTGTTCGCTCGCTAAAAATATATGCTAGTTGTTACATGTAGTTTTGGGTTTCAGGAGAAGTTTCCTTTGAAGTATGATGTAATAATCGTCGGTGCAGGTCCAGCCGGGATATTTTCAGCTCTTGAAATTACGGAGAAAACTAAACTCAGCGTTCTCATGCTAGATAGGGGACCAGACATTAACAACCGCAAATGCCCGGCAAGTCGTGGATTTGAATGCGTTAACTGTGAACCTTGTCTACTACTGAGCGGTTGGGGTGGGGCTGGGGCATTCAGCGATGGAAAACTCACGCTGTCCACGGAGGTTGGCGGCTGGCTTAACCAGTATGTTTCGCAAGAAGAGCTTGAGAAGCTTGTGAGGCACGTTGACGAAATCTATCTAAAGTTTGGAGCAACCGAGCACTTTTATGGAGGAGACATCGAGAAAATCGACGAAATCGAACGAAAAGCTTCTCTGGCTGGCTTAAAGCTTATCCGCCAAAAAATTCGCCACATGGGCACAGAAAGATGCGCCCAAACCCTCAAAAAAATGCGCCAGGAACTAAACGGCAAAATTGATTTCAGACCAAAAACGGATATAAAAGGGCTTATAGTGAAAGGCGACACGGTTGAAGGCGTTGAAACTGTAAACGGTGAGAAATTCTTCGGAAAATATGTTATTGTCGCACCCGGCAGAAGCGGAGCTGAGTGGCTTCAAACAGAAGCGCAAGCCTTAGGTTTAAAGACTCTTAACAACCCCGTCGATGTGGGGATAAGAGTTGAGGTTTTGGCTTCAGTTATGGAGGAATTAACAAACACGCTCTATGAGCCTAAACTCATTTATTATTCGAAGTCTTTTGACGACCAAGTTCGCACTTTCTGCGTTGCACCTTATGGTGAAGTGATAACTGAATCATACAACGGAGTTTTAACAGTTAACGGTCAAAGCTATGCGGAGAGAAAAACGGAAAACACAAACTTCGCCATTCTCGTAAGCACATCTTTCACCGAACCCTTCAAGGAACCAATAGCCTACGGAAAATACCTCGCCAGACTTTCAAATCTGTTAAGCGGAGGCGTAATGATACAGCGCTTAGGCGATTTACAGTCTGGGCGAAGGTCAACCCCGGAGAGGATAGCCCGCAGTGTGGTAATTCCAACATTAAANAACGCNACTCCNGGCGACTTAAGCTTTGTTTTGCCATACCGCTATTTAGCTGATATCAGAGAAATGCTCGAAGCCCTCGACAAAATCGCNCCCGGGATAAATTCGAGAGACACGCTTCTCTATGGCATTGAGGTGAAATTCTACTCTTCGAGACTTCAGTTAAGCAACAGCCTTGAAACAAAAATACGCAACCTATTCACAATAGGCGACGGCGCCGGAGTAACCAGAGGACTNATTCAAGCCTCAGCTTCAGGCTTAATCGTCGCAAGGGAAATCATAAGAAGGGAAAAGCCGAAAGGGTAAGATAAATGGCAATAGTTCAAGAAATAAGATGCTCAAACTGCGGGGCGCCCTTGCCCTTTGAACCCGGAGAGATAGTGGCAACCTGCAAATACTGCGGTTACACAACAGTCATCGAAACCGGAAAGGCCTTCACTTTCGAACATTCCATGCTGATGAACAAGTACGATCCTGCACAAATTGAGGAGCCAATAAAAAGCTGGATGCGGTCAGGTTTTCTTAAACCTCCAGACCTTGCCAAAAAATCAAAAATTATAGAGAAAACACTTGTTTATCTACCTTTTTGGGTTGTCTCCGTAGAAGCTAAAACTATTTACAAAGGGATATTCGAGCGCATAACTCCGCCAGTCACAAAAGAAGGGAAAATTGAGAAAGAATATGATTGGCTTGTCCTCGCAAGAAAGGCATCCGAGTTCCCGACAAGGGAGTATGACGTCCCATTGGAAGGAAAAATCCCCTACGACTTCAGAAAAGTAGAAGCCTTTGCAAAGGTTTTGAACAGCGAAATCGAAAGAGACGAAGCTATAGAAAAAGCAAAACAGCAGATCGAGGAGCACCATCGTTATTTGGCACAACAAGATGTTGACAGAATCATTGAAATGAAAAACGAGTTTGAAATAAAGCAGATAGTTTATTTGCACGCACCCATATGGTTTGTGAAATACGAGTATAAAGGCAAAAGCTACCAGCTATTAGTTGATGGAGCAACTGGAACAGCGATAAAGGGGGATATACCGCCAACAGGGCTTGGGATGCTTTAACGAAACTTTAAAAGCAACAACTTTTCATTTTATATTGAAAAAGGGATGAACATCATTGAGCGAAAAGAAAGACTTTTATGAAAAAGCTAAGAAACAGATGCGCCTTTCTGAACGGATCCTTGCAGAAATTCCGGGGTTCCGTGGCTATAAAGAGAAGGAGCTACGGAGGGAATCCGATAGGCTTATTCGAAATCATCTATACAGAAAACTTGAAGAAGCGAAAGGCGATTTGAAAAACGTTTTCCAAAAACTCTCTGACAGACGGTTGTTTGAGGTTTTAACTGACATGGACCGCTTAATCGCAAAGTTTGACCGCGTAACAGAAAAAGTGAATCATGCATCTTACGGGTATGCTGGCTTCTTCAACATAATAAAAATAGAGGAGGAAAACCTTGACAGAATGATGGATTTTGACAGCCAACTAGTTGATGAAGTAGATAAAATAGCCGCAGAAGTTGGCAAGTTCAAGTCTGAAGTTGCGAAGCAGGAGATTAAAAATGCAAAAACCAGAATCCAAAACCTAACTGAGACGTTGGAAGCTTTTGAGGAAACCTTTGACAAGAGGCAAGAGGTAATATTAGGAGTGGGTTGAAATGCCACAAGTGATAGAATGGAAAAACCCGAGCGCAGAAGACATTGTATGGAGATACCCAGAAGAGGAGATCACATGGGGCGCCCAACTCATAGTTCACGAATATGAAACTGCGGTGTTTTTCAGAGACGGCAAAGCCTATGACGTTTTTGGACCTGGCAGACATACGCTAACAACGCTAAATCTCCCATTGCTTACCGGTTTGCTCACGAGAATTGCAGGGTATAAAGAGAAACCCTTCAAGGCAACAGTGATCTTCATTTCAACAAAGGTTTTTGCTGGAAAATATGGCGCAAGAGCCCAAACAACAGAGCTAGCGCCTCTGCAAGTGCATGGTTCGTTTTGGTTCAAAATTGAAAACCCACAGCTTTTCGTAAACGAGGTTGTCGGAGGACAGAAAGCTTACACAACCGAAGACGTGAACAGTTTTCTAAGAGGCTTCCTAAACGAGAAAATAATCGACGAGCTTTCACATTATGATTTGATAACTGTCTTCACTAGACTGGATGAAACATCGCTTGTTGTAAAAAACGCCTTAATAGATTACTTTAAGCGATTAGGCATTGAACTAACAGACTTACGCTTTGAAGGAATAGACACAACACCAGAATACCGCGAGAGGCTGTTCTGGCTTAGAACCGGAAGAGCCACACCAGAAGAAGTGTTAAGGATGGAGACTGTGAAGAAAGCCGCCGAAGAGCTCGGAAAATCGCCCGGAGCAGGCCTAGGAACAGGCATGGTGCTCATACCACAAGTCATGACGCCCACAGGTCCAGCGCAGGCGCCAGCAGCAGCCCTTGTGATATGCCCAAAATGCAACGCAAAGGTTCCGGCAACATCAAAGTTCTGTCCTGAATGCGGCACGCAACTTACTCCACCAGCATCTGGAACAATAAACTGTCCGAAATGTGGTCATCCAGTTCCCTCTACGTCAAAGTTCTGTCCAGAGTGCGGAGAGAAAATACAGTAAAGGGTGCGGTTGATGGCTGAAAGAGAAAGACGTGAACTGCTTTCAATAGGTGTTTTCCTAATAATCTTAGTGGTTGCCATAATCCTTTACATGCCAATGGGGCTAATCGACTGGACGCTTATCCCACCATTAATAATTGCATTGTTCGGCTGCTGGACAATCGCATTAGCGGGAATCCGAGCATCAAACCCTCAGAAATATGAACGCGGGCCATTCAGCACTTTCGCGTGGGGCTTACTGTTGATAGCAGTTGGCGGCGCATGGTTCCTGTACGGGTTTAACCCACTTTATTCGCTGGCATTAATACTATTGGCGCTCGGCGCCCTCGCGATAGCCACAGCGTTCCGAAGAAAATAGCGTGCATACTTTTCTAAACATTTTTTATGTTAAACTTTGTTAATGGTAACAGAGGTTAAACAGGGCATGAGCATGGAAATAATCGGACGAGGCACATGGTATGACAAGATGGCTGCAAAAATAATTGAGCGAGAGCGAAAGCTTGGCAGAAGCCTAGACATGATAAGAACGGAGATGGGGCTCGGAGCCTCCGGCTTTCCTCATATTGGAAGTTTAGGCGATGCCGCCCGTTCTTACGCTGTGACCTTGGCTTTAAGAGAACAAGGCTACCGTTCTGAGCTTATTGCATTTTGTGACGACAAGGATGGGTTGCGCAAGGTTCCAGCCGGATTGCCAAAATCGCTGGAAAAATTTTTGGGGTTCCCAGTTTCCGATATTCCAGACCCCTTCAACTGCCATGAAAGTTACGGTAAGCACATGAGCTCGTTATTGCTTGAGGCTTTAGACAAGTGCAGCATAGAATACCGTTACATGTCCGCTAAGGAAGCTTACGAAAAGGGACTGCTAAACAACGAAATGCGAACATTACTCCTAAACGCAAAAAAGGTCGGGGAAATAGTCAAGGAAGAAGTTGGACAAGATAGATACACGGAGGTTCTTCCATACTTCCCAATCTGCGAAAACTGTGGACGCATATACACGACAAAAGCCCTAGAGTACTTGCCGGACGAGAACAAAGTGCTTTACGTCTGCGAGGGGATGGAAATTAAGGGAAGATGGATTGAAGGCTGCGGTTTCAAAGGGGAGGCTGACGTAGCGAAAGGAGAAGGCAAGCTGAGCTGGAAGGGGGAGTTTGCAGCTAGGTGGAGGGCTCTTGACATAAGATTTGAAGCCTACGGAAAGGATATAGCTGACTCTGTTCGCGTCAACGACAGAATTTGCCGCGAAATACTTGGTTACGAACCACCGTCCCACGCGAGATATGAGATGTTTCTAGANAAGAGTGGAAGAAAAATTTCAAAGTCCACAGGAAACGTTTTCACACCTCAAGTGTGGTTTAGGTACGGCTCCCCACAATCACTGCTGCTGCTTATGCTGAAAAGATTTGTTGGAACCCGTACCTTAGACGTTACCGACATCCCATCATACATGAATGAAATCGACTATCTCGAGGACCTATACTTTGGAAGAAAAACCTTGCCGGACAAAAAGGAACTTGCAAAACTGAAGGGCTTATACGAATACTGTTGGGTTTTGAAACCTCCGACCAAGCCAAGCGTCCACGTGCCCTACAACATGCTAACTTTTTTGGCTAAGATGGCGCCAAAAGGCAAAGAAATGGAGTTCATAGCCGAGAAACTTCAAAGTTACGGCTATTTGTCGAAAAACCAGCCGCTCGACGAAGACTTGAGGAAAAAAGTTGAGTACGCGCTAAATTGGGTAAGGGATTTTGAGGAAATAAAAGAAACACCCATAAGCCTAGAAGAAGAGGAGAAAAACGCAATAATCGAGTTAATTGAAACCTTAAAGACTGAGGAGGAGGCGGAAAAAATACAAAACGCAATATTTAACACAGCCAAAAAACACGGTTTACAACCACAGAAATTCTTCAAAACACTCTACACAATTCTTATAGGAGCGCCTCAAGGACCAAGGTTGGGTCCATATATCCTCGCTATGGGAAGACAAAACGTAACTGACGCGCTAAGGAGAGCTATAGAAGCCCAAAATTGACGGGGTACAACGTCAACATATTATCTTTTCTTCCCTGGCACTTCATAGAAAAATCCATCTCTCGACACTATTATGACGCTACCGCATTTTACACACCTATAGTATCTGTTCACCCCACCTTCGCATTTCTGTTCACCTAAAAACTCAAGGTCGTCGTCAGCATGANTACACTTCTGTCCAGAAGACGTATCACCAGACAACGGAACCACACCAAAAATTAACAAACCCCATACTTAAAGTTTTGCGGCTCCCAAACAACAAACGAACTTTCTAATACATCCCCTTCCGTGAATTTATATCGAAGTAGAGCATCTTATACTTTGGGCCCGTAGTCTAGTACGGATTAGGACGCTGGCCTGCGGAGCCGGAGATCCTGGGTTCAAATCCCAGCGGGCCCGCCAAAAACAAACCGCTTCCAGCAAAAACAGCCTTTTACGGGCTGCTTTACTCGCTGGCTTGCGGGGCCGTCCTAGGACAGCCCCAAACGTTATGAACGGCTGAATTATCCTATTTGATTTTATCAGATAAAAACCTATATGGCAGGAATAATTACTATCGCTTGTTATGAGGGATTATCAATGTATGAATTTGATGTTGTAATCTTGGAGGATGAAAGTGGCGGCTATGTAGCTTTTGTTCCTGCTTTGCCTGGTTGCCACACGCAGGGGGATACGTTGCAGGAGCTTATGGACAATGTGCGCGAGGCTGTGGAACTTTACTTGGAAACTTTAACGGAAGAGGAGAAAAAAGAGCTCCTTCGACAACGGGTTGTTGGAATACAGAAAGTGAAGGCGCTTGCCTAAAATTAGGCCCTTACCTGCCCAGAAGATAATAAAAGTTCTTGAGAAAACTGGTTTTAAGATTATTCGCCAAAAAGGCTCACATGCCATTTTGATGAATGAAAAAGGGATGAGAGTGATCATTCCAGTGCACCCTGGGTTCAAATTCCAGCGGGCCCCCGCCAAAAGCTTACTTGTTTTTCGCTCACGCTAACTATCTGTGTTGTCCTTCAAAGCTTTTTAGAAGCTGGTCTATATCTTTTCCTATGTTTTCTCCCGAGTAGCCGCCCTCTAGAACAAAGAATGTCGGTTTTTTCAATGCAGCTATTGCCTTTCCTATTTCTCTGTAACATTTTTCTGTCAGCCCAAGGGAGGCTAAGTCTCCTGCATGTGCGTCGAAACCTGCTGAAACAGCCACTATCTCGAATTTTTCTGCGTCGATTCTGGTTAGGGCTTCGTTTAGTGTTTTTATGTATAATTCGTCTCCGCAGTTCGCTGGCAACGGATAGTTAAGGCAGTTCTTCTCAGAAGTGTAACCTGTTCCTGGATAGTGCGGATAACGGTGCAGAGAAACATACACGACATTTTTGTCTCCTAAGAAGATTTCTTGAGTTCCATTTCCATGGTGCCCGTCAATGTCGAGAATCAAAGCTGACTTTCCCAGATGTCTAACAGCCACCGCAACATTGTTTATGTAGCAGAACCCAAGCGTGTAAGCTCCTAACGCCGCACCTTTTATTCCGGCGTGATGGCCTGGCGGTCTCATGAAGGAGAACCCGTTAACTTTGGCTGCTAGTATGGCTGCTCCAGCCGCAAGCCGCGCGTATTCGTAGATGTTTTCGTAGGCTGGGGTGTCAACATCTTCAACTAAGCCGTTTTTGAGCTTTTGAATGTACTCTCGCGAGTGCACTTTCAACAGATCTTCTTCCGAGGCTGGTTCGGGTGTCAAAAACTCGTATCCCTTCTCCTTTAGGATTTCATATGCCGTTCTAACTCTTTCCGGGTTTTCTATATGCCAAGAGCCATAGCCTAAACATTTTTCCGAGAAGACTATCTTTGTTTTCATGGCTTTCAGCATCCGCACTTTGGGTGAGTAACGCTTTTAATTAAAATACAACTTCGCCTCTTAAAGGTTTGGAGAAACTGGTGAAGACAGCTATGATTTCAGAAAATCCCTTCGCGGTATTCCGCAGAGAATGCGAAACCATCCTAGAAGAGGCGTTGAAGAGGGTTTTCCCAGAAGTTGTAGTTGTAAATTTGGCGTTAGAGAAGCCGCCAAGTCCAGACTTCGGCCAACTTGCCTCCTCAATGTGTTTTGAGCTTGCTAAACAGTTCGGCGAGAAGCCCATCATTGTAGCCGAGCGCATAGTCAAGGCTGTTGACAAGTCTAAGTTTTCGCTAATCGAGAACATTGTTCCAGCCGGGGGAGGTTACATAAACTTTCACGCAAACTTTGCCAAGTTTTCATTTTTAACCATAGAGTCTGCTAGACAGCTTGATGCAAATTATGGTTTTGTTAAAACTGAAAGCCCATTGAGGATTATAGTTGAACATACAAGCGTGAACCCGCTTCACCCAATACATATAGGACAAGCTAGAAACCCAATGTTAGGCGATGCCTTAGCCCGCATACTTGAGGCTAGAGGCCATGCTGTTTCCCGCCATTACTACATTGACGATGTGGGTNGNCAAACTGCTGTAGTCGCCTATGGCTACGAAAAATTGNGCAGACCGAAACCCAGAGAAAAAGCGGATCATTTCGTTGGCAAAATCTACACNATCACGAGCTGTCTTGTGGAAGTCAACCGCCTAAAAAAGGAGCTTGAAGCCGCAAAAGCAGCAGGGTCAGATGAGGAAATCGTAAGAATCAACAGGGAATTGGACGATTGGATGTCAGTGGCAGCCGAATTAAAAGAGAAGTTCTCGGAGCTTTTCGAGAAGCTTTTGGAAAAAGTGAGCAGAGACGCAGATCCAGAGGGAGAGGTTAATAGTTTAAATCGAGCTTACGAAGAAGGCGACGAGGGAGCCAAGCAACTTATTAGGGAAGTCAGCGAACTGTGTCTACAAGGTTTTAGAGAAACTTTGAGCCGCGCTGGAGTATTTTACGATTCTTGGGATTGGGAAAGCGACTTTGTTTGGAGCAATATGGTCGCGGAAGTATTGCGCAAGTTAAAGTCTACACCATATGTTTACACTTTAGGCGGAGTCTTGGAGTTCGACGCCGAAAAAGTTGTTCGAGAACTTAAGTTGAAAGAGAAGCTTGGGTTGAGAGAAGATTATGAGATCTCTCCGTTAACGCTTGTGCGTGCAGATGGAACAACGCTGTATACAACGCGGGACATAGCCTACACGCTTTGGAAATTTGAAAAAGCCAGTAAAATTATCAACGTGATTGGGATGGAACAAACATTAGCACAGTTACAGTTGAAAATCGCCCTTCACGCTTTGGGCTACGGCAAGCAGGCAGAAAATTTTGTGCACTTCGCCTACAATTTGGTGACTCTTCCAGGCTATAAAATGTCAAGTCGGAGGGGACGCTACATAACCTTTGATGAGGTTATGGACGAAGCGTCGAAACGAGCCTACGAAGAGGTTTCGAAGCGTTCTCCACACTTGCCGGAGGAGGAAAAAAGGAAAATTGCGGATTTAGTTGGCATCGGAGCAGTTCGCTACGCGCTGGTTGAAGTTGACCCTTCAAAACCTGTTGTCTTCACATGGGATAGAGTTTTGGATTTCGAAAAGAACAGTGCACCATATATCCAATATACACATGCAAGAGCCTGCAGCATCCTCCGCAAAGCTTCACGAAAACCGGAAAAACCAACCTACGAACTGCTAAGAGAGAAGCTGGAACGTGAAATAGTCTTATCAATAGCAAACTTTCCAGAAGTGTTTGTGGAGGCATCTGAATACCTTAAGCCCAATTTAATTGCTGACTTTGCAAACGCTTTGGCGGACAAATTCAACACTTTCTATAACGCGTTTCCAGTCATAAAAGCTGAAACGCCAGAACTAAGCGATGCGAGACTGGCTTTGACGGATGCCGTGAGAATAACACTTCGAAACGCGCTTAATTTGATTGGGATAGTTGCTCCAGAAAGAATGTAGGAGGGTTAAGGCGGAGCTTCCTTAACGATTTGAACCGCAGTGCTTGTCCCTATCCTGTTGGCGCCTGCCTCAATCATCGCCAAGGCATCAGCATACGTTCTTATGCCCCCAGCAGCTTTAACACCGAAGTCTTTGCCAACTGTTAGCCGCATTAACTTAACATCTTCAACAGTTGCTCCTTTGCCGAACAAACCAGTTGAAGTTTTCACGAAATCTGCTCCAGCCTCTTTAACGAGTTTGCATGCAACTATCTTCTCGTCTCTGGTTAGATATGCGGTTTCTATTATGACTTTCACGACAATTTCCTTTGACACACGTTTCACGTCTACAACAGCCGTTATGTCGCGCTTTACAGTGTCATAATCACCTGATTTAAGTGCGCTCAAATTGATAACCATATCCAGTTCCTCTGCGCCCTCTTCAACAGCCTTAAGGGCTTCTAGCGCTTTTATTTCCGGCAGCGAAACGCCGAAGGGAAAGCCCACAGTTGAGCAGACTTTAACGTTTGAGCCTTCCAAAATTTTCGCTGCGAACTTCACGTAAATGGGATTGACAACTGCGCATCGGAAACCGTATTTTATAGCTTCTCTGCAAAGTTTTTCAACCTCACTTTTTGTAGCCGTAACCCCAACAAGCGTGGAATCAATTAGTTGCGCTAGCTCTTTCCGTGATAGCCTACTCAATTGTTCCGCCTCCACCATAGACTAGGCGCAAAAGCATTTAGAATTTTCTACAAGCAACGCTCATTTAGTAATTGATGCTCTGATTCTTTCAGCAAGCCTCTCCGGTTCCTCAGCGGCTTCACCGTCCCACAAAAGGTAGGGAAGCGCCCAGGAATCCGTGAAGCTTGACGCTTGTATTCCAGGTCTGCTTATCATTCTCAAGTTCACGTCGAAGTAGTCTAAATGTTCATCTGTAGGTCCAGA
>JGI24721J26819_10002534_pt1 | contig 20133 bp, 17 predicted proteins | sample YelNatPaOPGAMG01_FD_26819 | JGI IMG/M metagenome (IMG submission 26819) | reverse complement strand
ATAAACTTGACAAGAAAATTGATGTAAAAAAACTTCAATTCGGTTCCAAGATTGACCAGAATAGCTCAACTAAACGTGAAGAATTATATACTGTAAAAGAAATAATTAGTCCGGGAAAAATTCGACTGAGCAATGGTCTGACTTTAAAGCTGATTGGAATTAAAGAAAATCCGGTAATTAATAGAAAGGCGATTTCATTCCTTAATGAAAAAATAAAAGGCAAAAGAGTTTTTATAAAATATGATAATATAAAATACGACAATGAAAACAACTTGCTTTGTTATCTTTACCTTGAAAATAAAACATTCATCAATGCACATTTAATTAAAAATGGTTTAGTTCAGGTGGATTGCGATATTGATTTCAAATACAAAGACAAATTCTTGAACCTCTTAAAACAAAATAATGGCTAAAGAATGGATTTTAAATAGTGCGATGAATCGTTTCCAATTGAATTTTAAAAGAAATGTTGGACCAACTTCTGAATCAATAAGAAAATGCGCTCCAAAAAATATTGATGAATGGCGTGAATATTATTTCAAAAACGTGAAGCCCAAAGAACACATTATTGAACTAGGTAAAAAACTATATATTAAAATAACTGAAGTAATCCAAGCAGAAGTTGCTGAAATAACAGAACAAGATTGTATTGATTATATGATGCAACTTGTTATTGATAGAACATACGAAGGTTATGTCACAGAAATTCAAACTATTTATGGACAACTTCAGCGGATATTGAATGTAAAAATTGAACCCGCTCCTGACAAATGGGACAGATTATTTAATGTTGACTTCTTTATAAAAATTGAGGATAAATTCATTGGTCTTCAGATTAAACCTGTTTCTTTTGGGAATGGCGCCCAATTACCTGAAATCTTCAAAGAGAAAAATTTGCAAGAAGAGACTCACAAGCAATTCACTGAAGTCTTTGGAGGTAAGGTTTTTTACATTTATTCCATAAAGAACGGTGAGAAAAAGGAAATCTATAACAAAGAGGTTATTGACGAAATTGCCGGAGAAATTAAACGACTGTCTAAATTAAAATAAGAGCCACAGCCACCAACAGCGTGTATGTAACAACAGCGGGTTAAGTGGTAAATGAAAATCTCTGCGTCTCAAAAATATTGTGCTGAAAGGACAAGAAGGTGCTTTAAATCCACTACTGCACATACACTCAAACATTGCATTTGCAAAAAGAGTTTTTGATAAATAACACACATTTTCTTCGCAACTGCCTTTGGGTATATCAGGCATGCAGGATGAACCTGCATAGCACCAAAATACTGTTCATAATTGTTAAAAATCACAAAGTTTGATTACCTTTGTGGCCTTAAATTCTATTGTATGCAACGACGTTCGACACCCGGGAGGGCCTCGGCGAATAAAGAGTCTTCGCGCTCAGCTTCTCCCGGAAAAACATCACGCAGATCTTCTTCTGCAACAAGACCCGCCGGATTGTCCCGGCCGGGAATCAGGAAGAAAGCAAAGGCTCCTGTGGCCAAAGCAGAGGAATCATCCCAACAACCCGGCATCAGGCTGAACAGGTATATTGCCCAGACAGGCCTTTGCTCAAGGCGTGAAGCCGATGAACTGATCCGGCAGGGACTGATCACTGTAAACGGCAAGCTGATTACCGAACTCGGTACCCGGGTCATGCCGGGGGATGAGGTTCGTTACAACGGGCAGAGGCTTCACGAAGAGAGAAAAGTTTACGTTCTTCTGAACAAACCAAAGGATTATACCACAACCACCGACGATCCGTATGCTAAAAAAACGGTGATGGAACTGGTAAAAAATGCCTGCAAGGAACGCATTTATCCTGTGGGCCGTCTTGATCGCTCCACCACCGGAGTGCTCCTGTTGACCAACGACGGGGAACTGGCAAAAAAACTCACCCATCCTAAGTTCAATAAGAAAAAAGTGTACCACGTTTTTCTTGACAAAAAACTGAAAAATGAGGATTTTCGCAAAATAGCTGCAGGGATTGAACTGGAAGACGGCCCCATCCGTCCTGACGCCCTGAGCTGGGTGGATGAGGAAGATAAAACGCAGGTTGGCATTGAAATTCATTCAGGACGGAACCGCATTGTGCGGCGTATTTTTGAACACCTGGGCTACCGGATTAAAAAACTTGACCGGGTTTATTTTGCAGGACTTACAAAAAAAGGGCTTCCCCGTGGCCACTGGCGGTTTCTTACCGACAAGGAAATCAAAATGCTGAAAATGGGAGCATTCGAGTAAACCCCGAATGCGTATATACTGAATGCACATCATTGACCTTACTCTATACCGGAATGGATAATAACAAAACAACATTTAAAGCCGGATTTGTCAACATTATTGGCAATCCCAACGTAGGGAAGTCCACCCTGATGAATTCCCTGCTGGGGGAAAAACTTTCCATTGTCACTCCGAAGGCACAGACCACCCGGCACAGGATTCTGGGAATTCTGGATGGCCCTGATTACCAGATTGTTTTTTCTGATACCCCGGGAATTCTCAAACCCCACTACAAAATGCACGAGGCCATGATGAAGGCTGTGGAATCAGCCCTCGAAGATGCTGACGTGCTTATCTACATGACCGATGTGGTGGAAAAACACGATAAAAATCCCGAAATCATAAGGAAAATCAATGAAATTTCTGTTCCGGTGTTACTGCTTATCAATAAAATTGACCTTGCCGACCAGGACACGGTGGCAGCGCTTGTCAATCTGTGGCAGAAGGAAATTCCGAGAGCCGAGGTAATGGCCATTTCGGCCATTCATCAGCCCAACCTGGCGGGCATTCTAGGCCGGATTATTTCCCTGCTTCCTGAGCATCCGCCTTTCTTCCCTCAGGGACAACTGAGTGACAAGACGGAGCGCTTTTTTGTGGAAGAAATCATCCGGGAGAAGATTTTTCTGAACTATGCCCAGGAAATTCCCTATTCGACCCATGTTGAAATTGAATCGTTCAAAGAAGAGGAAAACATCGTTCGCATCAATGCTGTTATTTATGTAATGCGCGACTCACAAAAGGGTATTCTGATCGGCAAAAAAGGGGAGGCCCTTAAAAAAATTGGAATACAGGCCCGTGAGGAAATTGAATCCTTTCTCGGGAAAAAGGTTCACCTGGAATTGTTTGTGAAAGTAAGGGAAAACTGGCGGGATAAACCTTCCAGTTTGAGGAGTTTTGGCTACGAACTTTGAAAATCACTGAAGAAGATGGGGTCAATAGTTGCCATAGTAGGTCGTCCTAATGTCGGAAAATCCACCCTTTTCAACCGGCTCACCGAAACCAATCTGGCCATTGTGGATGAGCAGGCAGGTGTGACACGTGATCGCATTTATGGGAAGGCTTTATGGAACGGTGTTGAATTCTCGGTCATTGATACGGGTGGTTATGTGGTGGGATCGGACGATATTTTCGAGGAAGAAATCAGGAAGCAGGTAGCCATTGCCATTGAAGAATCTGATGTGATTCTGTTCCTTACCGACGTGCGCGATGGGGTAACCCCCCTTGATCAGGAAGTGGCTCAGGTGCTTCGGCAATCAGGAAAGCCTGTATTGCTGGTGGTTAACAAGGTTGATTATCCCGGTCTGGCCGCCTCTGCCGCCGAATTTTTTTCGCTTGGTCTCGGTCAGCCCTTTACCATTTCATCGGCCAACGGCAGTGGCACAGGCGACATGCTTGATGTGCTGGTACGTTCGTTCAGTAAAGCAGAAAAGGAGCCTGAAACAGAACCTTCCATTCCCCGCATTGCCGTGGTGGGGCGGCCGAATGTGGGGAAATCCTCTCTCGTCAATGCCCTGCTGGGGGAAGAAAGAAATATTGTTACCCCTTTGCCGGGAACTACGCGGGATTCCATTTACACAAGGTACCGGAAATTTCATCATGATTTTTACCTCATTGATACGGCAGGCTTACGGAAGAAAAGCCGCGTGAGCGAAGACCTTGAATTCTATTCTGTAATGCGCGCCATCCGCGCCATTGAACATTCTGACGTGTGCCTTCTTCTGATTGATGCAACCCGGGGAATGGAAAGCCAGGATCTGAATATTTTCCACCTGGCGGTGCGAAACAAGAAAGGGATTGTCATTGCCGTTAACAAGTGGGACCTGATTGAGAAGAGTTCCAATACGGCCAAAGAATTTTCTGAGCACATCAGGAACCGCATTGCCCCCTTTACTGACGTNCCCATCATTTTTNCCTCGGTGCTTCAGAAACAGCGCATCCATAAGACACTGGAATCGGTTATGGAAGTATACACCAACCGCCAGCGAAAAATTCCTGCTTCCCGGCTGAATGAAGTGATGCTCGAGGCGATCGGTGCATACCCGCCGCCTTCGGTAAAAGGAAAGTATATTAAAATCAAGTATGTAGCCCAGCTACCTACGCCAACACCTGCCTTTGCTTTTTTCTGCAATCTGCCGCAATACATCAGGGAGCCTTACAAACGATACCTGGAAAATAAAATCAGGGAACATTTCGTTTTTACCGGTGTGCCTGTTGAAATTTTCTTCCGACAGAAATAAACCATGGAAAATTTCCTGCGGAAATCCTACCTTTGTTATATGGCTGGCATGAAATTTCTCCTGCGTTCAGGTCTTTCCCTGTTGATGGCAGGCCTGATTCTGGTTTCCTGCAAGGATATCAAAAGTTATCCGGATGTTCCGGAAGTGAAATTCAAGGAGTTCCGGTATAAAGATACTACGCTTGTTATTTCATTTATTGATGGGGACGGGGATTTTGGCATCCCTGCCGGCTATATGGACCCGCCCTTCGATACCGGAGGTGCGTATTATTTTAACGTGTTTTTTACCTTTGAACAAAAGGTTGATACGGGCTATGTAAGAGTTCCCATGGCGGATTACAGTTACTGGAATCTGCGTGTGGAAGATGTTCCCCAGCCCCAGGGGCAGAACAAAACCATGTTTGGCGATATTGAACTGATGCTGGTGCCCATTCTCGGTTCCCGGTATGTTTATCCTGATACGTTTCGCTTTACTTTCTACCTGTATGATTTTGCCCTGCACAGAAGCAATACAGGTGTTTCGCCGCCGCTGACGTTTAAGGGAAGGTAGAACCGTTTTACTGCACCTCGTTGATTTTCTCTTTTACCAGCCTGGCAGCTTCTTCCAGTGTAGTAGCCGGAAAGACCTTTAATCCGGAATTGTTGATTAATTCTCTGGCTTCCTGTGCATTGGTTCCCTGCAGGCGAAGGATAACCGGTACGGGGATGTTTCCGATAGACCGGTATGCATCTGCAACTCCCCGGGCTACACGGTCGCACCGGACAATGCCTCCGAAAATGTTGATAAGAATGACTTTCACATTGGGATCCTTCAGGATAATCCGGAAGCCTGCTTCCACAGTCTGTGCGCTGGCTGTTCCGCCCACATCCAGAAAATTGGCCGGCTCTCCTCCCGAAAGTTTGATCATGTCCATGGTAGCCATGGCAAGTCCCGCTCCGTTGACCATACAGCCAACGTTTCCGTCAAGTTTGATAAAATTGAGGCCATGGGCCGAGGCTTCCAGCTCAGCCGGATCTTCTTCGTCAGGATCGCGCATTTCTTTATATTCCGGGTGCCGGAAAAGGGCGTTGTCGTCCAGATTGACCTTTGCGTCGGCAGCATAAATCTTCCCGTCAGAGGTTTTTACTACCGGATTGATCTCGGTGAGCGTTGCATCCGACTGAAGGTAGGCGGAGTACAGAGCCTTTACAAAGGCCAGCATTTCCCGGTGGGCATTGCCGTCGAGGCCAAGTGTATAGGCTATTTTTCTTGCCTGAAAATCGCATAGCCCGACAGCAGGGTCAATTTCTTCGCGAAATATCAGATGCGGAGTTTGCGCGGCCACGCTTTCAATATCCATACCACCTTCAGGAGAATAGACCAGGATATTCTTCCCGCTGGCCCTGTTGAGCAGGATACTCATATAGTATTCCTTCACCGGTTCCGCCCCCGGATAATAAATTCCCTGCTCCACCAGGACTTTTCTTACCAGTTTTCCTTCCGGCCGGGTTTGATGAGTAACCAGGCGCATACCCAGAATGGAAGCGGCATGCTTTTCCGCTTCTTCAGGAGAGCGGGCAATTTTTACGCCTCCGCCTTTACCTCTTCCTCCGGCATGAATCTGGGCTTTAACCGCCCATGTGTCTGTACCGGTAACGGAACCAATCTCAAGGGCAGCTTCTTTTGCATCCACTGCACTGATAATGAGCCGCCCTTCAGGAACCCTGACGCCATAATGCCTTAAAATCTGTTTTGCCTGATACTCATGAAGATTCATACTTCAACCGCCTTATAATCACCGCGCTAAACTTACGATTTTTTTGTTTATCGCCGGCCCTTATAAATTTTTACCTTTCGGTTTTTTTTAATTTTTTTCTGCGCAGATTACCGGAGATATTTCTCAGAATTGAGGCCGCATTGAGCATAAAAAAATGCGCAATGTGCCGCAAGGGCCGCTTTCATTGCGTTTCAGCGGGGTTTGAGGGCAAATCCGGCAGAAAAAATCGGACAGTTGGCATTTAACCTAAATTCATCAATTGAGTTTTTCAATTGACGAATTTGAGTTAAAGAAACCCTGTATAAGGAAATCGAAGCAAAATCAGGGTTTCACATTGCGGTTCACCCAGTATAATAATAAAATGAAAGCGTTCCTTCAGGCACATGGAACTTTTTAAAGTTCGTCAAATGGGTTTATTCATTGCCGGGTGGGTAATGATACCGGTATTTTCTGTAAAGAATCTGCTGGTTTCGTAACGAAGTTTCTTTTATTGCCACGATGTGAAATTCCTTTGGAGTTGTCTCCGGATCCGATGGCGGGAATTGTATGATGCTTTTGCCGCCGGTTGTTTTTAATTGTCTGAGATTGCGGTTAAGATACCTTCCTTCGGTCAGTTCTCCCTGGTAAAAGGTTACATTTCGGCTTTCGTCGGAGAGGCTGATATAAAGAATTACCGCGTCGTTTAATCGTTCCGGCCTTACTACAACGGATGGTTCTCTGATAAGCCTCCCGCTTTCGGTATATTCTTTCAATCCGGTGCCAGGCTGGCCTTTTTTCCAGGGTACTTCAGCCTGAAGCTGGCCCGATTCATAAAAAAAACGCTGAATTCCGTCGATGAGGTTCTGATGGTATGGGGTAATTCTGTAAGGTTTCCCTGAAGGATAATACCAGACTGCCTCTCCTTCCTTCACATCATTCCTGTAAGGTATGCGGGCATGAACTCCCCCTTCTTTGTAGTAGTTCACAGCCACACCGTTCCTCAATCCGTTTGCATAATACACTTCTGAAAGCAAGGCTCCGTTCCGGTAAAAATTTTTTGTAAGCCCGTTTCTCAGTCCGTTTTTCATCTGGCTTACCGACTTAAGTGCTCCGTCTTCATAATATGCCTTGCTCAGGGTTGTGTCGCTTCCGCTGGCAATAGTATCCGTTTCCTGTTCTTTGTTCCCCAGTATCACGGAATTTTTGCATGAAGAGGCCAGCATAGCCAGAAGAATAAGAAAAATGATACGGTGCATGACGTCCCGGTTAAAATCTCTTTTACCAAAGGTAAAGGAAATGCAGGAAGAATTAAGCATGCTATATGACATTACGAACTGATTCCTATCAGAAAATAATTCCTATATTTGCGGCACTTGTTAAAAATGTATTCATAATTAGGAATAACCAATATTAACGAACATGCGCAATAAAGGAGCTATTCAGCTGTTTACCATCGTATTTATTCTTGTTTGTATTTATCAGCTTTCCTTCACGCTGGTTACCCGCAAGGTAGAAAAGCAGGCCAGGGAGTATGCACAGGGAGACCCGGTTAAGCAAAGGAATTACCTTGATTCTCTTTCTTCGGTGCCTGTCTATAATCTTGGCGTTGTAAAATACACCTATGTTGATTGCAAGGAAAGAGAGATACAGCTTGGCCTCGACCTCAAGGGAGGTATGAACGTAATTCTTGAGGTGTCTGTGGAAGATATGCTTCGTGCACTTTCCAATTACAGTACCGACTCCACTTTTAACAGGGCAATACGCCAGGCAAAGGAACGTCAGAAGGTAAGCCAGGCCGATTTTATCACCCTCTTTGCCGAGGAGTTTCAGAAGATTGATCCCAACGGCAGTCTGGCTGCCATTTTCAGTACAGTTGAACTGAAAGACAAAATCAACTTCCGCAGTTCCAACGCTGATGTTATCAAGGTATTGCGGTCTGAAACCCAGGCGGCCATTGACAATGCATTTAATATCATTTCAAACCGTATTGACCAGTTTGGTGTGGTGAATCCCAAGATCCAGAGGCTGGAAACCCAGGGTAGAATACTGGTTGAATTGCCGGGGGTAAGCGAACCCGAACGTGTGCGCAAGATTCTGCAGAGTACGGCAAATCTTGAATTCTGGCTCACCTATGAAAATTCCGAAATATTGCCTTCATTGATCCAGGCCAATAGCCGGCTCAGGGAAATTCTTAAGGCGGAGAGGGCAGCTTCTGACAGTCTGAAGCAGACGGCAAAAAAACCGGCGCAAACCCGGGAAGAAAAGAAGACCGAAATNTCCCTTCTGGAAAAGCTTGAGAAGGACACAACAGCAGCTGATACNGGGATATCNGGACTGGAAAGCTGGAACCAGCAGAATCCGTTGTTTGCCGTTTTGCGTCCCAATATTGACCGGAACAACGCGCCTCTGCCCGGATCTATGGTAGGTTTGGTGCATGTTAAAGATACCGGCAAGCTCAACTATTACCTGAGCCTTAAGCCTGTCAAGGCTATCCTGCCACGGGATGTCCGTTTTCTGTATTCAGCGAAACCCTGGCAGAATGATCCTTCCGGAACACTCTATGAAGTGCATGCCATAAAGGTAACGACCCGTGACGGCAGAGCCCCTTTGTCAGGGGATGTTGTTACTTCAGCCCGTCGTGAATTCGGACAAACCAAAAGCTCAGCCGAGGTTGCCATGAGCATGAACCCTGAAGGGGCTAAAATCTGGGCACGTATGACCAGCGACAACGTTGGCCGTTGCATTGCCATTGTCCTCGATGACAAAGTGCAGTCCTCCCCCCGTGTTAACGGCCCGATTACCGGAGGCCACTCCCAGATTACCGGCAACTTTACCATCAAGGAAGCTGACGACCTGGCCAACATCCTGAAATCAGGAAAACTGCCTGCCAAGGCACAGATCATTCAGGAAACGGTTGTAGGCCCCTCGCTGGGTAAAGAAGCCATCCAGGCNGGAATCAAGTCATTTATCATTGCTTTTCTGGCAGTGGTTCTTTACATGATATTTTTCTATACTGCCCAGGCAGGTTTGTATGCCGACTTTGCCCTGATTTTCAACGTATTCTTTATCATGGGTATTCTTGCATCCCTGGGAGCAGTGCTTACCCTGCCCGGTATCGCAGGGATTGTGCTTACCCTGGGAACGGCTGTTGATGCGAACGTTCTGATCTATGAACGTATCAAGGAAGAAATAGCAGCAGGAAAGGGACCAAAGCTGGCGGTGGCCGAGGGTTATAAAATGGCTATGTCGGCTATCATCGACTCAAATGTTACAACCCTCCTCAGCGGCGTTGTCCTTTATGTTTTCGGAACAGGGCCAATCCGCGGTTTCGCTACTACATTAATTATCGGTATCCTTACTTCTCTTTTCACAGCTATTTTCCTTGTCAGATTATTGTACGAATGGCGCCTGAACCGTGGTATGGATGTCCGTTTTACCAACCGGTTTTCAAAAGGGTTCCTCAAGAATGTCAAAGTCAAATGGCTTGAAAAAAGAAAAATACTCTACTTTGTTTCCGGAACAGTGATTGTCATTGGCCTGATTTCCTTGCTGACCCGGGGACTTGCCACCGGCATTGATTTTACCGGAGGAAGAAGTTTTGTTATTCGTTTCAATGAACCTGTAAATACGCTGAAGGTTCAGGAGATGCTCACTCCTGTTCTCAAGGGCACCCCGGAAGTAATTACCATTGGCCAGTCCAATCAGATCCGCGTTACCACCAAGTATTTAATTGATCAGCAGGGATCGGAAGTGGATAGCCTTGTTAATTATACTGTTTATCAGGGCTTCAAACCCATGATTGGTGACACGGTATCCTTTAAGACATGGAACGCCAATTACCTGATGAATACGCAGAAAGTCGGGCCAACCATTGCACGGGATATTACCATTCAGGCTATCTGGGCTGTTTTGTTTGTTNTGGTGATCATTGCAGTATATATCATCATCCGGTTCCGNAACTGGCCCTTTGGTATGGGAGCCATTGTTTCCCTGCTTCATGACGTGCTGATTGTGCTGGGCCTTTATTCCCTGCTGTATGGTATTATGCCGTTCAGCCTGGAAATAGACCAGGCATTTATTGCGGCCATACTGACCGTCGTCGGATATTCCATCAACGATACCGTGGTAGTATATGACCGAATCAGGGAATGGCGGAAATTGTATCCAAAACGTGAACCCATTGATGTGTTTAACGGAGCTATTAACAGCACCTTGAGCCGTACCTTCAATACGTCCATGACAACCTTCCTGGTTGTTCTAATCATTTTCCTCTTCGGAGGAGTGGTCATTAAGGGATTCGTATTTGCCTTGCTGATTGGTATTTTTGTTGGAACGTATTCTTCTGTTTTTATCGCGGCTCCTATAGCATTTGATTTTCTCCGTATCGAAGAAAAACGCAGGGAAAAGAAAATGCAGAAATGAAAATTCTTTAAATAACCATTAATGAAAGGTTCTTATGGGCCTGAGCGGTGGGGAAATATTGCTCGTGATACTGGTGGCGCTCATGCTTTTCGGCGCCAAAAGCATCCCGGAAATCATGCGCGGAATTGCCAAGGGAATGCATGAATTCCGTAAGGCTGCCGATGAAATCAAGGAAGAACTGAACCGGTCTTCGAGCGGTATTGTTGATGAGATTACCGAACTTAAAAATGATGTGGAGCGGCAGGTGCAGACCCATATTCAACAGCCTCTGAGCGAAATCGGAAATGAAATCCAGAAGAATGTAGCAACCGATATCGAGCAATCCTATACGAATATTGAAAAAGATGTCGCCTCCTCAGCAGAGGCTGCCCTGAAGGACCCGGATGAGGAAGAACAGGATAAAGTCCAGGAATAACAGATGCAGGAGATTATGATCCATGCCCGCAACATTACCAAATCGTTTGGAACCGTAAACGTGCTGAAGGGTATTGATCTGGAAGTTAAGAAACTGGAAATTGTTTCGATTGTAGGTGCCAGCGGAGCCGGGAAAACAACCCTGCTGCAGATACTTGGTACCCTCAATAAACCTGACACAGGAGAAATTATTATTGACGGAACCGAAGTGAGCAGGCTCCGCGACAGGGAACTGGCCCGGTTCAGAAACCGGAACATTGGATTTGTATTTCAGTTTCATCATCTTCTGCCTGAATTTACGGCTCTCGAGAATGTATGTATCCCGGCTTTCATTGCCGGTGTACCCAGGGGAGAGGCGATCAGAAAAGCCACGGAGATTCTTGCCTTCTTCGGACTTAAGCACCGTCTCAATCATAAACCGTCTGAGTTGTCGGGAGGGGAACAGCAACGGGTGGCTATTGCCAGAGCCCTGATCAACAATCCTTCTGTCATACTGGCCGACGAACCTTCAGGAAATCTTGACAGCAAAAACAAAAAAGAATTGCACGAGCTTTTTCTTACCCTTCCTGAACGATTCGGGCAGACTCTGGTTATCGCCACCCACGACCAGGAACTTGCCGCCATGGCACACCGCCGCCTGAAAATTGCTGACGGTCGTTTTGAGCAGTAATTTCCCCCTTCCGCATGCACCCACAGATTCCTGACCCGGAATTAAAGGAGTTTCTTGATTACAAAGTACGTCAATACAATACACCATCTTTCATAGAAGGTGATCCTGTATCGGTTCCACACCGTTTTGNTAAACAGCAGGATATTGAAATTGCCGCCTTTTTTGCCGCTGCTCTGGCCTGGGGACAGCGTACCGTGGCTGTTCAAAAGGCGGGGGAACTGATGCAACGCATGGACAATCAGCCATGGCATTTTATAATGGAAGCCGGGACAGACGATCTGCGGAGGTTTAAAAACTTTGTTCACAGAACGTTTAACGGCAACGATTGTATGTTTTTTCTCTTCTCCCTTCAGCGNATGTACAGAAAATACGGAAGCCTTGGGAATTTCTTTTCACGGTGCTACAGGGAAACAGGTGATTTAAAGGACGTTCTGATTGTTTTCCGCGGGGAATTTCTTAAACCGGCTCACCCGGCCCATGTAGCAAAGCATATAGCCAGTGTGGGCGACAACGCATCGGCCAAGCGCCTCAATCTGTTCCTTCGCTGGATGGTGCGTAAAGACAGCGGCGGAGTCGATTTTGGATTATGGAGCCACATTCCCCCTTCTTCCCTGTATATTCCCCTTGATCTGCATTCGGGCAATGTTGCCAGAAAACTTGGATTACTGAACCGGAAACAGAACGATTGGAAAGCAGTGGAAGAACTTACATCAGCTTTAAAATTGCTGGATCCTGAAGATCCGGTCAGGTACGACTATGCTTTGTTCGGACTTGGCATTTTTGAAAAATTCTGATACGGTACAGCGTTCAGTATTGTAATTCCTGCGGGATACCTTCTTCTTCAACGAAGCGGATTCCGTGTTCGGAAAGCTCCTGCAGTACCGGCATGTAAATCTCAGGGTGAATAGGAATATGCACCCCGCGAAGAGATATCTTTCCTTCCATTATCAGCCGGGCAGCAATGGCCACCGGCAAGCCCACTGTAACTGACATGGCCGTGCTTTTTGCATCTTTCCCGGTATACACAAGGGAGGAGAGAATTTTCTTTTTCCGGCCTCCGGTTTTGTATTCAATCTGGTGCTGCATGACAATCATATCCTTGTCGTCAGGGTCGAGCTTCCACCGTTTTTCGAGGAGGCTCTGAAGGATTTGTGCCGGAGTGGCATCCCTGAGGCCTGCGCGTTCATTGCTGAACAACCCCAGCCAGCGGATTTTGTACATGGTTTCCGAGTCCTTGTCAACTCCTGTGTATTCGGCGAGTTTATCTTCCACATTCATGGTGGGGCTCCATGCCAGGAAACTGTTGGTGTACTCGCGGTAGGTGAGCTGGTCGGAATGATGCATGATGTATGAATCGTCGGTCATGCCGGTCTGGACCAGTATGTCCCATGCCTTGCAGAAGCCCGGCCTGCGGATTGTTCCGCGGAACATGGTTTCAACATTCTGCAGACCATAGGCATCCTGGTATTTCAGGGAGTCCCTGTTCGGATAGGCTTCAAATTCCCCAAGATCCAGGATGTAAATACGTTCATACCTTCTGAATATCTTATGGTAGGGAATGTATTTGTACATGCCGTTATGCAGAAACTGTGCCCCACCCTGACCGGCAAGCACTACATTGCGGGGGTTCCAGGTAAACTTGTAATTCCAGGGGTTGTTGTCATGCTTGGGGGCAACCAATCCGCCGGTATTTGATTCAAAAGCAGTTATTTCTGCTCCCTGCTTGCGTAAGCGCTCCAGAAGGTACATGGCCGACATGTGGTCAATGCCGGGATCGACTCCTATCTCATTGAGCAGAAGTACATTGTTTTTCCGGGCTTCCTCGTCAAGTTCCCTGAGTTCAGGCGAAACATAGGAAGCCGTAATCATGTGCCTGCCGTATCGAACACAGTGCCGGGCCACACGGGGATGCATCCTGGCAGGAAGCATGGAGATGACCAGGTCAGCATTATGAATTTCATAAGCCAGATGATCTTCGTCTCCTGCATCCAGCTTTACCGTTTCTCCGGCAGGATGACCCATGATTTTCTGCCGGGCCATCTCTTCGGAAATATCAGCAATTCTGACCTTCCATCTGCCCTTTCCTGCATGTTCAAGAAGATAACTGATCAGTGCCCCTGAGGAGAGTCCTGCTCCCAGAACAAGTATCTTTTGCATACCTATTGCCACTNTATGACGAAGGTACTATCATTTTGCAGATTCTGATAAAAATCAACCCTGTTGCATAACACCCGGNAGGNTGAATAAGGCTGCATGGCACATTTTGTAATGTACAATGTACGCGAGGGCTGATTTCATAGCGTTTCAGCGGGGTTTAGCCGGATGCCGGTGCAAAAGACCAACGCGCAAAGAAGTAGTTGAANAAAAAAACCGGCTGTTCGTAAATGAACAACCGGCCTTGTGAGGCCTGTTCTGCCTTACAGCTCGAAAAANCTGCATATGGTCTGAACATTCTGTGCAGTAAGTTCTACAATAAATTCATCGCCGCGGTAAACAAAATAGCGGGTGTTGCCTTTGCAGAATGAAAAATTACTGCAGTCAAAATAGGTGCCGTATTCCTTGTAACGGTAAAGTTTCAGGTCGTTTTTCTGGCAGACGAGTTCCATGAATGCCGAATATCCTGTGGGCACTTTCCCTTCATAAAGAGCTTTCTTTTCGAACACTGTATTGTCTTTTTTGTACGAAACAACATCGGCATACCTGATCTTGAACAATCTTCCGTCGGTATGCCTTGCCCGCAAATTTTTCATTCCAAAGTTAAAAGTGGCAAAGTACATATTGCCGTCCCGGGTCTGGATATAATCCCCCGGCAGGTTCAGATTCGCGCTGACCGGAATACTGATCAGCAAAACCAGAATAAGTGATGCAAGTGTTTTCATAAAATTACCTCCTGATGATTAAGTGAGTATATGTACCTGAGGACGTCCCTTTTGATAATGAGACATTTATAAAATGGTTTTTCCCTATCGAGACGGAAAAAAGAACAGGCACAAGCCGTAAGAAGCTTTCTGCCTGAAAATGCCGGCAGCCTGTAACCCGGTATGAGCCAGAATAACATGAATAGCATTGCTGACAGGTAAACAACAGAATGTATGCCATCATGATTAATAGGCAGAAAAACAGGAGGTTAAAAGAAATTTTTTAAATGAAATGATGGGCAAAATGTGTTCATTTACGTACATGGAAGTTGTAAAAACGGACATAATTGGCAGGGAGTTTGTTTATAGTGCTGAAAAGGTTTGTCAGGCAGGGAAAAAATACCATTAGTAAAATTGCTCATTCCGGAGTGAGAAAATGGTTTTGAAAATCCTCAGAGCAATCAGCGGCAATTTTTTATTTTTGTTTGATATTCCTGATCCGGATGAGCACAGCTGATTGGACGAAAATCCCTGAAAACCTTGCGGATACGCCTCTCATGAAGCAATACATGAGCATCAAGGCAAAGTACCCCGATGCCATTTTGCTCTTCAGAGTAGGGGATTTTTACGAGACGTTCGGATCGGATGCAATCAAGGCGTCGGAAATTCTGGGTATTACGCTTACAAAGCGAGCCAATGGAGCNGCTTCCTACGTCGATCTGGCCGGTTTTCCCTATCATGCGCTTGATACCTACCTTCCGAAACTGGTACGGGCTGGTCANCGGGTGGCTATNTGNGAACAGCTGGAAGATCCGAAGCTGGCGAAAAAAATTGTCAGGCGGGGCATTACCGAACTGATTACCCCGGGAGTATCACTGAATGATAATGTGCTGAACCACCGGGAGAACAATTTTCTGGCCTGTGTGCATTTTGACAAGCAACTTACCGGAGTGGCATTTCTTGATATCTCAACCGGTGAGTTTATGCTGGCTGAAGGCACATCGGATTATGTGGATAAACTGCTGAGCAGTTTTCAGCCGAAAGAAGTGCTTGTTGAACGGAGCCACCTTAAGGATTTTACTGATCTGTTCGGGAACCGGTATTACACTTACAAGCTCGACGACTGGATGTTTACTCCGGAGGCGGCCGAAGACCGGTTGCTGAAACATTTTCAGACTGTTTCCCTGAAAGGTTTTGGGGTGCAGGGGCTGAATGCAGGCATTGTGGCGGCAGGCGCCATACTGCAGTATCTCGACCTCACGCAGCATACACGCCTTGATCATATTTCCAAGATTTCGCGGATTGAGCAGGACCAGTATGTATGGCTTGACAAATTTACCATACGCAATCTTGAAATATTCCAGACAATAAATGAAGGAGCCAGGGCGCTGATCGATGTGCTCGACCGCACCATTACCCCNATGGGGTCACGCACCATGAAAAGGTGGCTTTCGTTACCCTTACGGCAGATCAGTTCCATCAGAGAACGGCATGCCATCGTAGGTTTCATGGTAACCCATCCGGAATTTGCCTCCCTTCTGTCGGATAATCTCCGGCTGATCGGCGACCTGGAACGATTGGTATCCAAGGTCTCGGCCATGCGGGTCTCGCCCCGTGAGTTGCTTCAGCTGAAAACGGCTCTTAAAGCGGTTCATCCCATAAAGGAAGCCTGCACAGCAACCGGGCTGGAACCTCTTGTCAATCTGGGAGAAAACCTTCAGCCGTGCCAGGCAGTCATCAGAAAAATTGAACANCATATTGCCGAAGACGCACCTGCCCTTATAACAAAAGGAGGAGTTATTGCACAGGGTGTTTCTGCCGAACTGGATGAACTGAGAAATATTCTTCATTCGGGTCGCGATTTTCTTCTGCAGATTCAGCAGAGGGAAGCAGCCAGAACGGGAATCCCTTCATTGAAAGTAAGCTACAACAATGTCTTTGGATATTTTATTGAAGTACGAAATACCCATAAAGATAAGGTTCCGTCTGACTGGATCAGGAAACAGACGCTGGTGAGTGCCGAAAGGTATATTACGGAAGAACTGAAGGAATATGAAAGCAAGATTCTGGGGGCAGAAGAAAAAATTCTGGAACTGGAGGCGAAGCTTTATAATGAACTGGTGGAGAGCCTGCATGAATTCATTCCGGTGATACAGCTGGATGCACAGCTTCTGGCGCGGCTTGACTGTTTGCTCTCATTTGCTGTGGTGGCCGAAGAAAACAGGTACACATGCCCTGAAATGGACGAATCCCTTATTATTGATATAAAAGAAGGTCGCCACCCCGTGATTGAAAAAATGCTTCCCCCCGGTGAACCATACATTGCCAATGATTTGTTCCTGGATCCTGAACAGCAGCAGATTATCATCATAACAGGACCGAATATGTCAGGAAAATCGGCATTGCTGAGGCAAACCGCCCTGATCGTTTTGCTGGCGCAGGTGGGGAGTTTCGTCCCGGCCGCTTCGGCCCGGATCGGAATTGTGGATAAGATATTTACACGGGTAGGCGCTTCAGACAACCTTTCTCTGGGTGAATCAACCTTTATGGTTGAAATGACCGAAACGGCCAGCATCCTGAATAATCTTTCCCCACGAAGCCTGATCCTGCTGGATGAAATCGGCAGAGGTACCAGTACATACGACGGCATTTCCATTGCCTGGGCCATGGTGGAATACATCCATGAGCATCCGGAAGCCAGGGCAAAGACCTTGTTTGCAACCCACTACCACGAACTGAATGAAATGGCAAAAACGTATCCCAGGGTAAAGAATTTCAATGTTTCAGTGAAAGAAGTAGGGAACAAGGTACTTTTTCTCCGGAAGCTGGTACCGGGAGGAAGTGAACACAGCTTTGGAATCCATGTGGCACGTATGGCCGGTATGCCAAAAAGTGTGGTAAGCCGTGCCAATGAAATTCTGAAACAGCTCGAAGGAGCTGACGTTCGCCAGAATTTATCCCGCCCGGTTGATCAGATTGCTTCCCACAGGGAAGGTCTTCAGCTGAGTTTCTTTCAGCTCGATGATCCGGTATTGCGGCAAGTTCGTGATCAGCTTAAAAACCTTGATCTGGACAACATTACTCCTATTGAGGCTCTGAACAAACTGAACGAGCTGAAAAAAATCACCGGCATCTGAAACCTTAGGCCAGAAATGATGCGGCAGAGCGGAAAACATGCTGGAATGCTTCTTCCACCTGCGGGGTCATCAGTTCGCTTTTCAGGGGGAAGGGCAGTTCATGGGAGTAGGGAAACGGAAAATGGACAACTTCAATCGATCCTTTCGGGATTTGTCCTTTCTCTGTGAAAGCCCTGATAATTTTGTCGGCAGGAATTACTTTGTCTTCTTCAAGGGCAATACCGCGTATTTTGTCGCTGAAACGGCGGAATGCCTGATTGCGTATTGCTGAAAACCGGTCAAGCGTGATCATCGACCGGAATGCTTTCCCCAGTGCAGTTCCTTCAAAGAAGTCATGCATAATTCCTTTTTTCCCCAGCTCAGCATCAAGCTCTTTGGTGTAATAATTTAAGGTACGCTGGTATGCTTTGCTGTCCATAATCAGCCTCGAGGTGCCGTTCATATCCTGAAATGCAGAGCCGGCAGCGAAAAAGAAAAAGCGGGATTCCGACAGAATGCCTTCCTGGTCGGCGATCATCATTACCTGGGCAATGAGTCCNCCGATNGAATAAGCAAAAAAGTCGATCCGGGTATTTTTTTCGAACATGGGATGTTTCCCCGAACGGATATGGGTGATCAGTTCATTCAGATCGCAGATAGTCTGGAGGCCGGCAAGAAAAAATCGTTCCGGCGACTGGGTGAGGCGTTCGCTGAGGGCCAGATTGATAAATGTTGAGGCTTCAATGTTCGGAAACTGCGATTTGCGTTCCTCCACCAGCCGGTTCATCAGGTGCGGGTCAGTCCATTCCTGTTTACCTCTGTTCAGATGAAATGATATGGGAAATAAAATGACGGCTTTACCGGTTTCCTGGGCAAGAACATGGGCCCAGGTATAGTATTTATCCCATTTTCGCTCGTTAAGTCCATGCAAAAGGATTATAACCTTGTCGCTCATCAGACGGTTGTAAGGCATAAACACCGGGTAGACAAACTGCTTGTTTTCAGGAACGGTATTGTCTTCAGCGGCAACGGATGCGCGCATGGACGCGAGCATCTCCCTGTTTTCGCACGGTGTGTCAGTGTCGGAACTGAACGGGACAAAATGAATGCGCAGACTGAGTTCCGGGATGCATATATTGTCAGTTCCGGTAGTGAAGTATTTTTTGATTATTGCGTGGGTATCTGAAATCATATACAAAACTTTTGTGATCAAATGTACTTACGTATCTCCTCAAATGCTGAAAAAAGGGGGTTTTAGTCTGATGACGGGACAAAATTGTTTTTATAGGGGTGAAATTTTTTTTCGAGGGGTGAAATATTTTTTATTGAGCGTGAAACAAAATCAACTGTTTCGCTTTTTTGCGGTATTTTTGGAACAAATCAGCATCCATTATGATTTTTTGGGAAAAACCCCTGCCAGGCTATCTGACCGAAAAGGGCAACATGTTCAAGCACGTGATTTTTACGGCCATCTTTGCTCTTGTATTCATCAATATGTATGCTCCTTTTGGAGTGGAGACCTGGTACAACGTAACAAGGACTGAGTTGCTGTTATACAGTAGTCTGGTGATTCTCACCGGGGTTTTGTTCATAGCCATCAGCCGTATCATCATGTTTTTTGTTTCGCGTCTCAAGGCATTGACCAACGGGCAGTACGCCAGCTGGATTGCCATAGAGATTGCCAGCATGGCCCTGGTGTATGCCATACTGATGAAGCTTGTGCTGAATGACCCGCGCGACTTTCTGTCGGTTTTCCGGATTTCTCTTTCCATTACCCTGCTGGTACTGCTCATTCCCTACACCCTTGCCTGGCTGTATTTTTCGTGGCGTGACAAGAACAAAAAGCTGGAAGAACTTGCCGGCGCCGCTAATCCGAAAGATGCCGGCCCGGCGCTGATTCCATTTCATGATGAAAAAGGCGATCTGCGGTTCAGTGTCAAGTCGCCCGACCTGCTCTACATTGAATCGGCCGATAATTACATCATCATTCATTACCTTGATCATGGGCGGCGGCAGAAATACGTTGTCCGGAATACCATCAAGAACCTTGAACCTTTATTGCGCGGTAAAGGAATCATCCGCTGCCACAGATCGTATATGGTTAATTTTGACCGGGTAAAAATTATGCGGAAGGAAAGGGATGGACTGGTTCTTGATCTGGATGTACCCGAGAAGCTTACCCTACCCGTATCAAAAACCTATGTTGATCAGATTATCAGAACCTTTTCCGGAATGCCTCCGGAATAACCGATGTCAGGAAATTTTCTTTTCTTTGCGGCACCATAACCAACCAACTCTTTATGAAACCCACATGTTTTACAAACACAAACACAGCGGTAATAAAATGCCGAACATGTGGGTTCCATCATACCATTGAAAATTAATTTTATTATGATGA
>JGI24721J26819_10002526_pt1 | contig 20149 bp, 13 predicted proteins | sample YelNatPaOPGAMG01_FD_26819 | JGI IMG/M metagenome (IMG submission 26819) | reverse complement strand
ACAGGCCGTTGGTCACAGGCACAACGACCTGGGCCGGGTTGTTGGCGGCCACCTGCGTGCCGCCGCTGGACGCATCCCAGAGGGTGGGCTGGAACTCGGCCCACCCGGTGTAGGGTTGGCTGCCGGCCTCCAGCCGGCCCTGATAAGTAAAGGCCGTGCCTTGGGCAAAGCCTATGTTGGGTTGTGGAAACGCGACCGCCAGCCAAGCGCCGCCAAGTAACGTGTGAATAGTCGCTTTNATACAGCTTGCAGCTTGGAGATGTNTGCTGCGGGGGTTATCCCACCAGAGCACTCTCGTCAAGAAAACTGGGGTCTCTGCCGGCTGCGGCGTGCTGCTGGAAGGGTAGCTAACCTACCGTGGGTTCTTGCGCGCGGATTGTCCACAGGCCGCGTGCAGATTCGCGGTGAACCGAGGTAGCACAGAGCGCGTGCCCAATCAGCCCGCCCGGCTCTGAGATCTGACCACGCAAGGCACTCGCAGCCCCCGCCGTCAGCAAGTCCGCACGCTTGCGCCTTTGCGGTTGATCAGAGCAGACTGGTCAACCGGGCCGCCTGCCGATGTCACAAAGCCAAAGAAACCCAGCACCGTAGCGGACCACCAATACGCCAGAAGACGCCCCCAGGCCAAAACGGTCTGTGAATTTCGGGGCGGTCGGTGGTCGATCAGAGTCTTGGACTTGGTGCGGTTAGCTTCTCGATCAAGCTTATGAGCCAGCTTGCGTCGATACTCCCGGGGTAGCTAGCCGCGAGGGGCCAACGGGCTGTTGCCTGCGCCCGCCCCTGCCTCGGGTTTAACCTCCCCGCCGCACTCCGGCGGGCTTGGACGATTTCGGCTCCAACAGCCGACCGGTCCCTCGGGGCTTGGCGTGCCTCGGCCACAGCTTTCACACGCTGCCAGCGAGACTGTGCGGCGCGGCGGTGCCTTGAACAGAGGTGGGGGGCAGGAGCCGATCGGGTTGGAGCTGAAGAAACCGGGCTGCGAATTAGCCGGGCTGTAAACCCACCAAGCCAGGCAATGGGCCGCGCATCAGCTCGAAGTTGCACAGTCTGAACTCGGGCCGGCCTGATTCGTCCAACACCAACGTGTTATCGGCTCGGACCGACAGCAGGAGGTGATCCGGTTTAAGGTTCAGATGCTCAAAACCACACTCGTGCAACCGTTGCCGCGCGTAGGCTACCAGCTCCATCATAGTTTGGCTGGAGATGAGGCCTTGGTGAACGGCCTGCTCGGCGTTGACGCTGCGGTAAAACTGGCCATCGTGCACTGCCAGCAATTCGTCCGGCCCATTCCAAAAGCCCCAGATGGTGATGTATTCGTGCTCAGGCGAAACGGCCGGTAAACCGTCGGGCGTCCGCAAGTGAGCCAACAACTGGTACCGGCGCGGATCCGCAATCACCCGTTCCGGGCCAGCCCAATGCCCGGTCATGTAAATGGCCCGCGGATAGACCGTGCCCACGCCAGCCCGACTCAGTTCCAAAGCGTAAGCGAACTCTTCGAACGGACTATTGTATCCATGGCGCAAAATGGCTGCGGTGTGGCCCGGCTCACCGCTGCGCCAAGGGCTATCGCCCAGTCGCGACACGCGCCAGACCAAGTGGATGTTATCTTTGGTCCGGGTGTAGAAGACCTGGCCGGTAGGGGAGAGCTGTTGGCGTGGGGTGCGCCGCCACCGTTCGGGCAAGAAGTAGTTGAACAGATCGGGGTCATGCCCCACCACCCACAACAGTCCCCCGGTGCTTTCGGCATGGCCGAAGATGTAATCCACACCCAGCACCCGGGTCCGTTTCAAGTGCGGGGGCAGCGGTTGAGCAGCCGGCACCTGGAACCGACGGGCCATGTGCTGGAGATAATATTGTCGTTGCTGACTACGGACGGCCTGTTCGTGGTCGGGCGTGCGAGCCAGAAGCTCGTAGTCCACCACCGCATACAGCAGGCGTTGGTGCCGGTCGCACAACAGGCTTTTGCCATCCGGCGCCAGGCGCACGATGATGTGGGCCGGCTTCATGTCCACCATCCGGTAGCCTTTGGCCGCCAATTCGAACGTGACCAAGCTGGTGGCATTGGCAAAAAACGCCTCGCGTGCCGCTTCACCCAGCCCCCATCGCTGCGCCACCTCGGTCAAATCCAGCCCTTTGACCCAGCCGTAGAGCACGACGTATTGGCGCAAAATGTCCAGCTCAACTCCCGGATGTTGGGCCAGCTTGGCTGCAATGCGGCTTTCGGATCGACCCGTCTGCCACAGTTGCAATCGTTCCGGCAACACATAAATGCCCAGCGGCTTTTGGGTCCGCACCCGCCGGCTGTGGGGGTTCCACCGACTCGATCGCAACTCCATCACCAACGCCACTTCTTCGAACGGGCTGTTGAACTCGGTGTTGATGAACTTGTTGAGCGTCAAGGTGTCGATGGGCACCTCCTCACCCACGCGGGACCATTTGACCACCAACTGCAGGCCGATGCCTCGTACCGGTCGGGTGGGCACCCGATAGACCGTGCTGGTGCCCACCAGCCGCTGGCGATTGGCCGAAAACCAGTCTGGCGCCAGCCAGTTTTCCGGCAGCAACTGTTCCCAGAATGCTTGCCCATACTCGGTCAGATACAAGTCGCCGCCCTCCGGGGTCTTCAAATGGGCGTAGCGCACCCCCAACAGGTCCACATAACTAGTGCCCGCAGGCAGTGGCCGTCGCGGCTCAACCAGCCCGGGCCCGGGTGGTACTGCGGCTGCCACGGCAGCGCCGGCAGAAACGTCGTTCAATCCCAGACGCTCAGCGTCCACGACACCAGTGTAGCTTGCCGGGCCGGCGATTGAAAACGACAAACCAGTTTGACGAAGGCCCCACCGGGCTGGCGAGGCCTGGCGAGGCCTGTAGTTGCTGAGGCTTCTGCTTTCCAGGCTGGTTGCGCTCTGGTAAATGCCAACCCATGCAACGGGCTTGGTTCATGGTTATGCTGCTTTTGACTGGCTGTAGTGTTCCGCAACCCCACAGTGATGGGCGAGCTGGTGACGCCGACGCTGCGTTGGCCAAGTTGATCGACGAGTATCTGAAGGGGTATTTGGCCTGGCGCCCCGCGCTAGCGGTGCGACTGGGCCTGCACCAATATGACGGGCGCATCACCGACTTGAGCCCCGCCTCATTGCAAGCCGAACGGAGGCGCCTCAAGGACTTCGAAACGCGGCTAGCCAGCCTGCCCACCAACTTGCTCAGTCGGGAAGCTGCCTGGGACTACCAAATTCTGCTTACATCGATCCGCAACGAGCTGTTCGAGTTCGACGTGCTTCAGCATTACAACCGCAATCCGATGACCTACGTCCGGGCGCTGGACCTGGATATTTATATCCGCCGCAATTTCGCGCCCTTGGAGCAACGTGTCCGGTCCATCATCGCTATCCTCGACCAGGCTTCCAACCTGATGGCGGCGGCTCGGGCGAATCTGGCTCAGGCACTGCCCCGGCCCTATGTCGAGACGGCCATGCAGATGGCCGAGGGCCAAATTCAGTTCCTGAAAACCGATCTGGTGCAGGCGCTGGAGCCGTGCACCAACGTATCGCTCCGCGCCGCGTTCGACCGCGCCCAAGGCCAAGCAGTCGCTGCACTGGAAGGGTTTGTGGCCTACCTCAAAGAGACGGCTCTACCGGTAGCCCATGAGCAGTTTGCGCTGGGCCGCGATAACTTCGCGCGCATGCTGCGCGAGGGTGAGCTCATCCATTGGCCCCCAGAACAGATTTTGGACATCGGGTTGCGCGAGCTGGCCCGTGAACAACAGGCGTTTGCTGAAGCGGCTCGGCGGATTGACCCCACTCGGCCGCCAATCGAAGTCTTCCGCGCCATTCAAAAAGAGCATCCAACCGAGCAAAGTTTGCTGGCCGATACCCGCCGGAATCTTGAGGCCATCCGTCAGTTCGTCGTCCAGCGCCGCATTGTGACCATTCCGTCTGAAGTCCGACCGCGGGTCGAAGAAACGCCGCCGTTTGAGCGCGCTACCAGCTTCGCGTCGATGGATACGCCTGGGCCATTCGAGACCCAAGCGACCGAGGCTTACTACTACGTCACACCTCCCGATCCAGCGTGGACACCCGAGCAAAAAGCCCAATGGCTGACCGCCTTCAATTACTACACCACCGACATCGTGTCGATCCACGAAGCCTACCCGGGCCACTACGTCCAAGCCCTTTGCCTGAACGCGTCCAAGGTTTCCCCACTGCGCAAGATCATCAAAAGCTACGCCTTCGAAGAAGGCTGGGCGCATTACACCGAACAGATGATGCTGGAGCAAGGCTTCGGCACCGATCCCAGCACCGGCCGAGCCGACCCCATTCGGGCTGCCAAATATCGCCTGGCCCAGGCCGATGAAGCCTTGCTGCGGCTGTGCCGGTTGTGCGTGGCCATCCGCATGCATTGCCAGGGCATGACGGTGGCAGAAGCGACTCGGTTCTTCATGGACAACTGCTATTACGAGGAAAAACCCGCGCGCCAGGAAGCAATCCGCGGCACCTTCGATCCCGGCTACCTCTACTACACCTTGGGTAAGCTGATGATTCTGAAGCTGCGCGAGGATTGGCGACAGCAGGAAGGCCCAGCCTTTTCACTGCAGCGATTTCATGATGAGCTACTCAGGCACGGCCAGCCACCGCTACCGTTGCTGCGCCAGATGATGCTCAACGACCCCAAACTCTGGGACCAACTGCTTTGACCTCGAAGCCAGACCCGGCTTTAGCTCGCCTCACTAGCCCGAGCGCCCAGCGTAAACCTCGGAGCTGGCCAGCCCCAAACGGGACTGCGCTGCACCAGGCCAAGGCGAGCACAGCGAGCCACCAGCAAGGCAATAGGGTCGATCGCTGGAGCAGTCACGCAGCGGCAGATTAGCCTTGCTTGAGCTGGATTGACAAACGGTCACGAAACTGGTCAGGTCAAGCGCATGCGAGCCATTGGACTGTGGTCGCTAGCGGCTGTGAGCTTAAGCGCAGCGCCGCTACCGAATGTGCTGTGGATCACGGCTGAGGACATCAATCCGCACCTAGGCTGTTACGGCGATGCCTATGCTCAAACGCCGCACCTGGATGGGTTCGCCGCCACGGCACTCCGCTATCGCAATGTTTGGTCTAGCGCGCCTGTGTGCGCACCCGCACGGACGGCGCTCATCATGGGGGTCGAGCCAACCAGTTTGGGCGCCGAACACATGCGCAGCGAGGTGGCTCTGCCCGATTTCATGCGGATGTATCCGCAGCTTTTGCGCCAGCTAGGCTACTATTGCTGCAACAACAACAAGGAAGATTACAACGTCACCAAACCGGGGCGTGTCTGGGACGACTCCTCCAATAAAGCCCACTGGACCAATCGGCCTGCGGACCAGCCGTTCTTTGCGGTGTTTAACTTGGGCGTCAGCCATGAAAGCCAAATCCGCGCCCGGCCCCACACCCTGCGGCACGATCCGGATCGGGTTCGCTTGCCCGCGTATCATCCGGACACACCCGAAGTGCGCCATGACTGGGCTCAATACTACGACAAGATCACGCAGATGGACGCGCAGTTCGGTCGGCGCCTGCGCGAACTGGAGGAGGCCAATCTGGCCGATCAGACCATTGTGATCTTTTGCGGGGACAATGGCAGCGGCATGCCGCGGAGCAAACGATGGCCGTATAATTCGGGCTTGAACGTGCCGTTGCTGGTGCGGGTGCCCGAGAGGTTCAAAGCCTTAGCTCCGCCAGACTACCAGCCCGGCGGCCAGAGCGATCGACTCGTGAGCTTTGTGGATTTTGCACCCACGTTCTTGAGCTTGGCGGATGCGCCTGTGCCAAACTGGATGCATGGCCGACCGTTCTTGGGTCGGCGCATTGCGCCCGAGCCAGGTTACATCTTCGGGTTCCGCGGTCGCATGGACGAGCGCTACGACTTGGTCAGATCGGTGCGTAACCGCCGTTACATTTACATCCGCAACTACATGCCCCACCTCATCTACGGNCAATACGTCAACTATATGTTCCAAACCCCCACCACCCGCATCTGGAAACAGCTCTACGACCAAGGTAAACTCAAGCCGCCTCAGACCTTCTTCTGGGAGCCCAAACCGCCGGAAGAACTCTATGATTTGCAGGCTGACCCGGACGAGGTCCACAACCTGGCCAGCTCACCGGCACATCAAGCGATCCGAGCCGAACTGCGTCATGCGTTGCGTCAGCACATCTTGCAGACGCGCGACGCTGGGTTTTTGCCCGAGGCGGAGCTGCATCGGCGCGCGGCCGGAACCACCATTTACGAAATGGCCCAAGCGCCGTCTCGGTATCCGCTAGACCGGATTCTGGCCATGGCTGAGCTGGCCTCAATGCTGGAAGGCGAGGCTGTGCCCGAGCTGATGCATGGGCTGGCCGACCCCGACAGTGGGGTGCGGTATTGGGCCGCGTTGGGGCTGCTGATGCGCGGCAGCAACGCTGTGGCAGCCACTCGGACGCAGTTGCACGCGGCCTTGCGGGATGAGTCGCCCAGCGTGCGGATCGCCGCAGCCACTGCGCTGGGGCAGTATAGCTCGGCCCAAGACCTGCAGGCTGCGCTTAGTGTGTTGCGCGAGTTGGCTTCACCGGTGGACAACGGCGCCTATGTGGCCATCCAGGCGCTCAATGCCATCGATGCCTTGGGGCCGAAAGCCGCCCCATTGTTCGACTTCCTCAAAACCCTGCCTCGGCGTGATCCCAAGGCACCAGCCCGCGCCAATGAATACGTGCCGCGACTGCTGCAGCGCATCTTGAACGAACCCAACCCTAATCGCTCCCCCTGAGCATCTGGGCTCAGCCGTGGGATGGATCTTGTTTGCTTGTCTTCCGCCGACTTACGTCGGCGGCTACCGCTTGGCTAGTCGCAGGCCGGGCACCGGTGCTTGCCGGATTGGACACGCACTCACAGCGCGGCTGCCAGGCGCTGCCCGAACAGTTCGCTCACCACACGCTAATCCCCCTGCCCAAACGCCCCGATCGTTCAGGCCGGTTGCCAACCAGGTCGATAGGTTTCCTTGATGAACCGGTCGGCTGCCGGAAGGTTTTTGGCCTTTAGGTTGGCTGAGTCCCAGTAAATGCGTTTGCCGGTGCGCAGCGACAAAATCCCCAGCAACAAGAGCTCGGTGAGCCGCGCAGCGTATTCGAAGGAACTACTAGCAGGCGGACCGCCTTTGCAGGCGTCTAGCCAGTCGCGATGGTGCCCTTTAGAGCGGGGAAGGGTTTTGGGCGGGGGCTGATACGAATCGTTTCGCTCATCGGGAATGAGCCTGGGCTTGGCTGAGAAGCTCGACAACAGCACGCCTTTATCGCCCACAAACAGGCAGCCACGGCCGGGCAGAGGCTCTCCCTCAGGCCAACCTTCCGGCAGCGGCGGACGCAGGCCGCCATCATACCAGGTCACCCGGACGGGTGGGCGGTCGCCACGAGGGCCGAATTGGAAATAGACCAGCTCGCTGTGCGGCGAAATCTCCGCGTCCATTTGGCTGCCTGGATGAGCTTCCACCCAGATCGGGTCCCGCAGGTCCAACGCCCAACAAGCTGCGTCCAGGTCGTGACACAAGAAATCGCCAATGGCCCCGCCGCCAAACGCCCAGAAGTCGCGCCACCGGACAGGGAAGTAGGCCGAGTGGAACGGGCGCGGTTCGCGCGGGCCCAGCCACAGGTCCCAATTCAACCCTGGGGGTACCGGCTGCGCCTCAGCCGGTCGGCTGGTGAGCGACTTGTTCCAGCGGGTGGCGCCCACCCAGGCATGGACTTCGCGCACCTGGCCGATCGCCCCTGCCCATAGCCACTCGCAGGTTTGGCGCATGCCCTCGCTGGAGTGGCCGATGTTGCCCATTTGGGTCGCCAGCCCGGTCTCCTTGGCCACTCGAGCCACCAGACGCGCCTCCCACAGGTTATGCACCAAGGGTTTCTCGCAATAGACGTGCTTACCGGCGCGCAACGCCAGCACCGACACATACGCATGCAAATGGTCGGGTGTGGCGCACACCACCGCATCGATGGCCTTCTCTTTTTCCAGCATGACGCGAAAGTCCTCGTACTCGCTGCACCGGTAATTGGGCGTGCGTGCCGCATAATGTTTCTGGATCAGTTGGCGCGTGGGCGCTCGGCCCCCAGCACCCCGGTAGTAGAATTCCTCCAGGCTAAAGGACTCGGCCGGGTCGGCTACACTGATGACCTGCACGTCTGGCTCACGGAACAGGGCCTGCAAATTCACGCGGCCCTGACCGCCGGCACCCACCAACGCCACATTGATTTTTTGGCTGGGCGGCACAAAACCCGCCCCACCCAGGACGTATCGGGGCAAAATCGTCAGGGCGGTCGCCGCAGCGGTGCTGCGGACCAAGAACTGGCGGCGGTTGGATCGGCTAGCGTTAGTGTGCATGGAGTCCACGCCCACCAGTCTAAGCCCCCAGTTCCGATGCGCACGCCAATTTGTTCGCTCCGACTGTGGCATACACCAGGCCGCATTTTGGGGTTGCACCGAGGCGGGCTGCGCGCTAGACAGATCTGCAGTATAAGTAAGCGTGCTAGCGTCAGTCCCCAGGAAGGGACCCGGACGATGAAACCAAGTCGCAAGAAACGCTCAAGCGGAGGCCGGCCGGGGAAGGCCGCTGCCAAGGCCAAAAGCAAGAGGGCCGCAACAAAGCCAGCCATCCCACCGATTTTGTTGGAGGGGGACGCGACTCCACCTCCGCCGATAAGTGGGCCGGGCCAGCGTTATGCCCTAGGGCCAGTGCCCCCAAGCCCGCCGAGTCCAGTAGAAGTCGAGCGGCGTGAGCTGCCCGAGGCCTATGGGACTGGCCGGTTGCTGTTGGCCGCACGAGACCCGCATTGGGTGTATGCGCACTGGGACTTCACGCGCGAACAACTGCGGCAGCTCAACGCCAAATCGGTGGACCGCCACTTGGTGCTGCGCATCTACAAAGATGAGGTGGCCGGTGAGCCGTTCCGTGAAATCCATGTGCATCCGGAATCGCGCTCGTGGTTTGCGCATGTGGGTGTGGGCGGGGCCAAGTTTATCGGGCAACTGGGCTACTACCAACGCAACGGCCGATGGGTCACGGTGGCCACGTCGGCCCCCACCTTGACTCCGCCAGACAAGCTGTCGGAGGACTTATCGGTGTGGTTCGAGACCTTGCCGCCGGAGTTGCGCTTCGAGCATCTGCTGGGCTTGGTCAAGCAGGCTGTCAGCGAACATGTGCCGTTGATGGAGGCGTTGCAGCAACTGCGCGCAGCCGGCGTCACCGGCCTGCCTGAGCCGGCTCAAATCCAGCAAGGGCAGTGGACCCCCGAGCAGGAACGCGCTTTAGCTGAAATCGTCAAACTGGATGCGGAGCGCCGGGTGTGGATGGGTTCGCTGGAGATCACCGAGCTGATCCGCCGGCAGTTGGCTCAAGAGATGTGGTCGGCGGCGGCGGCTGAGCTGGGCCGGCCCGAGCTGTGGAGCGGGGCTGTGTGGAGCGGTGAGGTGGCCAGCATCTCCAGCCCTTTCGGCCGGGTAGAACGAGGCCGGGGCTTTTGGTTCAATGTCAATGCCGAGCTGGTCATTTACGGTGCTACCGAACCGGACGCCCAGGTCACCATCGGGGGTCGGCTCATTCGGTTGCGTCCGGACGGCACGTTCAGTTACCGATTCGCGCTGCCGGATGGGCAATATGAATTGCCGGCTGTGGCGCGGTCGGCCGATGGCCAGGAAGCGCGCGCGGCCAAGTTAGCGTTTAGCCGGCACACCGAATACCAAGGCGAGGTGGGCGCGCATCCTCAAGAACCCACCCTCAAACCGCCTTCGCCCCAACACCTGGAATGAATTCGGCGGGCCTGCAGAGCGTCTCCCACCCGCAGGCTCGGCGGCCACCGCTCGCCAAGGCTCTGCAGTGTCGCTGGCTGCAAGACTGAGCCGGGGCGCCGTCGGCTGTAGGGAATCAATCGGAATGAAAGGTTACCTTGCCCTCATCTTGCATGCGCACCTGCCGTTTGTCCGGCATCCGGAACACGAACGGTTCCTGGAAGAACACTGGCTTTACGAAGCGGTGGTCGAGAGCTATCTGCCGCTGATCCAGGTCATGGAAGGCTGGCGGCGAGACGGCATCCAGCCCCGCCTGACGCTGAGCCTGTCGCCCACCTTGTGCGCCATGCTGCTGGACCCGCTGTTGCAGGACCGATGCACCCGCTACCTGGACAGTCTCATCGAGCTGGCTGACAAGGAGATTCACCGAACGCACTGGGATCGGGCATTCCAGCCCCTGGCCTGGATGTATCATCAACGGTTCACCGCCTTGCGCCAGACTTGGCATGCCTACGGCGGCAACTTGGTCAAGGCCTTCGGTCAATTCCAGGACGCAGGTGTGTTGGAGTTAATCACTACCGCCGCCACACACGCCTTGCTGCCGCTGCTAGCCAGCCATCCACCTTCGCTACGCGCCCAGATTTTGGTGGCCCGCGATGTGTATCGGGCTTGTTTCGACCGTGAGCCTCGGGGCTTTTGGCTGCCAGAATGCGGGTATGTGGAGGCCACCGAGCCAGTGTTGCAGGAAGCCGGCATCCGATGGTTTGTGGTCGAAGCCCACGGCCTGCTCCATGCGCGGCCGCGCCCCCGATTTGGCGTGTATGCGCCGGTGTTTACGCCCAACGGCCTGGCTGCTTTTGGCCGGGACCTGGACTCAGCCCGGCAAGTCTGGAGCAAGCACGAGGGTTACCCTGGCGACCCCCGGTATCGGGATTTCTATCGCGACATTGGCTACGACTTGGACTACGACTATGTGAAACCGCACCTGCCAGACACCGGGCAACGCACCTTTACCGGCATCAAATACTACGCCATCACCGGCTCGACAGGCGAGAAACGGGTCTATGATCGTGCAGCGGCTTTGCAAGCAGCCGCCGAACACGCTGGACACTTCTTGCACGAACGCATCCGGCAAGTGGATCGGTTGGCTGAAGTCCTCCAACGGCCCCCTATCGTCGTGGCGCCCTACGATGCCGAGCTGTTCGGACATTGGTGGTATGAAGGGCCGGAATTCCTCGATTACTTGGTGCGCAAGATCGTGTATGACCAAGACGTGATCCAGCTAACGACGCCTTGGGAATACCTGCGCGGCCATCCCACCCAGCAGGTCGCCCAGCCCGCCCCCTCAAGCTGGGGCGAAGAAGGCTACTGGAAAGCTTGGCTCAACGAGACCACCGAATGGATCTATCCGCACCTGACTGTGGCCCAGGACCGGATGACGGAGCTGGCCCGGCGTTTTCCAAAAGCCACCGGCTTGACCGAGCGCGCACTCAAACAGGCCGGCCGCGAACTGCTCTTGGCCCAAGCCAGCGATTGGCCGTTCATCCTGCGCACCAACACGAGCCCAGATTACGCCCGACGCCGGGTCAAAGAGCATCTGCTCCGATTCCAAACCCTCTACGAGCAGATCAAAGCCGATCACATCGACGCAGCCTGGCTGACTCGAATCGAGTCCATCGACAACCTGTTCCCCGATTTGGACTACCGCTACTGGACCTGAGAGCCAATCCACAATATGCGGCATTCGCCCAGCCCAGCCGCCGTGCCTCAAATGAGCTAGTCCGGCCGGGCACGGCGCATGGATCACGGAGCATGGGCATGGAGCTGGCCGCGCGAAGCTAGAAGCGGGGGCAGTAGTTTTCGGCGAGCTGCCCAAACCAACCGGCTAGCGGATGGGGCTCCCCAGTGGACTTACCGGTCGGCAACCGGCACTGGCCCAACCTGCACGTGCAATGAGCGATTTTCGGATTTCCAGTCCGCGCCCCAACCGGGCTGCAGTCCGCGCTACCGGCGGCTGCCGGAGCGTGCCAGGCGAGGGTTAGGCGCTGGCGTTCATCGGGGGCGGGCGGCCCGCACTTAGCCTGGCTGGATGGAGCCGGCTTTGATGTGCCACCGGTGCAGCGGCCTGCTCAGCTCTCTGGGCCAGGTGGCTTCAGTGCAGGTCATGAAGACTTGGCCGGGCGCCGTTGGCATGCGGTCTAACAACGGCAGCAAGTTAGCCCGGCGGTGTGCGTCCAGTTCGCCCAGCACGTCGTCCAGCAGCAAGATGGGTGCGGTGCCATGCACGGCGGTGAGGTAGTCGGCCTGGGCCAGCTTCAGCGCGATGGCCAGCGTGCGTTTTTGACCTTCGCTGGCGAACTGGTCAGCAGCCCGCTGGTCCAGCAACAGCAGCAGCTCGTCGCGATGCGGCCCCAGCAGGGTGGTGCCGGCCTGCCGCTCGCGCACTCGGGCTTGAGCCAGTTCGATGGCAAAATCGGCTCGGACGCTGGGCCGATATTCCAATCGGATTTGTTCGGCTTGGGGCGCCAGGCGGCTGTAGGCCTGTTGAGCGACCGCCTCCAACCGGGGCACCAGCTCGTGCCGCCTGCGGATGATGGGTTCGCCCCAGCGAATCAGCTCGCTTGTGAAGGCTTCCAAGGCGGTCAGGTCGGGGTCCGGCTGCTTGAGCAACGCGTTGCGCGCGCGCACCGCCTGGGTGTAACGCTGCAGGCATTCCAGGTAACCGGGCACCGACTGCGACAGCAGCAGGTCCATGAACCGGCGCCGGGCGCGAGCTGGGCCTTTGATCAGTTGCAGGTCTTCGGCGCAAAAAACCACCGCCCGCACCACACCTAAATAGTCGGTGACCGCGCCGACGGGCTGATTGTCCAGGGCCACCCGGCGCTGGGTGGGCGACCAGTAAATCTGGATGTCGCGGGTGGTCTGGCTCACCACACGAGCGCCGACAAACCAGCCCTCCTGCCCCCAACGGACCAACTGTGCGTTGCCCACGCCACGGAAGGAGCGGAGTGTGGCCAACAGATAAATGGCCTCCAGCAGGTTGGTTTTGCCTTGGCCATTGTCGCCCACCAACAAGTGAAACCCGGGCTCGAAGGCCACGTCCAACCGCGCGTAGTTGCGGAAGTCCCGCAGTCTTAACTCCGCCAGGTGCACGCTCCAACAATGCGCCGACCCGGCTTGGGAGGCCAGGCTTTTGAACGGCCAACGGCTGGCGCCCAGTGCAGTTCTTCGGCAAGGACCTTGCTATCAGAACAGCGTGTATTTGGAGTATTATGGCCTGAGGGAACCGCCCTTCAGCATCACCCCGAATCCGCGGTTCCTGTTTTTCAGCGCCAAGCACCGCGAAGCCTTTAATCATCTGCTTTACGGCGTTCGCGAGCGCAAGGGGTTCGTGCAGTTGACCGGCGAGGTTGGGGCAGGCAAGACCACACTGTGCCGGGCACTTTTAGACCAGTTGGGCAACAATTTCTCGACGGCCCTGATTCTGAACCCGGCGCAGGACGCCGACAGCTTGCTGCGTGACATCGCCCAGGAATTCGGCCTGAACGTCCAGGGGCTGAACCGCTCGGAGTTACTGGGCGAGTTCAACGCGTTCCTGTTGCAGCAACTGGACGCAGGCCGCGACACGGTGCTGATCATCGACGAGGCGCAAAACCTGAGCAACGAACTGCTGGAACAGGTGCGGCTGCTGTCCAACTTGGAGACCGACGATCAGAAGCTGCTGCAGATCGTGTTGATGGGGCAACCGGAGCTGCGCGACCGGCTGAACCATCCGGCTCTGCGTCAGTTGCGCCAGCGCATCACGGTCCGGTACCACCTGGAACCACTTAGTCCCACCGAGGTGGGCGACTACATTCGGCACCGCCTGGCAGTCTCCGGCGCCAACGGTGTTCCCAAGTTCAGCGCCGCGGCGCTCTGGCGCATCTACGCCTACTCGAAAGGCATCCCCAGGCTGATCAATGCCGTGTGCGATAAGTGCCTGTTGGCAGGTTTTGTGCAGCAGACCGACCGGATCACCTGGAGCATGGTCGGCCGAGCTGTGCGTGAACTGGAAGGGGATATCCACCTATGAGCCTCATCAATGATGCGTTGCGCCGCGCGCTGCAAGCCCGGCGCACCCCACCCAAACCGGCTGATGGCCCCACGTTGACCCCAGCCGATACCCCGCCGGCGCCCCGCTGGCCGGTGGCGGCAGTGCCGCTGTTGTTGATGGGAGTGGTGCTAGTAGCCGCTTGGTTCTTGCAACAGGGGCTTCAGCCCACACGGCAGCCGGCAGCGCTCGCGCCGGACACGCCCGTGGCTGCCCGCGAAGCCTCGATCGCTGCACCGCAGCAGCCTGACGCTTCAATCAATTTGGGTGGCCCTGCCCCAAGCCAGCTTCCGCTCCTCTCAACAAGCCTTCCGGCACCAGCCCAGTCGGACGCTGGAGTTGAGCCGGTTAAGCCTGTGGCCGGCGTCGTGCCGGATGAGATCTCAGCCAATGTGACATCAAACCCGACCGGCCCGGCAGCAGCGGCTCCGGCAAGCGCCACAGCCACTACCGCGGCACCAGCGCCCCCTACCAACCCGCCTCCGCCCAAACTCAAGGCCATCTTTTATCGGCCCAGTGATCCCTGGGCGATGATCAATACCAAAACCGTCCGGGTCGGTGACCGGGTCGGCCAAGCCCGCGTGATCGCCATTACGCCCGACAGCGTCAGTCTGCTGCTGCCTGACGGCCAAACCAACGTGTTGACGTTGGGAGATTAACCGGCTACATCGGCTGTGCGTTGGGCGCGGCTGGCCTGTAGGCCCGGGCTGAGGCGTATGGCTGGAGTCGGCCTGGGGAGCCTTGGAAGGTGGTCGAACTACCTCCAAACAGCGCGCAGCGGTTAAGCTGGCGGGGTTGTGGACCGTCCGGTTCGCGGCCCGGAACGCTTCACCCATGCGATACAGGCTGCAGAACAGCCACCGCACCGCCGACTCAGGTGAGGCCGGCCAACCTGCTTGCCGCCGGGGCAAGCTCCCATCAGGACCATGCAAGCTTTCATCCGGCGACTGACCGCTTCGCCCACCGCGGTGCGCGTGGCGCCGTTTGTGGCCTTCGTTGCCCTGACGGCGTGTCAGGAGTTCTCTGGAGCCTTGGGCCGATATTGGTTTTATGTGGTCAAGACGGTCATCGTGGGTGGCTTGCTGTGGTGGCTGCGAAGCTTTATCCCGGAGATGCGTTGGCGGTTCAGCGCGGCGGCGGTGTGGACCGGGCTAGGCGTGTTTGTGTTGTGGATCGGGTTGGACCCGGCGTTGGGGTGGGTTGGCCTGAGGTATCCGAAGCTGCAGCCCGGCGCAGCACCGTGGAATCCGCAGGCCCAATTCGGCGATCAGGCTCTGTTGGCGGGCATGCTGGTTGCAGTTCGGGCTATCGGGTCCAGCGTGGTGGTGCCTGCGGTGGAAGAGGTGTTTTACCGGTCCTTCCTCTATCGGTATCTGGGCCGGAGCCAGTTTCTGAGCTTGCCTTTGAGCCAGTTCAGCTTGGGCCGTTTCGTAGCCTGCGCAACGGTTTTTGGGCTCAGCCACCGGGAGTGGTTGGCCGGCATCCTGTGCGGACTCGCTTACCAAGCTTTGGTGGTGCGAAAGAACCGGTTAGGCGACGCGGTGACGGCCCACAGCGTTACAAATTTCCTGCTAGCCTGTTGGGTCGTTGGCAACGGCGCGTGGCATCTGTGGTGAGGACGATGCGGGTGGTCGCCGGCGCAAGCTCGATGGACGGTAGGCGCACTTGCGCCACGGCCAACTGATGTTGGGCATGGCGCCCTGTGTGTTGCACGAAGACGATGCCGTGCTGGTGGTGCATAAACCGGCCGGCTGGCCCATGCATGCACCTAGCCCATGGACCGGCGAAGGTTTGCTTGAATGGTTGCGGCACCGCGAACCCCGCTGGGCCAGCCTGGCCGCTGCAGATCAACTGGACAAGGAGGCCTCGGGCCTACTGGTGTTCAGCAAAAGCCCGGTAGTCAATCGGATTTTGACCGAGCAGTTTGCTCGCCGCACTGTGCGCAAACGATATGTGTTGGTCACTGACCTCCCGGTTCGGTCCGACCTGCTGGTGGCCGAATCTTACTTGGTGTGCCAGGGCAACAAGTATGTGAGCCAATCGCACGCGCCGGCAACTCAACGGGCCCGAACCGAATTTCGCGTCTTGACCCGCCAGCCCAATTGCACGTTGGTCGAAGCGGTGCCCTCAACAGGGCACACCCATCAAGTCCGCGTCCACGCGGCCGACCTAGGTTTCCCGATCCTGGGCGACACCCTTTACGGCGGCACGGCTGCACCACGACTGTTTTTGCGGGCTGACGCACTGAGCTTTCAGCACCCGACTACCGGCCAAGAAGTCAATTTCCAAGCCTTGGATGACTTTGATCTTGACCCGCGGTTGCAACTGCGTTGGAGCGTGGTGGACCTGCAGGGCACTACTGCGTTCCGGCTCATCCACGGCGCTTCGGATGGTTGGCCAGGCTGGTATGTCGATCGACTGGGTGACTGGCTGTTGTCCCAGTCCGAGGCACCACTGCAACCGGATCAACTCCAATGGTTGCAGCAGTGGCTCAAGCAGCCTGCAACCAAGTCCGCCGCCGCTGGGCCACAGCTTACCGTAGCCAGTGCGATAGTCGGCCCGGTCCAGGGCGTCTATCACAAGCCCCTACGGCGCGACCTCCAGCTAACCACTCCCCAGGAAGCTTGTCCCCAACTAATCCTAGGCCAGCCCGCCCCTGAGCGGTTTGTGGTGCTGGAAAACGGCCTGCAGTTTGAACTGAGCTTCAGGGAGGGCTACTCGGTAGGCCTGTTCTTGGATCAGCGCGATAACCGGCGCCGGTTACTGACGCGATATATAGCGGCCGGTTTCCCGTTGCTGGACTCGTTCCAGCCGTCAGGTAGCTCAACGCCAGCCGGGCCAGGCCAGGCAAGCTCTCGCCCTTGGCAGGCCCAAGGCAACCCAACTCAGCGCCCGTGCCCGCAGAGCAAGTGGACACTACTCAACACCTTTGCTTACACATGCGGCTTTTCGGTCTGTGCAGCTAAAGCCGGTGCCCGCGTCACCAGCATCGATCTATCCCGCAAATACCTCCAGTGGGGCCGACGCAATTTCGAGCTGAACGGGCTGGATCCGGGCCAGCACCAATTCCTCCAAGGCGATGTGCTAGACTGGTTGCGGCGCTTGGCCCGGAAGGGACAGGTCTTTGACGTAGTCATTGTTGATCCACCCACCTTCTCGCGCAGCAAGGCGCACGGGGTGTTCCGAGCCGAGAAGGACTATGGCCGCTTGGTGGAAGCCGCGTTGCAGGTGCTGAAGCCGCAAGGGGTGCTGCTGGCCGCCACCAACGCCGCCGCCATCCAGCCCCCTGCGTTTGTAGCGATGGTCAAGGCGGCTGCACGGGCTGCTGGCCGGCGCATCACTGCCCTGCACTACGCGCCGCAGCCGCCGGATTTCCCTATCTCGCGGGCTGAGCCGGCTCACCTGAAAACTGTCTGGCTTCGAGTTTGAAGTCAGCCCGATCTCGCCCGAGCTCCCGAGCTAGCGGCACTACTTCGAGCCAAACGATCAGCCTGCGTCTGCGGGCCAAACCAGTCCTTGCGCTGCAGGGCCCTGTTCTTGGGGGGAAGCGAAGGGCTTTCGACGCCGGTCCTAGTCACCCGCTTTTGCAATGGGCTAGCTTGGGTTGCCTAGCTAAACTGCCGACCGAAGCTATGCGTTTGATCTGCTCAGTTGTCTTGGCAACATCGACCGCCGTGGTCAGTTGGGGTGCTGCCCTTACCGAGGCCAGTTTCAGTGTCTGTTCGCTGTTGGGTGGCTCCAACGACTCGGTGCGCGCGGCGCGTCTGCAGTCCGACGGCTCGGTTGTGCTTGCGGCCAATGTATCGGTCGGGCCGGTAGCGCGAGCGGCTGCGGGCAATGCGACCGGTCGGGGCTTGGTGATTCGTCTGGCGCCCGGCGGCAGCCGGCTGCTGGCGGCGTTGCGCGTGGGCGCCGAAGTGCGCGACCTGGCCCTGGACAGCCAGGACAACATCTTCGCTGCCCTGGGTCGGGAAGGCGCAGCCAAGCTCGATCCTCAGGCCAAGCGAGTGCTTTGGAAAAAGGATACTGGCGGCCTGGCAGCGCGCCTGGATGCGGCCAAGGACGGCACCTGTGCCGTGCTCAATTATGACACCGACAATGACACCACACCCGGGCCCGGCACGGTGGTGGTGCTGGCTGCCGATGGCCGGCAGCTTAGCACTTTCAAAGGCCGACACCATACCATTGACCTGGCCATTGACGGTGCCTCGCAGACCGTGGTGACCATTGGCTGGCGCCAGGCCAACGCTTTTGACGGACGGCGGCGTGAGCCGGTCCAGATCGCGCACCTGACCGCCCGCGGCTACAACGGTGCCGAGAAGTATCATCTTTACGACTGGTCCACCGACACCAATGCGCCCGGATTCATCAACCGACCGGCCAACAACATGGCCGACACGCGCGGTTACCGGGTGGCCTTGGGCGCCGATGGCAAGCTCTACGCCGCCTTCGAGTGCGCCGGAGGCAACCACATCTTCCGATACGAGCCCCGCCTGATCCACGGTGCCTGGGTGGAGGCCAAAGCCAAAAAGCCCAAGGCCGATCAGTATCACGCCTTCCACAACAGCCGGGCTGAGCACAAGGTTTTTGTGGCGCGGTTCGATCCAGCCACGGGCGAATATTTGCGTGGCCAGGAATTCTGCGGTCGGCTGGCCAATGGCCGCGCCAATGCTGTGCGGGTCAAAAGCGGCGGGATAGCCGCCGGAGCCGAGGGCGCGCTATACCTGGCTGGCACCGCAGCGGCCGGGTTACCTGCGAGCTTCTTGGCCCCGGGCACTGGCGACTACACCGGCGGCGGGTTTGTCCTGGGGCTGAAGCCTGGGCTGGACGGACGGCTGTTTTGTGTGCGGCTGCAGCCAGGCGCAGAAACGCACACCGTGGACGCGCGTCAGATCGGCGATCGGACCGTGGTGGTTTGCGGCGGCACCACCAGCGCCAAATCGGAGCCGTTTTGGACCAAAAACGCGCTCCAAACCGAGTCGCCGCCCAAGAGCGGCTTTTTCGCTGTGTTCACACCGGAGTAAGGCCACCACAACGTTTGCCACAAGACCATGAACCTGCCCGCCCACCATTTCCGGCCCTCTCTTCCGGGAAAGAACCTTCCAAACCCGAAGCGCCGGTTCAGTTGGGCGGCGCTGGTCCTTTGCGCTGCCCTGGGCGTGTCGGGCGCCGAATCGCCTTTGACGTTGCTCACTGCAAGCTTTTGGGGCACGGACCGGGATGACGATATCCAGGGCGCCGCGGCTGCGCCGGACGGAACCGTCTATGTGGTGGGCAACACCGGCGAGGCCTCAAGTCGGTTGCCGGGCGGCATTGTGGCGAAAGTGTTTGGCCAACCGGCAGCCGAGCCGCGCTGTGGCAGGGCTTTTGTGGCGCACTTCAACGCTGACCTGACCCGGTTACTGCATTACACCGAACTGGCCGAGGGGATCGCCATCTTGAGCTCGGCGCCGGTGAACTCCAACGGCGCCAACTGCCGGGCGACAAGGTTTATCCCTGGATTGCCAAGACCCGCCATTCGATCCCGTATGTGACGTTGATTTCGCCACCGCCACACCACGACATTTACTCGATTGAGGACCTTAAACAGCTCATTTACGACCTGAAATGTGCCAATCCGGACGCGCGGATATCGGTGAAACTGGTGGCTGAGACTGGGGTGGGGACGGTGGCGGCTGGTGTGGCCAAAGCGCATGCGGACGTGATCCTGATCAGCGGCTACGACGGCGGCACCGGCGCCTCGCCGTTATCGTCGTTGCGTCATGCGGGTGTGCCTTGGGAGCTGGGGCTGGCGGAAACGCAACAGACGTTGGTGTTGAACCGGTTGCGCAGCCGGGTGCGGCTGCAGACCGATGGCCAGCTCAAGACCGGACGCGACGTGGTGGTGGCGGCGATGCTTGGGGCTGAAGAGTTTGGGTTTGCCACGGCGGCGTTGGTGGTGTTGGGCTGCGTGCTGATGCGGGCCTGTCACAAGAACACCTGCCCGATGGGCGTGGCCACCCAAGACCCTGAACTGCGCAAGTTCTTTAAGGGCCGCCCCGAATACGTGGTCAACTTCATGGTCATGGTCGCACGCGAGGTGCGGGAGATCCTGGCCGAGCTGGGCTTCCGCCGGCTGGAGGAGATTGTGGGCCGCTCCGACCTGTTGGATGTCAACGAGGCCATCAGCTTTTGGAAGGCGCGTGGGTTGGATTTTTCGAGGATCTTCTACCGACCGGAGGCCCCACCCGAGGCGGTCCGCCAAACCGAACTGCAAGATCACGAGCTGGACACGGCGCT
>JGI24721J26819_10002518_pt1 | contig 20164 bp, 17 predicted proteins | sample YelNatPaOPGAMG01_FD_26819 | JGI IMG/M metagenome (IMG submission 26819) | reverse complement strand
ACTATTTTATAATAACTCTTGCTGAAGCCTTGAAATTTCACGGTAGACGTCATCTAACCTTCTCCGAACCATCCTATATATCTTGAAGATCTTCATATAGTATTCATGTCTNTTTGGATCAGGGGCTATTCGCCTCTCAATCATGAGTAGCTGTTCTACGGCTTCATTAAAATCTTTGAAAAGCCCTATACCGACGCCGGCTAATATTGCTGTTCCGAAGGAGGCGTCTTCATAAGCTGGTTTAACGAGCTCAACCCCGAAGATGTCAGAGACTATTTGGCACCATAATCTGCTTTTCGCACCTCCGCCAATTATGCTCCATTTTCTCGGCGAAACTCCCAGCTCCCTAAATATTTCTAAGGAGTCGAGTATTGAAAATGCCACGCCCTCTAGAACGGCTCTGCAGAAATGTTCCCTCCCATGGGAGCTAGTTATCCCTATGAAGCTCCCGCGAAGATCCGGATCATAGTAGGGCGCACCCTCGCCATCTAAGTATGGATGATAAATCAGCACCATAGATCCTGGAGGCGCCTTTTCAGCCAGCTCATCCATTAGCTGATACGCCGACCTATTTTCCTCACGTGCTTTCAGGACCTCAGTTTGACAGAAGGTATCTCTAAACCATCTATAAGAGACTCCACATGATGTTGTAGCGGTTTTCGTGAACCAGCCTGGTGGATTATCCCTTATTGTGGGTAGGCAGTATGTTACCGTTCTGCCTCTCATATCTGGCTTGGGTAGGCTGGTTGTAACGGATATTACTCCGGCTGTTGCAAGCTTTATGAATGCATCACCATCNTTGATCGCCCCTGCAGAAATGGGCTCGGCNGAGACGTCATGGCATCCCATGATAATTGGCGTCCCTTCCGCTATCCTNAGCTCCTCCGCCGCCTTTTTAGAGACATATCCAACTAGGACATCGGAGCTCACAGGCTTTGGCAGGAGGGAGGGATCTATCCCGAATTCATCACAGATCTCACGCGACCATCTGAACTTCCTCGCATCAAAGAGCAGCGTCCCCATGGCATCCGTATAATCCGTTAAATTATCTATCTCCCCTGTTAATCTATATCTTATGTAATCCTTTGCCATCAATATCGCCCTCGTCCGTTTCCAAGTCTCCGGCTCTGATTCCATAATCCACATTAATTGTGGGAGTGTAAANAGGGGCTGAGCCGGGTTATAGGTTATCTCGAGAATCCTTTCGCCGCCCATTCTCTCCTTTATCTCCTCAACTTGTTTAACACTCCTTTTATCCGTCCAGATTATGGATCTTCTTAATAGCTTTCCATTCTCATCTAATAGCACCGCCGCATGCGTTTGCCCATCAATTGAGAGCGCCTCTATCCTCCGGCAATCTACATCCTTCAAAACGTTCCTTACAGCATCAACCATCGAAGAATACCATTCATCCGGATCTTGTTCGGACCAAGCCGGCCTAGGATGATATGTCGTATATTCCTTGAACCCTGTTTTAGCCCATCCTCTGTTAGGATCTAGTAATGTTACTTTGCATCCTCCAGTGCCTATATCTATGCCGAGGAGCATGTTAGACACCTGAAAGATACTGCTCGCTCAGTATCTCGATTATGTCCACCGCTTTGACACCAATATTCCTAAGAGAGTCAAGGCACCTCGGGCAGGCGGTTACCACNAAGTCAACATCCNTGGAGCCCAGCCTCTCGGCGAGCATTTCAGCGACTTTCTTAGCCCAGTATTCATCGATTGGCTGCAGCAACCCACCACAGCAAAAAGCGTGATTCCTGTTGAAAGTGGTCTCCTTTAGCTCAAGTCCAGGTATCTTCTTCAAAAGCATCCTCGGAGGCTCATAAACCCCTGTTGATCTCCGGCCTAAGAAGCATGGATCATGATAGACTACCATCGCTGCAAGCCTGTCGAACTTCATAGGCTTCTCGGATAATAACTCCAGCACGTGAANGATTTCCAAGCCGCTCAGATCTATGCCCATTTTAGGATAATATATCTTGAGACTCGTATACGCTAATGGATCCGATACTATAACCCTGTTAATTCCATTCCTTCTTATCTCCTCCATCAACTTTGTTGCAAGTCTTCTAGCTTCATCTCTGAATCCAAGGATGTATAGTATGCCCCCATCAGGCGGCTCATCTCTTAGGACTTTAACCTTTATTGATAGTTTCCTGAACAATTCTATAGTTTTCTCTGCTATCTCAGCGTGGCCGCTCCTAATGTCTCCGCCAACATAATAGAGAGTGTCNGACCTTCCTTCACATACTTCCTCCATGTCAGATATTTTATCAAAGAGCCTATCTTCGGATAATCCATGGATGTTGCCATGTCTTAGAACATTCTCCCTGAGAGCNTTCACCTTTTCNGGTATNACGCCGCTGGAGGTGAGCATGTATCGCGCCTCCTCAATCCATTCAGGGGGGTTTGAGATCTTTGTCTCACACGCGATATAGCATCTTCCACAGTTGGTGCAGTTATAGAATACACCTGCGACATCCTTGTTTAACTGGATCTCCCCATTCAGTAGCTTGTAGAGGATCATAGCCTTACCCGTAGGGGTCGATTGATTCACTCTTTGAACAATTGAGATAGTGCAATAGTGCCTGCACATTAAGTAGCAAAACGTGCAGCTTCTCACCATATTCATGATCTTATCAGGGAGCTTCATCTCACTCACCTCACAAGCCCAGCTTCCCAGGATTCATTATTCCATTTGGGTCCAATACTTTCTTGATCCTCCTGAGAGTATCCATACCAATCGGCCCATGCTGTAGCTCCATGTATCTTCCCAAATCCAATCCAACTCCATGATGATCATTGATTATTCCACCCATTTGGGCCGTTATCTTGATAGCCGTCTCTATGATGTCTTCTCGAAGCTTTATGGCCTTCTCAGGATCAGCCGGCGGATCCAAGACGTAGAATCTCAAGTAGACCATTCCACCGCTTTTCGACCAGTGGGAGAAGTGGGCTGCTGTTTGCAGCTGATAATCGCCATATCTCGAATATAGCGCCTCCTTGACCGCGCGGTATATCTTCAGTAGTTTATCGAAGGTAGCGGCAACATCAATCGTCCCATATATCATGGGGAGATTTGATGAGGGTGAGAGCGGTGGATAATAGTGCCGGAACCTCTCGTTCCACCATTTTCTAGCTGGCTCATCCCCTATATAGCTCCCTCCATTCTCGAGACAGATCTCGCGGGCAATCTTCTCCTCAAGCTCAGGCATCTCCCCGAATCCATCAAAAATTAGCAGGAGGAGGGCGCCTCTAACCCCCTCAGGAGGGGTATAGGTCTTGAATTTAGATCTCATGACCTCCTCTTCATCATAAAGCCTCACCACGGCGGGTGTTACTCTACTCAGCATCTTAACCACAGACCGATANCCATCCTCAAGAGACCTGAATGAGAAAGCCGAGAAAATCCTCTTCTCCGGGAGGAGATGCAACTGGAATGTNGCCCTAGTGATTATTCCAAGCGTTCCTTCAGATCCAACGAAAAGTTGAACTAGATCTGGGCCTACTGCCCCAGTATATCTGGGCTTTACCGGTGTTCGTAGGATCTCCCCTGTTGGTAGGACTACTTCAAGGCCTAGAACCATATCCTCTATCTTACCATATTTCGTGGAGGCGACGCCCGAGGACCTCGCTGCAAGCATTCCACCAACCGTGGCAGAGAACATGGATGCGGGATAATGGCCCATAGTCAACCCCCTTTCATTCAATTTCAATTCAAGCTCATAGGATAACACGCCAGCTTCCGCGGTAACGGTCATAGCCTCCTCATTTATCTCGATATTATTCATCAGCTTCATATCCACCANGATGCCTCCATAGAGTGGTATTGTTCCACCCCAAACACCACTCCCCCCTCCATAAGGTATTACCGGGACTCGGAATTCATTAGCTACTTTCAGGATCCCAGATATCTCCTCGGCGTTCTTGGGAAATACAACAATGTCAGGGAGGGGTGCCTTAATTCTCTTAAAAGCATGGTAGAGTGTCAGCCAACCCGTATCCCCGACATAACTATGCCTGATATGCTCCTCACGATTCACCCTATCACCCAGTAAATCCCTCAATCTCTCATATACCAGATCCTTGTCAAACACATAATGAGCACGCCCTCTCCGGCCCAAGCTTGAATTACTCATGANCCCAAGGGAGGCGGCCGACTAATTTAAACATTGTTTCAATAAGATTCANATCATCACCGCGCTGGATCAGATTACATATTGAGATTTTGAGCTCCAACAATATTTAAATACATTCGCTTGAATGATAATAACATGGTGAAATTTGGAATTACGAGCTGGAACTGGGTATATCCTTTCGATCCCTCGGTAATTCCCCATGTTAAGGAAATTGGCTTCGATGGTATTGAAATACCTGTTGAAAATCCTGAACTCATGGATGTCAGGCGGATAAAAGAAGCCTTAAAGTCCCATGGAATTGCTTGCTCATCTATTTGTGCTGTCATGAGCTCTGAAAGGGATCCGACGAGCCCTGACGCAACAATACGTGAAAATGCCCTCAAATACCTCAGGTTCTGTGTTGACCTTGCCTATGAGCTGAACTGCGATATCGTGGCTGGTCCCATCTATGCCGCCGTGGGCAAATGCATCTTTGAGGATAAGGAGCTCGCCTGGAAGACCTCCGTCAGTTTAGTGAGACAGCTAGCTAAGTATGCCTTGGATAAGGGAGTGAAGCTGGGCATCGAGCCGCTCAACAGATATGAAACTAGCATGATAAATTTGGTCTCAACAGCCCTAAAATATATTGAGGATGTGAATTACCCGAACGTAGGCATACATTTTGACACATATCATGCTAATATCGAGGAGAAGTCGTTCGAGAAGGCGATAAAGATGGCGGGAAAACTTCTGCTCCACGTGCATGCTTGTGAGAATGATAGAGGGACGCCGGGCACAGGCCACATACCTTGGAATGAGGTAGCTAAAGCACTTAAGGATATAGGATATGACAGGTGGCTTGTGATAGAGACATTCCAGCCTGGAATAAAAGAGATAGCTGTTGCTGCCTCAATATGGAGACCCCTAGAGAAGGATCAGAGAACACTAGCCTCCGAGGGGCTGAAATTCCTCAAATCATTATTCAAGTGAGAATTACGCAAAAGGTAGATAAAAATAATAAGGGCGATATTTTTATTTCTATTTTGTTGATTCCCATTTTCCGGTTTCCGCCGACTTGACGATCGCGTCCATTATCTGGTTTACCCTTAGCCCGTCATAGAATGTGGCGCCCCAAGGTTCTATAGGCTTATCATTCACAACTGCGTCTATGAAGTGGTATATCTCGTGGACGAATGTATGCTCCCATCCTATTATGTGTCCATGAGGCCACCACTTGTCAATGAATGGGTGCACGCTCTCGGTTACGAGTATCGTTTTGAAGCCCCTCTTTTCCAACGGATCCTTGTTGGTGTAGACCTCTAGCTCGTTTAATCTCTCGAGGTTAAAGACTATTGAGCCCTCGCTTCCATGAATCTCTATTCTCTGGTAATTCTTTCTGCCGGCTGCAAATCTCGTGGCCTCAATGCTTCCTATTGCCCCGTTGCTGAACTTTACTATTGCTATGAAGGCATCGTCAACATCCACCTTCCCCTTCTTGGACGGGTCCTCGGGCAGCGGCCTCTCCTCGATGAATGTCTTCAGGATCCCGGTTACAGAGTCTATCTCCCCGACTAGGAAGCGAGCTAGATCAATGACGTGTGAGCCCAGGTCTCCAAGCGCGCCGCTTCCCGCTATGTCTCTTCTCAATCTCCAGACGAGTGGGAAGTTTGGATCCATGATCCATTCTTGGAGGTATACTCCCCTAAACTGGAGGATCTTTCCAATATAGCCCTCGTCTATTAGTTGTTTCGCGAACCTGATTGCTGGGACAAACCTGTAATTGAAGGCGGTCATGTGCTTTATTCCAGCCTTCTCGGCTGCGCGGTACATTTCCTCGGCCTCTTTCCCTGTTCTAGCCAGCGGCTTTTCGCAGATGATATGCTTGCCCTGCTCAGCGGCTAGTATGCAGGGATCGTGATGCATGTTGTTCGGTAATCCGTTGTCAACGATCTCAACTTCCGGATCCTTTATCAAGTCCTCCCAGCTTGTGTAATACTTCTTGTAGCCAAATCTTCTAGCGGCCTCCCTCACCTTAGCCTCCGATCTACCGAATATGGCAACAAGCTTCGGCTTAGCGGGTGGTGGATAGAAGAAGATCGGCATCTTTATGAAGGCATTAGTATGCGCTTTGCCCATGAACGCGTAGCCGAGCATTCCAACGCCAATCTCTTTTATCTCTCTTGCCTCCTCAACCTCGCCCATCCTTACGAAGCCCACTTCCTTGGGCATGCCTCACCACCACACCTTCTCAAGCCTCTTCTTTATTATCAATGGCTTCAGGAAGGCTATTGTCTTTTCTACACCGTCCTCCCTGCTCATTACTGGGTCCTCATGCTCATAGCTCAGGACATAGTCGTATCCGACCTCAGCGAATGCTGTTAAAACCCTCTTCCATGGGACCTGACCCCATCCGGGGATCCTAAACCTGAAGCCTCTATCAGGCCTCATCCACGAGCCCGTTGGGATAACGCCGGATATTCTTACATTCTCCTCAGGTAGTTCGCCATCCTTTGCATGGGCGTGATATATCCTGTCGNCGAATTTCTTTATGAATATCACGGGGTCAATCAGCTGCCAGACAAGATGGCTTGGATCAAAGTTGAAGCCTATCTCCTTTCTATAGTTCACGGCTTTAAGCATTCTCTCCGCGGTCTCTATGTTGTATGCAAGCTCCTGTGGATGAACCTCATGAGCGAACTTAACACCATTAGCGGCGAAATGGTCTAGGATCTCACCCCATCTTTCAGCGAATACGTCGAAGAACTTCTCGTAAATTTGCTCGTAGCTCGGCGGGAAGATATACCATGCTCCCCAATTAGGACATCCCACGAAGCCGTTGACAACCGGGACCTCGAGCGCGTTCGCGGCTTCCGCGGTCCTCTTCATCCTCATTATGCCATACTTAACCTTCTCCTCAGGAGTTCCCTTAAACCATATATCTGTTGACTCGTCATGTGGACCTAGCACCAGCTGGCCTTCAAGGTGGTTGGAGAGCCCGGATATTATCATGTTATATTTCTCAACCAGCCTCCGAAGCTCTCCCGCCCCACCACTCAGGACCTTATCTATGTCGAGATGATTGCTCCCTTTCCAAGCAGCAAGTTCAACCGCCTCATAGCCCAAATCCGACACGTATTTCAACACCTTCTCTAGAGGCTCCTCATTATAGAGGACCGTAAAGATCCCGATCCTCATACTCGCTCACGTAGATAATTATATACCTTGGCTCGGCTATATATTTTTCTCACATCAAGTGTGCGAATTAGTTGAATAAATGCTAGATAAAATCTAGATGATTACTTTCTCGGTCTTCTTATCAATTATTCTCACGTGCTCTGGGGATATCGTTAACCATACCTCGTCACCTTCTCCTCTTGGGAAGATTCCATCCCAGAGGGCTCTTAATGTTATATCGTTGACCCTAACTTCGACGAGAGTTGACGACCCCATGGTCTCAGTAACCTCAACCACCCCTCTCATTGCTCCAGGCTTTCTCTCCAGTGAGATATTAATGAACTGCGGTCTTACCCCTAGTGTGTATTCTCCAGTTATTTCCCCGAGCTTCTGAGCTAATAATTCGCTGAGAGGTGTTAGGTCTAGTTTCTGTCCGCCGATCTCCGCGTAAGCCTCTTCTCTTGATACATGTAGCGTCGCGTCGACGAAGTTTATCGTCGGCGTTCCTATGAAGTATGCTACGAATTTGTTGGCGGGACGATGATAAATGTTCTCTGGAGTATCAAATTGCTGGAGGATGCCGTCTTTTAGAATCGCAATCCTATCCGCTAACATCATGGCATCAAGCTGATCATGGGTTACATATATCATCGTTTGACCGAGCTCCGCGTGTATTTTCTTTATATGTCCTCTTAAAACTTCTCTAGTCTTTGAATCTAGATTGCTGAGCGGCTCATCAAATATGAATGCCCTAGCATTCCGCACTATGGCTTTCGCGATCGAGACCCTTTGGAGAAGCCCCATATCAAGCTGACCATATCTTCGGTCGAGATACTCTTTGAGCCCCAGTAGCTCAGCTGCCCACATCACCTTCTTCCTAACCTCATCGCTGCTGAGACCCTCAGCCCTAAGTGGTATAGCGATGTTCTCGTATACCGTAAGGGAGGGGTAGACTGCTGGGAACTGGAAGACCATTGCAATATTTCTTTCGGCTGGCGGTAAGTCTGTCACACGCTCCTCATCGAAGTATATGTCTCCCTCAGTTGGTGTTTCTAAGCCCGCTATCATCCTCATCATTGTGGTTTTTCCAGAGCCGCTCGGTCCCAGTAGGCATGTCAGCTCACCGTGCCGTATCACCATGCTGACCCTATTTACAGCTATGAGGTCTCCGAATCTCTTGGTCAAGTTTTCTAGCCTTATCACGGTCATGTTATCTCACCACGAAGTAGGGTGTTAACATTATGGATACACCAATAACAAAAAGTAGCACAATGCTATTATCACAACCCACTTAACGAGGTCCTTCAGATAAGTGCTTCCATCCTCTGTTCTCTTAGGGAGATAACCGCTTAGCACGAAGATCACAGCGCCCAATGCGAGCATGTAATATCCATAAGTATATAGTGCCGGTGTGAAGGGCTGGAATACCAGTACCAGCCCTATTAGGGATAATATCGCGCCGAGCTTTTCCACTTTGCCCACCTTCACCTTCATAGGACCACCTCCTCCGTTTTCGGATCTATTATATGGATCCTCCGCTTATTTATCTTAAGCCAGACCTCTTCACCATATCTTACGTTTATGAATCCTTTGACGAGAACCCTGATCTCATTCCCCCCAGCATCGCATAGTACTATGGTTTCATGTCCGAGGGGCTCTGCCACGAGAGCCTTTGCTCGTAATGCATCGGCCTGTCTTTCTCGCGAGATTATGATTTCCTCGGGTCTTATGGCTAGGGCGACTTTATCGCCTGAAAGCCTGTTAACCCAGTCCCCAGCTATATCTGAGAGGTCTATGGTTATTCCCCCCTCTTGGAATATTATTGATTCATTCTCAATTCTTAGGTTTCCCTCTATGATGTTTATGGGTGGGCTGCCGACGAATGTTGCCACAAACTTGTTTACGGGGTGATAATATATCTCCTGCGGGGTGCCATATTGTATTACCTTGCCATCTTTGATTACCGCGATCTTCTCACCTACTGCTAGGGCTTCTAGGTAATCTGGTGTCGCGTAGATTATCGTCTGCTGGAGCTCCCTACACAGCCTCTTAAACTCGTATATCATCTCCTCTCGCAGTTTCGCGTCTAAGTTGCTTATTGGTTCGTCCAGCAGGAAGACTTTTGGCTCTCTTACTAAAGTTCTCGCGAGCGCGACTCGTTGCATCTCTCCGCCGCTTAGCGTTGATGGGTCTTTCCTATCGAGCAGGTGGCTTATTCTAAGTTTTTCGGCAACTTCCTTAACGCGCCTATCGATCTCCGGCTTGCTTAAGCCCCTTTCTTTAAGCGGGTATGCTATATTGTCGTATACGCTTAGGTGCGGGTATAGGGCGTATGTTTGGAAGAATAGGGCGACGTTTCTCTCCCATGGTGGGATTGCTGTAATAGGCTCATCGTCGAATAGTATCTCACCTTCATCGGGGGCTAGGACGCCTGCAATGCATTTCAGGGTGGTGGTTTTGCCTGCCCCTGTTGGACCTAGGAGAACTACCAGCGACTTGTTCGGCACTTCTAGGTTCAGCTTATCCACGGCTATAAATCTACCATATCTCTTCGTCAGGTTCCTTATAGTTACTTTCACCATGTTTAGACACCTCTAACGGTTCCGAACGTCATTCCTCTTAGGAGGTATTTCTGTAATAGGAATATGAGTATTATGGCTGGCAGTACGTAAAGCGTTTCCAGCGCCGCTATTAGGCCCCAGTTTATTCCTACCTCACCCCTTGTGCTCGCTATCGCCACCGGGACCGTTCTGACAGATCTCTCCGTCAGGAGCATGGCGAATAAGAACTCGTTCCAGACATTTATTATCAAGAAGCCGACGGTGGCTGCTAGGCCGACAACGACCTGTGGTAACGCAATCTTGTAGAATATCTTTATCGGCCTTGTTCCATCCACCATCGCCGCCTGCTCTATGTCTCTTGGGATCTCATCAAAGAAGCTCTTCATCATCCAAACGGCGAATGGGAGGTTAAACATCGTGTATAATAAAATCAACCCAATGTGAGTACTATAGAGCCCTAGAGCCTTGTAGAAGAAGTATATCGGTATAGCAACCACTATTGCGGGCAGCATTCTTGTAGATAGTATGAAGAACATGAGCGTGTCCGTGCCCCTCGGCCTATATCTAGAGAAGCTATATGCTGCTAGGGTCCCTATGATTAGGGCGAGTATTATGCTACCGCTCGTGACGATCGCGCTATTGTAGAAGAATATCTCCGCCCCTGTCGCAAGCTCCAACTCCCATCCAGTTATAGCCTCTATCTCCGTCTGCCTCTTCAGGAATATGTCTATAAAGTTTCTTAGGGTTGGTTCCCAGATGAATAGTGGCGGCCATGAGAATGCCTGGGCTCGAGTTTTGAAGGCCGTCGCTATCATCCAGAATATCGGGAATATAAATACTATGCAGACCACGATGACTGCTAGGTAGAGTAGCGCTCGCTTGACGGGCGATCTTCTACGCACCATTCGGCTAGTAATAGCCATTTTTACTCACCCACCCTCCTAGCCATCCTGAGGTATAGGTTCGTCAGNAATATAACTATCACTAAAACTATAAACGCGAGGGCTGTTGCTTCCCCGGTTCTGAAGTACTTGAATGCAACCCTATACAATGTTATTGATATTAGCTCTGTCTGGGTTCCAGGTCCTCCCTCTGTTAACGCGAAAACAGTGTCGAATGTCCTGAAGGCGTCCATCGTCCTAAAGAGGAGAGCCAGCATTACTAGTGGGCGTATCGTCGGCCATATGACNACCCTGAACCTGTTAAGCCAGCTNAGCCTATCTATTTCTGCCGATTCTAAGAGATGTTTTGGCACAGCTTCGAGGCCGGCTAATATNAATAGCATCATGAACGGNGTCCATTGCCATGCGTCTAGAAGAACTACAGCGAGCATGGCATAATCTTTTGTCATGTTTATTTTCATGCCTGTTAGAGCCCAGACTAAGTATGTGAATATGCCGAAGGTAGCATCATAAATATACTTGAAGAATATTCCTGCCGCTATTGGGGCGATGAGTAGGGGCATAGTGACGAGCGTTATGGCGAGCCTTCTACCCCTAAATTCTTGGTAGAAGAGTAATGCTAGGCCGAAACCTAGAATGAACTCTAGCGAGACTGTAGATACCACGAATGTGGCGGTAGTTACGAATCTCTCCCAAGTAAATGGATCACTTAACAGTTTAATGTAATTGTCCAGTCCCACGAATATAGGCTCCCCGCCCCTTAAGACATTATACCTATAGAAGCTTAATCCAAGAGCCCATACAAGTGGGAATATAACTAAGAAGAATACAATAGCTAATGCAGGGATAATCAAAATAATGGGGAACAATTTTTCGGATCTGTCGTGCATCGTATCCCCCCGTCAGCCGTCCTGTAATCCGTTAAAAAAGAAGAAAGTAGTGGTTATTAAGTTATCTCTTCTTTTACTTCTACTTCTTCTTTGGTTTTCCTACCTCGCTTGCTGGTTCACCTGCTCTGACGACGTCTAGCGGGGACTTCACATCAGGCGGGTACCTTAATTCTGGCGGATATCTATCTGGATAACCGTCTTCTTTAATTATTTCTGCATGCCTCTTAGCTAGTCTGTCTAGTGCCGTCTTCGGGTCCTGCTGTCCAGCAAGACAGGCATGGATCTCCTCTTGGAGAGCTTGGAGCAACTCCGCGTAGGTTGGCACATTCCAGAAGTCTAGCTGGAATGGTATCGAATCTGCATATGCCCTGTTGTATGGTGTCAAGGTCTTGAACCAGTCGGTGTTGATTATGTCCTTGATGCAGACTCCACCTCCACCCTCAGCCCACATCCTCTGCTGCTCCGGTTCGAACCAGAACTTTACAAATTCTAGGGCTATCTCCTTGTAGTCACTATAGGCATTGATGCACATGGGCTGTCCTCCAATGTTCGCGTATCTTCTGAACTTGCCATCATCCTCAGAGCGGTGTCCGGGGAGCGGTACCACGAAGATCTTGTCATAGACTTTGGATGCTGAGGGGTCGAATAGGCTTGGCTGGAATCCGACCCAATTTGTTATCATGAAGACCCTGCCGGCCTGCATTACTGCATTGCATTGATCGAACCATAGCTCCAAGTAGTTTGGCGGGCTATACGGTATTAGGGATCTATAGAACTCCAGCGCCTTAAGTGCCCGCTCACTGTTGAGAATGCCCTCAACTTGCCCGGTTACTGGATCCCACCAATATTCTCCCCATGTGTAGAGTATTGTTCCAAAGAGACAAGCAAGAGCATCATACTCCTTGGACATGTGTACGGCTATTCCATAGAAGTCCTCTTCAAGGCGTTTTCCAGCTATCTCATCTCCAGCTTTTCTGGTGAAGAACTTAGCCATGTCCCTTAGCTGGGTCCAATCCACCTGCGCCGGGAACCAGTCCTCATATTTGTCGGTGGGCAGGTCGTATCCAAATTGCGCCTTGAAGTTCTCCCTCTCGCCGGGGTGCATGAGTATATCTCTCCTCACTACTAGCGCGATTACGTCACCTTCATGTCCGAATCCAACGATGTTGTTGCGGTTGCCCTGTGGATAGGTCATGTAATAGTTGACTAGCGACTCGTCAAACCTGTTGAGTAGCTGCTGTAGCTCTGGGTCTTTCTCTATGATCGGGTTCATTCTGAGAATGTGTCCTCCAACATATAGCTCTCCGAGCCACTGGCTATCGGAGATCAGGAGCGTGGGCTCCTTTGACTTCGCCGCTAGAGTTGTAGTTATCCTGTCATGTATTACTCCCCATGGAATTAGGTCCATCTTCACGGCGACGGCTTTACCGAGCTTTCTAGCGGACCACTCGGGGAACTTCTCGGCTATGAGGCCCGTTAGCCTCCCAGGAAGCCACTCCGGGGAGGCAAATGTTATCGTTATCTCCGGCTTTATCTCAGTTGGCGGAGCCCCAGCCGTCACGGTCCTAGTAATAGTTTGAGTTACAGTTTGAGTCTGAGTCACTGTAGCAGCGCCAGCAGTCACGGTCTTAGTCTCTGTTACGGTCGCGGCCCCAACTGTAGAGGTCACGGTCTTAGTCTCGGTCACAGTCTCCCTGCCCGGCGCCGCAGCCGAGCCCGCCAAGTATCCGCCCACACCTGCAACTACTCCGGCGACAACAGCGCTTATAGCAACCTTGCCAGCGGTAGATAATGCCTCACGCCTGCTCAGCTTTTTTGCTAGAATATTCTTTCTGCTGTTCATATTCTCAGCAAGTTATGGAAGAGTTCGGAGCTATATAAATTTTGCTTAATGAAAAAATGAGAATATTTCTTGAACTTTTAAACCTAACGCTATGCGTGCTGCACGGTTATCCCAGCACTCTCAGGCGAAAATATGGAGGTTGTGAGTGTTGCCCCGGTCTTTATCTTCCTTTCTTGGCGTATAGCTGGAATGATAGTGTGAATATTTTCACGGCTCCGGTTGCGTCTCTTTGGTCGAATCCTGTTGCTCTTAGGCTTCTTATTTCGGGAGCGAATAGTGAGTCGGGTGAGTCTCTCTCTATTATCCTGAAGAATCCCTTCTCCAGCCGTATGGTTATCGTGCCGTTAACGTATTTTTGGGTTGAGTCTATGAAGGCGTCTAAATCTTTTCTCAGCGGGTGGAGCCACTGGGCGTTGTATACGAGGTAGGACCACTGGAGGTCGGCCATCCGCTTGAACATCAGCTGCTCCCTTGTTAGTGTTAGGTGTTCTAGGTCCGCGTGGGCTGCTAGGAGGACCATGGCCGCGGGGGCTTCATATATCTCCCTTGATTTGAATCCTATCATGCCGTCCTCGAGTATGTCGATCTTGCCTATCCCGTATTCTCCGACGATGTAGTTTAGGTCTATTATCATCTTGACCGGGTCCTTGATTCCATCTACCTCGACGGGAACCCCGTTCTTGAAGGTTATTGCTAGGTCTCGCGGCTTATCGGGCGCCTCGCTCAAGGGCTTAACCCAGTAGTATTCCTCGTCCGGGCACTGGGTCTTGAGATCTGTGAACTGGCCGCTTCCAATCGAGTGGGACCAGAGGTTCACGTCCCCGCCGATCTTGCCCTTCGCCCTCTTCTTGGGATCTATGCCGTATTTTCTCAGCATCTCCTCCTCCTGATCCCTTGTCAAGTTGAGCTCTCTAACAGGGGCTATTATCTGGAGGTGGGGTGCGACGTATTTGGCCGCGGTCTCGATCCTGAACTGGTCATTGCCCTTGCCCGTGCAGCCGTGGGCCAGATACTCTATGCCCTCCTCAACTGCTATCTTGGCAGCCTTCATCCCAACAAGTATCCGCGTCATCGATGTACCCATCGGGTATCCCTCCCAGCTACCATTCGCCTTTATGCATCGGTGCACCATCTCCTTGACGAACTCCTCCTTCGCATCGATTAGCCTGAGATCTATCGCTATCTTCTCGGCCCGCTCCTTTGCCAAGGCTATCTCCTCATCACCCTGGCCTACATCCAAACAGACCCCGACAACCTCATCGAACTTATAATGCTCTCGAAGCAGGATCGCTATCAGAGTCGAGTCCAATCCTCCCGAATATGCCAAAACAACCCTCTTGCCCGCCATGTCCTCGGAAGGGTTTAGATTTATCAGCTATTAATAAGGATATATTGAAAAATCTTCAATTTTTTATGATCTTTTTCAAAGATTCTTCGAAAAATTGTCTTGCTTGCAAAAGATTCTTCTCGGCGCTTTTGAGACCTGCCCATGCCCGGGTAAGCATCTCGCGCCGCTTCTCGATCATTTTCCTGACCTCCTTGGGGCTTGCGGAGCCTACCGTCATCCTCTGCCCCGGTATCTCCATGGCGTTTATGGCTTTCTCTAGGATTGTGGGCGGCAGGGCTATGCTTTTGCCGAGCACGCGGCTGGCGGCTGCTGACAGCTCCTCCGGCGTCAACGTTCTCAGCGCTCTACCCTGCTCATGAAGGGTCTTCACTATGGAGCCAACTAGCTTGTGCGCCTCCCTGAGGGAGAGGCCTGCATGTTTTATCAACGCCTCGGTCAACTCGATCGCCGGCGCATAGCTCTGTTCGATTACCTCGACAATCCTTTCCCTCTTAAACCTGATTGAACTTATCATCTTTGCCATTATGTTGAGGGAGTTTCTTGCCTCCTTGAGCGCCATCCAGATTAGCGGCTTGCCCTCCTGCATATCCCGATCATATCCCGTCGGCAGCCCTTTCATTAGTGATAGGGAGCCTGTTAGGAGGCCGATCACCTTCGCCGTCTTCGCCCTGAGAAGCTCTAGGATGCACGGGTTCTTCTTGTGGGGCATAACGCTGGATGGTGAGGCGAGGCTATCCGGGAGCTCTACATAGTCGAACTCGCTCGTGGACCATATTATCAGGTCCTCCGCAATCCTGCTCAGGTTTACCATCATTATGGCGACGACTGATAATGCTTCTAGAGCAAAGTCCCTAGAGCTGACCGCGTCGACGGAATTCTCTACTAAGCCATCAAATCCGAGGAGGCGCGCAACAAGCTCCCTGTTTAGTGGTAATGTGGATCCGGCGACCGCGCATGCCCCCAGCGGAGACATGTTCGTCCTCCGATAACACCCCTCCAGCCTCTCGATGTCTCTTAGCAGGTGATCTAGGTGGGATAGGAGATATTGGGAGACGTATCCGATCTGGGCGTGCTGTAGGTGGGTGTAGTGGATTATAGGCGTCTCAAGTTCCTTCTCGGCTCTCGAGAGGAGCTCATCGGCCAGCTTGAGCGCGGCCTCCCAGATCTCGAAGAGGAGACGCCTAGTTCTCAGCCTTATGTCGAGGGCTATCTGATCATTTCTAGACCTGCCGGTGTGTAGTTTTCCGCCGATCTCGATGCCCAGCCTCTCTATTACCTTTGACTCGATGAACTCGTGAACGTCCTCGTAATCCCCCTCGAGCCTCAGCTCGCCTTGGATGGCCTTCTCCCCAAGTTCCTCCAGCACTGAGAGAATCTTCGCCGCGTCATCCCTCGGGATTATACCCTGCTCGCAGAGCATGATAACATGCGCCATCGTCCCCTCGATATCATCTAGGAGTATCTCCTGATCCTCGGCAAGTGATGAAAGATAGGATAACGCCTCCTCATCCATTTTTTCGAGCCTTGACCTGTAGAGACCGCCGCCCACGCCCATACACGGTCACCGCATAAGGTTCAACCTTCTAGATAGCCATTATTCCTCGAGCTCTAGGCCATCGCGCTTATGCGTGTGGAGCACTATCGAGGTCACGGCGCTCTTCACACCCGGTATCTTTAGGACCCTATCNTTCAGGAAGTTCCTGAACTCGCTGATCCCAGGGGTCGCGACGACCGCGATTATGTCGAATTCCCCAGTCACCTCATAGACGTCAATAACCTCAGGAAGCTTGCTCAGCTCCTTGCAGACATTTTCCAGTCGGCTGGACTCCACGAAGACATGTATAAACGCCTTGATACCGGAACGCTCAATATACGTCACGCCTCATCCCCCTCTCCAGGAATCTTGACCGCAACCCCTTAACTTCTTCCTAGCCTCCCTCGCTAGCCTTATTCAGAGGTTGTGCTGATCTAGGGAGTATTAAGTATTTGCGACTTATTCCGCTATCCTCTTTAGGAGCATTATCTTCCCGGGATGTCTGAGCATTAGCGAGTGAACCTTCTCGTCGAAGCCCTTCTCGAAGTAAGCCTTATCGAACCCCCGGACAATATATGCTAGGAAGTCCACATCGCTTCTCCCTACCTCCTCCTCCAGGATCCTTTCCAAGTCGCCGACCCTTACATCATATTCAGCGTCATAACCCATTGATCTGAGCTCCTTGGCGAGGTCTGCAAGTGTTTTCTCGGTCTCCTTTCTCGCTGCCCTGATCTCAGCCTCTTCCCGGCCGCTGGCCATGATCCCCGGCATATCTATTATGCTGAGGAGCTTTATGCTGAAGCGTTTATCAAGCGCCCTCTCAATAGATTTCTTTATCACCTCCGGGTCATCATATGGCCTGACCAAGACTGCGACGCGCATCCTATAGCCGGCTGGCAGGACCATGTTCTTTTCCTCCCTCCCTATGATCGGCTTTTTGGATAGCTTTCTGAAGGCTATGTAGAGGGCGATGCCGGCCGCCATCCATATGAAGCCAAAGAGCCTTCCAGCGGGATGCAGCAGGACTACTAGGATCCAGATTGCGGTCGTCCCAACTAGGCCGAGCAGCCCCACTATCGGTATCTCAATTGCATATTCGCCCTTACCCTTCAACTTTATTGAAAATGGCATCTTCCATGGCCTGTAAACTTCTCGCTCTCTAATCCTGAGAAGTAGGAGGCTTATCATCAAGAACATATAGCTTAATGAGCCGCCGAAGTTATATAGACTGGCGAGGAAGGGGATATTGCCGGGCAAGGTTAGCAGGAGACCGATAATCCCGAAGACGATTATCGTCCTCACCGGGGTCCTGAATTTTGGGTGAATATGATAAAACCATCTTGGAATAAGGTAGAATTTTCCCATACTTGCCGTGAGACGTGAAACACCTATCAGCCCAGTGTTCGCGGATGCTAAGCAGAGGACGAACGCCGCGAGGGCGACAAGTATTGAGAACTGTTCGCCAATCACTGGGAACCTGCTAACCAGCACCGCGACCGGGTTCTCGTATGATGAGCCGAGCACCTGCCAATCCAGAACACCTATAGAGAGCACGCTAAACGATAGGACGAAAAGTATCACGGCTAAGACGCATAGCTTCGCCGCCCTTGGAATCCATTTATACGGTCTCTTTGTCTCTTCAGCGGCCTGAGCTATGGACTCTATCCCTATGAAGGACGCCATGGCAAGCGTTAGCCCATATAGAAAGTTGTTCAAGCTTGTGTCCAGGAAATTGAAGTACTCGACTTCAGGAAGGTGCTTTGGATTTCCAAGTTGTATCAGCTGGCTTAGGAAGAGGTTAGCATCAAATTTCGTGAGGAACCCCACGGCAAGTATTGAGACCTGAACTGTAAGACCTATTATCACGAGACTGGAGGTCAAGCTGGCTGAGTACTTTATCCCCACATAGTTTATCGCGATTAGGAATATTACTAGCAGGGAGGCAATCAGTCCGAGGCTACTAATTTTTAAGCCGGGATAAATCTCGATNGAAAATTCCCTTATCCATGCAAAGAGNTATTTCAGGTATCCAGAGGCGGCGGTTGCGAAAAGGGAAAGGTCAAGCACGTAATCGAGCATTATCGCCCAGCCGGCCACGAAACTTAATAGCGTGTTTGAGGCCCTCAGTGCGTACACGTGAACTCCCCCAGCATAGGGGTATGTTGGGGCGAGTTCTGCATATGCTAAGCCAACCGAGAGGTAGGTTATAGCTGCGACTAGGAAGGCAAGGGGCGCTGCTCCTCCGGCATAAAGGGTAACTATACCAAGGGCTATGAGTATGTCCGCGCCCACGTCTCCATAGCCCATAGCGAAGGAGCCGAACCAGCCAACCTCACGCTTAAGCCTAACCTCTCCACTCAACCCTCTCAAAATCGGTAATAGATGAAGAAGCCCGCCTTAATAGCCTAATCTCAGAGAAAGGTCAGATCTCATTACTGGGAGAGAGGTCAGGGAATTAGCGCCAATTATCACAAAAAGACATATTATCACAAGATTTCTGTAAATTGTTTAGTAAGCGAGATGGGGCTTGTGGGTGATCAATTTTTGTCGCATGCTATATATACTGGTTAATTGATGGTAATGCTTAATTCAGCCATGGATGATGTGGTGATTATCTCTGCCGGCCTCTCTGTGCTCGCGTTTATTTCGGGCATGCTTGGCCTTGGGGTGGCATTCGCGGCAATACCATTCCTAGGCATATTTATCCCAGATCTTGTGCATCAGGTTCAGCCCCTCAGCCTGCTGTTAAATGGGGTCACCGCTCTGCTCGCTACGTTGGGCTTCGCTAGAAGCGGGTTGGTTGACTGGAAGAAGGCGGCGATACTGGCAGCTGTAACAACTAGCTTCGCGCCAGTCGGCGCACTACTCGTCCAGTTCGTGGAACAGCGATATGTCTGGCTAATCTACTTCGCAGCGGTGCTCTATCTCGCATATCGGTTATTCAGACCAGTGGCCGCCTCATCCCGCCGTGAGAACTTCAGGGTGGCAGTCCTCCTCGCAATCCCCATATCTATACTCAGCGGGTTTCTGGGGGTTGGCCCAGGATTCCTGCTGATGCCCACGCTGATAATTCTCGGGCATGATCCGAAGAAGGCGGCTGGGATAAACGCCTTCGCCGTAACCCCTCCATCATTCTCCTCACTCATCCCGCATATCGGCACGGCTAAATGGGATCCCGGGCTAATGATACCCCTCCTGATCGCCGGATCCATGGCCTCCTTCGCCGGCGCCAGGGTTGCGAGCACCCGTATCTCAAGCGCTAGGCTAAGGCAGATATTCGGGCTGCTCATTGTAGCGGTAACACTATACAAGCTCTACACGCTGATTGCCTGACATAATCTAGAAAGGTCCTAAACGATGCTTAACATCACCACATCCTAATACATATCGATGATCTGGACGATATGGCTTTGGCCAGGCCCTACTCTAAAGTTTATTTAACTAGGACTTTATCTGGGTTAGAGATAGAACATGTTCTCCCTGAGATTTTAAGAGCTCTTCAACGCGTTTTAATGAAACACCTGTCGTTGTTCCTATAGACCCGACGCATGCGGTATCAGCGGCTTGGGCAAATAAGAGCATTTCAATAAGCTCATCATGCTTTAAGTTGCTTAATCCGCTTCTTCTAATCTCCTTTTCATAGATTTTTCAGAAGACCTGCGCAGAATGCATCACCAGCACCAGTTGGATCTATGACATCCACCTTAAACCCCGGCTGTTGCACGTATTTCCCCATGTGGAGGGCGATCACTCCAGCCTCACCGTCGGTGACTATTGGCAGTCGCACA
>JGI24721J26819_10002508_pt1 | contig 20214 bp, 15 predicted proteins | sample YelNatPaOPGAMG01_FD_26819 | JGI IMG/M metagenome (IMG submission 26819) | reverse complement strand
TCAGGTTCTAATATAGAAACGACTCTACTCGGCCTATTCTCAACCCTTATCTCATCCAATAAACCTTTCATTTTCACCCATTCTTCCTCAGTAAGTCCAGATCCAATCTTAGCTATGGTTTTAAATGTATCTGAATCAACGTCATAAACACCTGCCAACAACGAGCCGATTCCAAACCTTGCCCTAGACCCTCTACCTGCATAATACCCTAGCACTACCAGGTCTACCGTATCGCTAAGCTCTCCCCTATAGCTTCTTTTCATCTTTATCCAGGTAAAATTCCTTGCCCCTGCCTGATATGGAGCATCAAGCCTCTTAGCAACTATACCCTCCAGTCCACTCCCAATAGCATTCTCGAAGAATAACTGAAGTTCCTTAGGGTCCTCGGTAATAATAGAATCGGCAACCATTATCACATTACCAGGAGAAATAATATCCAGCAGTTTTTTCCTCCTATCTATATAGGCTCTAGGAGTATAATCCTCATCATCTACATAGAGTAGATCGAAAGCGAAAAGTTTAAGAGGTAAGTCAGTCTTCATTGTCTCTATCTCATATTTTCTCTTCCTCTGCACAGTTACCTGAAATGGGAAGAATTCTTGAGCCTCTTCATTGAATGCTAAGGCTTCTCCTTCTATTATTGCCCTTTCAGGTCTAATCTGTACTTTTGCCCCTTCGNCTAAATCTGGAAACATATCCGTATTATCCTCTAGATTTCTGGAAAATATCCTTATCTTATCTCCGTCCTTATGGATCTGACATCGAAAACCATCAAACTTTGGTTCTACTGAACACCTACCTATCTTAGCAATAATCTCCTCAGGGGTAGATAATCTTTCCGCTAAAGCCATTCTTATGGGTTTTCCAACCTGAACCTTAAATTCCCTAATCTCAGCTACCCCTTTACTAAAGAGAGTAAACCCTACAAGCCCAAGATCGGAACATAGATTATAAGCCCGTTCAATGATTGGTCTTAGCGACTTATCTCCAGCATAGGCGTAAGAGAAGGCATCTAATATTGTTGGGTCTCCAATACCAAGCCTTAATCTACCAAGTACTATCCTTACAATATACCTTGCCTCCTTACCAGATAGAAAAGAGAGTAAATTAGCCAGATCATTGGTCTTTTTCTCTACCGAACCCTTTCCACTAGTGGTAGCTATATCTATAAGTCGATTATACACATCTATTATCTCCAGGTCCTTCTCTTNATAAGGAATATACTGTTCGGCAAGAATTCCTAAGTCTCCAAGGTCCTTATAGACCCTCCATATCTCTTCATCACTCTTCTTTATAACCCTAGCCAAAGACTTAGCAATTAATTTCTCACTCATTCCAAATTCTATCTTNTCATAATTTGGGGCAAGTCTCTCCTGACACAGATAAGAAACCCTCCATACCTCTTCAGGAGAAAGAGAGTTAAAAAGTTCAGCCAAAATAGATATCATTTCATTTCTCTTGGTAGTAGATTCTAATCTTTCAAAGTAATTGGCTAATTCCGAAAATTTCATAAATCTCACTTCCTTTCCTAGGTTTAATTATAACATAAAGTTTTATGTTATAATTAAGATGAGTGGTGATTATGACAGAAAGATGGACAGGTAATTTGGTACAGATAGACCCATATAGGTATAAAATTCCCAAAGAATATAAGAATGGGATGAAGGTCCCAGGTATTATATATGCTGACAAAGATATGATAGAAACGATATGTCAAGACCAATCTCCAGAGCAAGTAGCAAATGTAGCTACCCTACCTGGGATAGTAAAATATTCACTTGCTATGCCTGATATACACTGGGGATATGGGTTTCCTATAGGTGGAGTGGCAGCAACAGATATTAATGAAGGGGTAGTGTCACCGGGCGGGGTAGGATATGATATAAATTGTGGNACAAGGCTTATCACTACAAACCTCACCTATGAGGAAGTAAAACAGAAACTTTCATCCTTACTTGATGCTATCTTTGTAAATGTACCTTCTGGTTTAGGCTCAGAAGGGAAATTAAAGGTAAAAGGTAAGGATTTCGATAAGGTGCTCATAGAAGGGGCAAAATGGGCAGTAAAAAACGGATATGGCAAGGAAGAAGACCTGGAAAGGATAGAAGAGAATGGTGCAATGGAGGGAGCAGANCCAGGTGTAATTAGTAGTAAGGCAAGAGAACGTGGAGCCCCTCAACTTGGTACACTTGGTTCGGGAAATCATTTTATAGAGATTCAAAGGGTTCAGAAGATATTTGACCCAGAGATAGCAAAGGCTTTTGGCCTTTTTGAGGACCAGATAACAATCCTTATCCATACCGGTTCTAGAGGTTTTGGACATCAGGTATGTACTGATTATCTTTCAGTAATGAATAGTGCAGTAAAAAAGTATGGGATCGAACTTCCTGACCGACAGTTAGCNTGCGCCCCCATAGAAAGNCCAGAAGGAAAAAATTATCTGGCTGCTATGGCCTGTGCAGCAAACTATGCATGGGCAAATAGACAGTGTATTACCCATTGGATAAGAGAGAGCTTTGAAATGATATTTAGAAGNGGAGANGGNAAATTAGGACTAGAAGTCCTATATGATGTAGCCCATAATATTGCGAAGATTGAAACACATATTATAGAGGGAGAAAAAGTAAAGGTCTGTGTCCATAGAAAGGGAGCAACAAGAGCATTTCCTAAAGGACACCCTGATATTCCAAAGCTCTATAAAGATGCAGGACAACCAGTCATCATCCCTGGCGATATGGGGAGGGCATCGTATATCCTAGTAGGAACAGAAAAGGCTATGGAGACAACCTTTGGTTCTACTTGTCATGGGGCTGGAAGATTACTTAGTAGGGCAGGAGCAAAAAGAACAATAACAGGTAAAGAGGTGGTTGAAGAGCTCTATAAAAAGGGCATAATAGTGAAAACTGACAATATAAAAGGACTTGCAGAAGAGGCTTCAGAAGCCTACAAAGATGTAGAAAAAGTAGTAGAGATAGTAGAAGGGTCAGGAATTTCTAAAAGGGTAGCCAGAATGAAGCCTCTAGGGGTAATAAAGGGCTAATGTCAATAAGAGAGCTTACAGAAAAATTTGAAGATATCTTTTTATCTCCATATGCTACAAAAAGTAAAGATGCTATCAGGAAGGAGGAAGAGCCACCTTGCCCTATAAGGACTGCATTTCAAAGGGATAGGGATAGAATAATACACTCCAAGGCATTTAGAAGACTAAAGCATAAAACCCAGGTATTTTTTCCTACAGAAAGTGACCACTTTAGTACTAGAATGACACATACTTTGGAAGTTGGGCAGATAGGGAGGACGATAGCAAGGGCACTAAGGTTAAACGAAGATTTGGTAGAGGCTATAGCTATGGCACATGACCTAGGTCATACNCCCTTTGGACATATAGGAGAAGAGGTCCTAGATAAGATCTACCAGGAGAAACTAGGGATAAACTTCTATCATGCCCAACAGAGTATAAGAGTGGTGGAAAATATAGAAACAAGATTTACTCCTTATGGAGAGAAAAAGGGGTTAAATCTNACAATTCAGGTTCTTGAAGGGNTCGAGTTTCATTCGAAAGGTAGTCAAGACCTAGAGGATGTCTTAGGATATCCTCAAGAGGTAAAGACATTTGAAGGTCAAATAGTCAGAATCTCTGATAGACTAGCATATCTAAACCACGACCTGGATGACGCAATTAGAGCAGGCATTATTTCTGATGAAGACATACCTAAAGAGATCGTTTATANATTAGGGAATAACCGGTCTCAAAGAGTAGCTACAATGGTAAATAGTCTAGTAGATGCTTCTCTAGATAAGCCATTCTTTGATATGGACCAAAAGATAATTGATGCCTTAGATATGCTCAAAGACTTTCTATATGAAAGAGTATATAAAAATCCCAATGTAAGAAGATGGGAAAATGGAGCAAAAGAAGTAATAGAGAGGCTATTTGATTATTATGAAACCCATCCAGAAATCTTAGGTCTAGAGAATGATAAAGAAGATTCTGTAAAAAGAATAGGCGATTATCTTGCAGGGATGACCGATCTCTATGCTCTAAGGTCTTACTACGAAATCTATGGAAATGGTACCCCATTCCCCAACATTCTCTATCTGTTAGAAAGAATAAAATAGACCTAAACTAATTTCAAAAATACCACCAAAAGTAATCTCCAAATTTTCATAGGAATACACTTGGTGCCCCCAAGGGAATTCGAATCCCTGTCTCGGCCTTGAAAGGGCCGTGTCCTAGGCCTCTAGACGATGGGGGCACTTCTGGTGAGCCGCACAGGGATNGAACCTGTGACACCCTGATTAAAAGTCAGGTGCTCTACCACTGAGCTAGCGGCCCGACTGTTTCTATTTTAACAGATAAAGAGACTTTTGTAAATAGCTCGACATTCCGTAACTGTTGCAAAACTGAAAGAGACTATAACTTAAATCAAAAATGGGCAGGCTATAAGCCTGCCCAAAGATATTACTGTCCCCAGAAGGGCCAACTGTCAGCCGAAGTATCGTTTGTGATCCTGGTCAGGTTAGAGCCATCTATATTCATCACATAGATCTCCCAATTTCCACTTTGATTAGAGGAAAATACGATCTTTCTACCATCTGGCGAAAAGCAGGGATACCAGTCCTGTCCAGAACCGCTGGTAAGTCTAGTCGGATTTGACCCATTTGCATTCATTATATAGATCTTCTCACTATCGTCACCTTGTTTAGATGAAAAGACGATCCTTGTTCCATCTGGAGAGTAACGGGGCATCCAATCTAAATAAGAATTATNTGTAAGTCTNGTTNGATTAGTACCGTTTACATTCATAGTATAGATCTCATCATTTCCATCCCTGTCGGACACGAAGATGACCTTACTGCCATCTGGCGAAAAAGATGGGAATTTATCGTAAGCTAAATTATCGGTAAGCTTACTCAACTGAGGATGAGAGATAGCTGTTGTATCTAAAAGATAGATCTCATCATCACCATCACGTCTGGACTGGAATACAATCTTCTTTCCATCAGGTGAAAAGTTCGGGTAATAATCCCAGGCTTGCTCATCTGTAAGCCTGGTCTGATTGGTACCATCTGCATTCATCAGATATACTTCAGGATTTCCATCACGTTCAGACACAAAGAGTATCCTGGTTCCATCTTTAGAAAACGAGGGATAATAATCAGAGTCTGTATTGTCTGTAACTTTAATAAGATTAGTGCCATCTGGATTCATTATATAGATCTCAAGATCCCCATCCGTATCACGTCCGCTAGCAAAAACAATCCTCCCACTATTCAGAACTCCTGGGGTACATCCATCACAGCCATAGAGTCCCATAAAGAAAAGGCTTAGTAAGATAAAAAGTACTAATAATTTAAAATGTCTTTTCATAATTCCTCTCCTTTCTATAAAATAGAATCAAAAGACAAATCAGAGACAAGATAAAAATAATTAAAGAACTATTTGAAAAATTACTTTTAAAAACAGATGACTCCCTTAGAGTACAAGGGATGTTCCACTCTACATTGCTTCTCCCAAATCCCATCTCCTTTCAATATCCTGTCTCCTGTATAGAGGATATCATAAGATAGACACTAAGGTCAAGTAATTAATGTGAATAGATTACGAAATACGGTTGACAGGAATATGGTATCAGCGATAGATAAGATTTCTAATTCAACCTTGGAGAAGCTAAAAAAAGATCTCTGGTAGCCCCTAGGGGAGTCGAACCCCTGTCTTCGAGCTGAGAACCCGACGTCCTGGGCCACTAGACGAAGGGGCCAGAAATATGATATATTTATAATATAATTTTATAAAGCATATGTCAAGGGTATCAAAGTGAAGGAATTAGAGAGACCTCTTTTAGATATAGATTATACTATTATAGATTTTGAAACTACAGGAAGCTTGCCCCCACACGATAGAATTATCGAGATAGGGGCAGTATCTCTTCGTAATGGGGAGATAGTAGATTCTTTCTCTACATTTGTCTATCCAGAGCGAGAGATCCCTTCCTTTATAACATACCTTACCGGTATAACATTTGATATGGTAAAGGATGCCCCATCTACATCCATTATAATCCCCAAACTTATAGATTTCATAAAAGATAGTGTATTCGTTGCTCATAATGCTAAGTTCGATTTAACATTTCTAAACTATGAATTAGACCGATTAGATATGCCTCCCTTTGAAGGGGAAGTTTTATGTACCCTTAACCTTGCTCGCCGGATATTAAAATTACCACGGAGAGGATTGGATAGTCTTGCAGAGTATTTTGGTATAGAGATATATAAAAGACATAGAGCAATATATGATGCAGAAGCTACAGCATTAATCTTAAAAAGACTTCTAAACCTCCTTGCTAAAGAAGGCATCTTTACTTGGGGTGACTTACAAAAAAAGATATATGGCACATACAATATACCGGATAATTTCTTAAAGCTAAAGTCTATCACAGAGGTAACTCCTCATACCCCTGGAATAGTGATCTTCTTAGACGAGGATAGTAATGTTCTATACATCACCAAATCTAACGACCTAAAGTCTAAGATTTCAAGCTATTTCTTCTTCCAAGAGTTCATCTCTGAGACCAAAAAGCAGCTATTTAGCAGAACGGCCTCCCTAAAGTATATAGCCACTAATACGTTATTAGAAGCCAAGATATTAGAACAAGAATTACTAGGTCTCCTATCACCCCAGTTCAATAAACATCCATATAAGAGAGTAAGGGTAATAAGTTAACTTATCTCTATTCTATCTCCCTCATTAAGTTCTATCAGTTCTTCTAGCTCTATAATGGAATCTTTAGTTTTAGCCTTTATTATTTCTTCCTCTTTATCTTTGATAAGCTTTACAGTAAAGTCATCTAAAGAGAATCTCCCTAGTATGTCTAATCCTATCCTTTTAACTATTATCCTTCCATAAGAGTCCAATATCTCTGCCTTGTAAGAATCCGAAGTAATCTCTTGAGTAAACATTCCCCATCCAGTATTTGTAGAGAAGAAACATTTAAAATCTGAGAGCTTTAGTTTAGGGGAGAAACTCATAGAATAAGATCTACCATCATATTTGTAACCCGATAGAGCTAGTAATAAACTCCAGCTTGCTAGGGCTCTAGCATAGTGATGCCCACACTCAGGCTCATCCCAGGGATTACGATTCAATCCGTCATATCGTTCTCTTAAGGCTCTGACTATTGTAAGACCTTCCTTTAAAAAACCTTCATATATTAAATGACTGGCTACATGGTACTCAATTCCAGTCCAGACCTCATCTGAATATGGGAATGGGAAATCTTCCCTATTTCCTTTAGGCCAGGTGCATAATAATAGTCCTTTCTCTTCATTCAATGCATAAGTCCTTTGACAATTGGAATGCTCTGAGAGGTCATCCGTCCAGTTGTATTTAAAAATAGATTCTAAAGCCTTCTCAATATATTCTTCAGGGATAAGTTCTCCCAATCCCACTATATTAGCAAACCACTGACCTAAAAGTTGATCTGAGAGACAGCCCTCTCCATATTGATATTTGTAGCCCTTAGTCTTATCGTACTTTTGTATAAAGTATTCCCCGTTGAATAGCTCTTTAACTAAAAGCCTGCTCCCCTGCTCAAATAGCCCTAAATATTCTTTTGATTTATCCATTTCTCCTGATCTCTCTGCCATCTCAGCACAAGCTTTGAGAGCTCCAAGATACAATAGACCAGTCATAGTATTAGGACCATAGAATTCTATATCATAGGTATTATGCTGTTCCTCTTCCATCACTCCATCCCTATCTGTATCCCAAGCAGTCCATGCAAATTCTAAAGCTTTTTTAGCTTTTTCCCATAATCTCTTTAAGAATTCGTCGTCACCTGAGAGCTTCCACTCTCTATAGAGCTTCATTATAGTACCCATCTGCCCATCTGCTGCAGGCTTAAAACCCCATCTTCCTGTACCTAGAGGNAGCATTGTTCTAAAAGACATCTTGCCTACCTCATCAGTATTATACAAGAAATCTACCTCCCTCATACCTCTTTCTAGTTGAGGGAAGAGATAGGCCAGTGTCTGCTCATAATTCCACACGTGTGTACAGTTCATTGGACANCACCCTTCGTTATCACTGCATCCTTCAAATCCATAGAATCTTCCATCCTCAGTTCTAAAACACGTATTAGTTCTTATTATTGAAGTTTGGCTAGAAAGAGCATCTATTATATAGTTTGGTAATGAGCTTGAGAATAATAGCTTGTGAAATCTCCTTGTTTGAGAATCAAGTCTGGAAAGATTCTCTACCGTATATTTCGCTACATCCCAGGAATCATCAAATTTACTAGAATAGTAGGTCTTTAATCGAATNTCTTCTTTTAACGGCTCTATCCTAAAATATCTAGTAACTTCTTCTGGAAGATACGGGAAGTACCAGGAAAGTATAAGGGGCATCTTTATCTTTTCTCCCGGGAATAATTCAAAATTTAGCCCCAGTGTAGCCACATCTGTTTGTCCTTCTGGACTAGGGTCACTTGAGTCCTCCTCTTCTAATCTCTCTTGAGACCTAAACTTGTCCCAAAAATCNTGTAAGTCATCAAACCAGCCTCCTCTAAGCCATCTTAAAGCATAAGTGATATCTTCCCATGTTGTTACTATCGCTATGTTACCATACAAGGGGTTNTCTTTTTTGTATTTAAGATTACTCATCCTTATCCCCTGAAAGGCTCTTTCCTCTATAAATTCATTAAGATTAGAACCAAAACAAGGAGCATATCTATTGTTTACTCCATATATATTTTTTAGATTTGTCTTTCCATCATATCCAACAGGATTGAGCATACTAAAGGCAAGTGTACCTCTTATAGATTCGTAACTAACATTCTCTAGAGTAAAATAAAAAGTAGCTATTGGCAAACCAGAGTCNAAATCATTAAGCGGGATAAAAGGATTAAATGCTTCTAGTTCTATCTTTAAAGGCAATTCCTCATCAATAAATTCTATGTGAGCAAAGGGATATTCTCCTTTAAATCTAGCTGAATCTAGTCTTGGCAGTCCAGAAAGCCTACTGTTTGGAAGCCCATGACTGGCAGAGTATGGTGGAAGTAACTTAGATTCTAAAACCTTAGCAAGATAGGCTGAATCTTTCTTTCTCTTTGTCCTTATAGCGAAAAATGTAAAAGGCAAATTAAATCCTTTCGCTGGTCTATTAAATATCTCCCAATCCTGTAAGTTTCCTCTCCCACCTAGAGAGACTGTTCCTGTTCCAATTCCTCCTATAGGAAATGCTATCTGAGATAGATTCATTCCTTCAAATGTTCTCTGGGGACCAAAATCAAAGAGTTCCCTATCAGAATATGGAATCTTCTTCATTTTATTCTCCTCCTAATCTATCAAACACTGGTACTAATCTCTCGTAAGTTTCCATAAAGATAGAATACAATCTTCTATAAGTCTCTATGTCTTCTCGTTTTGGCAAGAATCTCTCTTTTACTTTTACCAGGGTCTCAACTACATTCAAATTAGGAAATATCCCTACCCCAACACCTCCTGCTATGGCAGAACCTAAAGAAGTTGCCTCTTCTAAGATTTCCATTCTCAAGACTTCTTTCTCAAATATACCTGCTAATATGCTAGCCCAGACTCTACTCTTCCCTCCCCCGCCTATTAACCTTATACTTTTTATATCTATACCCTGAGATAAAAATGCATCNAGAATTATCTTGAGATTAAGCCCCACTCCCTCTAAAACTGCTCTCATTAGATGAGTCCTAGTATGTCTTGGTGTAAGTCCAATAAATACACCCCTGGCTTTAGGATTCCAATGGGGACTCCTCTCCCCCAAGAGATAGGGAAGGAATATCAGATTCTCGCTACCAGGAGGAATCTTTTCTACCTCTAAGTCCATTATTTCATATGGGCTTATCCCTAAAGTTGGTGCTATTTCTTTCTCTTTAACAGCTAAGTTATCCCTTGCCCACTGATAAGAGAGCCCTGCCGATTGCATAGTACCAGTAGGCATAAATAATCCTGGGGCAAGATGATGAAAGGTAAAAGTCCTAAACTTAGGGTCATAGATTGGTCTTGTAGACGCTATAGCTATCCAAGATGAGGCTCCTAGATAATTATAAGCCTCACCTTCTCTTACCACACCTGCCCCACAGGCAGCACAGGCACCGTCTCCCCCACCTATCACTACAGGGATTCCTGAGGGCAGATCTAGTTCGCCAGATGCTTCCTGAGTTAGTTCTCCTACGACTTCTAGCGATGAATGAACCTCTGGTAATTTATCTATAGGGATTTCTAATGCCTCTATGATCTCTTCTGACCATTTTTCTTGCTGTAGGTCAAAGAGATTAGTTCCTGAAGCGTCAGAGAAATCTGTTACCCATTTACTAGTCAACTTATAGATTATAAAATCCTTTGCTAATAAAAATTTATAGGTTTTAGAAAAAACATCAGGTTCATTCTTCTTCATCCAGAGAATCTTGGCTGCTGAGTAAGTAGGACTTATTCTGTGACCTGTAATTCTATATACATTCTCTTCCCCCAATTTTTCTTTTATCAACCCTGCCTCATTTACACCCCTCTGATCCGCCCAGATGATTATATTCCTTAGAGGATTCCCATCCTTATCTACTGGAAGGCATCCCATCATCTGTCCACTAAAACTTATAACAGCAATCTCTTTACCATTGACTTTACCTTTAGATAGTAATTCTTGAGTAGAAATCTTAATTGCCTTCCAATATTCAGAAGGGTCCTGCTCTACCCAATTGGGATAGGGATAGTAGGTAGGGTAGGAGTAAAAAGAAGATGCAACAAGGTTTCCTTCCCTATCATATAGGGTTGCCTTGTTACCTGTAGTTCCTAGGTCATGGGAGAGGATATAGTTCTTGCCCATTCTACCACCTTTTCCACCCTTTCTTCCCTTAATATAGTAGTAAAAGCCTCTCTACAGATCCCATTCCCAATTCCACGTAACTTAAGGGCATACTTAATCAGGGGAATATTGCCATATTTTAGTACACTTACTATCTTTGCTATATCTAATTGAGTATTCCTCGCATCCTCAAGTTTATTCTCTCTAAATTCTTTCCATAACCTAACAAATACTTCTGGAAAGACATTGGCATTTCCACTGATACTACCCTTACACCCTACCGATAATCCACCTAAAATCTGTTCATCTGCCCCTTCAATAATCATTATCTTCCTATCTCTGGCAAAAAGCAGATACTCGATAACAGTGGTAAAACTTCCACTACTATCCTTTATACCAACAATATTAGGGCAACTCTCTATAAGTTTAGAAAATAGAGAAGGGTCAATTCGGTTTCCAGTACGTTGAGGGATATTATAAAGATATACAGGAAAATCCTCTGGCACAGAATGGGCTATCCTGTAGAAGTACTGGAAGAGCTCATCCTCCGAGTAAGCATAATAATAGGGTGATAAGGCTCCTATACCGTCAGCCCCATAGGCATAAGCGTGTTTGGCAAGGTCGACGGCCTCCTCTGTTTTAATCCCTCCGATATGGATATAAACTGTAATCCTACCATTCACATAATCTATAACCGTCTCAGCTATCTTTTTCCTTTCCTCTACTGTCAAAAAAGGAAATTCTCCTGTGGTTCCACAGACATATACACCATTTACCTTAGCATCCATTAGAAAGTCTAATAGGGCTTTCATCGCCCCATAATCAACAGAATAATCCTCATTAAATAAAGTAAGGATTGCAGGGTTAATTCCTTCTAAATATTTCATCTTTATCTCCTCGCTTTCTAACTAATCTCTATAACTATATGCTTTATAGTCTCTCTTCTATAAGTATATACCAGATGAATTAAATTATCACCAGATTGTATTATGCTAGGATAAGAGTACTCCCCTTCTTCCCTCTCTAAATCCCAGATCTTCCAATTTTCCCCATTATCTTCAGAGAGACCAATATTTAGAGGGGTCCTTCTATCAAAGCTATCATTGAAAACAACGACTAATCTTCCATCTTTAAGTCTTATAAGGTCTATACCACTATTAGGATTCTTTAAAGTAGTAGGCTTAGACTCATTCCATGTCATACCATAGTCATAAGATTCCGTTTTATATATAAAACCATCTCTTGTTCTTAAAAAACATAATAAGTGTCCCTTTTCTAATTCTACTACAGTAGGCTGAATACATCCTTTAGGTGTGGTAACCCAACCGGTAAAAGTCCAAGCTTTTAAGTCTTTTGATAGTCCAAAGATAGCCTTCCAGTTTACCTCGTCATAAATTGGAAATAATACCTCTCCATTAGAAAGTCGCAGTAGTTTATTCCTTATCATCCATCCCCATTCTTTACGGAATATCCTTTCTTCTTCAAAGGTCTCTCCAAAATCAGTAGATATTTTATACTTTATTGGACAGGTATCCCATCCACCCTTTGTAAGATTAGCCTTAATAGCATCAGGATAGCTCTTTCCAATTTCTTCTGGCAAACCTCCACCTTCTATAGTTACATAGAATAGATACACCTTACCATCATCTTCAAACAAAACAGGATTACCATCTGCCTTTCCAGGCGTATCTACAAGGACTCTTGGTTTCTCCCAATTTTCAGAGTTCTTTCTAAGCCTAGACATCAATATGGCTTCATCTGGAGAGGTCTCATAAGCCCCAGCATACCATACTACAACGATATCTCCATTAGAAAGCTCTAATATATTTGCCGCATGCGACATCGGCCTATCGGCTAATCTATTGGAAATAAATCCTTCAGACAGGACCTTTAAGCACATCCTTCCTCCTATTTAACCTTTAATTCCTGTAAACGATACACCCTGAACAAAATATCTCTGAAGAGCGAAGAAAACTATAAGGGTAGGGACTGTAGCCATTACTGCTGAAGCAAGCGGCGGACCATAGTTTGGAGCAGACCCACTAGCTCCCGACATAGCCCCCATATATTGGGCTATACCAACTGGTAATGTCCTAGAATTATCAGAGTTAATAGCTATGAGTGGCCATAAAAAATTATTCCAACTCGAAACAAAGGTAAGGGTAGCTACTGCTGAAAGAGATGGACCAGATAACGGTAAAACTATCTGACTCCAAATCTTAAATGGTGAACACCCATCAATTCGAGCCGCATCCTCTAATTCTCCTGGTATTCCAAGGAAAAACTGTCTCATAATAAAGACCCCTGTAATATTTGCTGTAGTAGGTAATATCAATGCAATATGAGTATCAAGAAGATGGATTTTGGAGAAAAACAAAAAAAGAGGAATGACTGTTACGGGGATAGGAACAAGAAGCATAGAGACAATCAGACTAAACAAAAAATTCCTTCCACCAAAGTCCAAACGAGCTAATGCGTATCCAGCCATTGCATCTATAACGATAGTTATAAGGGTAGCGATACTTGCTACTATTATACTATTTAGCATCCAACGACCAAAATTGTGTTTAGAGATTACAGATAGAAAATTTTCAAAAGTCACTACAGATGGAATCCATCTGGGAGGATATGTAGGAATTTGACTTTCAGGTTTTATAGCGGATATGACCATCCATACTAAAGGTAAAACACTGAACAAAACGGCTAATATCATTAGCAGGTATAAGATTATTCTACGAAGAGATACCATAGTTTCTAAGCCTCCCTCTTTATGAGTAACTGTAATATTCCTGTCAAAAGTAAAAGGACGATAAATGTAGCATAGGCAATGGCTGCCCCATAACCAAGATTATAATTCTGAAAAGCCTGAGAGTACATATATTGAATTAAAGTCAAGGTAGAGGTTCCAGGGCCTCCCCCTGTCATCACATATATCTGATCAAAAACCTGAAATGTATTAATTAAAGTGAGAGTAATTACTACATAGGTAGTTGGTTTAAGTAATGGAAGAGTAATTCTTCTAAAGCTATCCCAACTTCCTGCTCCATCTACAATGGCAGCCTCATAGAGTTCAGTAGGTATTTCCTGTAAACCTGCTAAAAAAAGTACCATATTATATCCTATAGTCCACCAAAGGGTAGTAATAGCTACAGCTAGCATAGCAGTATGTTCATCTGTGAGCCAAGCAATAGGACCAATTTTTAAAAAACTTAAATAATAATTCAGGATTCCAAAATTCTTGTCATATATCCAATTCCAAATCACACCAACTACGGTAGACATTACTGCATAAGGAGCAAAGATTAGAGTTCGGCCGATCTTACGCCCCTTTAAAAAGGGGTTATTGACAAGAATAGCAAGCGCCAGCCCTATAACGATAAGAGCTGGCGCAACAAGCACTACAAAATAGAGAGAGTTCCTAAAAGAAATTAAAAAAAATGGGTCCTTCAAAAGTGAAGTATAGTTTTTAAACCCAACAAATGTAGAACTACCTATAAGATTCCATCTAGTTAAACTAAAAAATAAGCCTTCTATTATAGGACCAAAACGAAAGAGAACAAATAGAATTAAGTATGGTAATATAAATCCCCATCCGGTAATGGTCTCAGTTCTTCTCCAATTCTTAGTCCTATCAAGATTAGCAGGTATAACTGGCATTTTACCTTCTCACGAAGTAAAATTAGGGAGTCATCAAGATAGAATTTACCTGCTGGGTAAAATCTTGAATTATACGGACAGGGTCCTCATTCTTTAACATTGCAGCTTGAGCTGCCANAATAATTGGGCCAGGAGCAACNGCAGAATATACTTGAAGAGACTTAGGTATGTTAGGAAGAAATACAGTGTATGGTAACATAGATACAAACGAACTACGACCTGGTAGGGTTCTAAACTTAAGAGTCTTAGACACGCTAAGTAATGCTGGAATATTACCTGAATTTGCCCATTCTGCAGAGTTATTTATTATCCATCCAGCTAACTCTACAGCAGCCTTTCTAGCTTCAGAAGAGACACCTTTTGGAAGCACTAGGATATGACCAGAACCCCAAACTGCTTGAGTAGTTCCAAATTTTGGAAAGACTCCTACTCCCCATTTTAGACCTTCTTTTCTCTGCATAGCTGGAATCTGCCATGGTCCGTCTATTACCATTGCTACCTGAGAATTGAGAAAATCATTAGTAGGATTCTGCTCCCCTTGAGGGGTTACATGATATTTATAGATAAGGTCTTCTAAAGCCTTCCATGCTGCTACCCCTTTTTTCTCATCGATAGAAACCTTGGAAAAATCAGAAGTAAGGAAACCTGCACCTTGCTGGCACATAAGGGCATACCAGAGATAAAATGCATGATGATTAGTAGGAACACCTAAACCCCATTGTTTGACATGATTTATATCAAAGCCAGCCTCATTAGGATGTTTACCATTTGCATCAATAGTAAGTTTGGTAGCTATAGAAATAAGGTCATTCCAAGTGACAGGAGGCCTTAAAGGGTTTAAACCTGCATTTTTGAACATAGTAATATTATAATAAAGTCCATGCATATGCATATCTAAAGGAAAACCATACTGAATCCCATTATAGAATGTTGCATCCCATAACCTCTTTGCAAAATCATCAGATTTAAAGCCTAATTGGTGTATATAATCCGTCACTGGGTCTAGCACGCCAGCATCTACCAAATAAGCCAGTTCCTGAACATGAGTAGCAAAGAGAGCTGGCATATTCCCAGCTTTAAATGCAGTCATAAATTTACTATACAATGGAGTCCATTGAAGTGTAGTCAAAGTAACATGGATATCAGGATGAGTACTATTAAACTTTTCTACCATTGCCCTCATCACATCACCATCTGGACCTGTCCATCCTCCCCAGAATTCAATCTGAGTTGCTGCAAAACTAGTATTTAAAAAAGTCAATAAAAAGAAAAATATAAAACTAACCTTTATCAGTGTAGATATTTTTCTATACATCCTTTACCTCCTTTTCAAAGGACTTCGTTCTAGTGTTTAATTCCCTCATCCCTTCCCCCTTCTACTNGATTCTCTTATAATAAGCTCTGGCTTTAGTACCACCACCTCCTTTCTAAGCTTTGCCCCTCTACTAAGCCTATGTAATAGTAGCTGGGCAGCNGTAGAGCCAATAGTATATATGGGCTGAGAGATAGTAGTTAATGGAGGGTCTATAAGTGGAGCCCATTCTAAATCATCAAATCCAACAATCCCTACTTCTTCTGGAATCTTTATCTTCATCTCTTTAAGCGCTAATAAAACCCCAGTAGTCATTACATTGTTTGTTATAAAAAGAGCATCAGGTTTTGCTCTTTCTATAAGCCTTTTAGCCGCTCTGTATCCACCCTCTTGAGTATATCCTCCATTTTCTACTAGACTTCTCATCGAATCCTATCCTTGCCTCTGTAAGAGCTTTTCTGTACCCTTCAAGCCTTTCCTTTGCAGTCATTACCTCTAGGGGTCCTGTGATAATCCCTATTCTTTTATAACCCTCATATATCAAATGAGATACACCTTCATATGCCCCACTTATATTGTCAATTATTACACTATCTGCTTCTAACCCATCTATGAGTCTGTCTATCAGAACAAGGGGAATGCCCTTATTTACTATCCCTCTAATACCCTTATGGTCTCCTCCGGCGGGGGCAAGGATTATTCCATCTACCTTCTTATTCTGTAGAACTCTAAGATAATTTGTCTCCTTTTCTATGTTTTCATCTGCATTGCAGAGAAGTAAACTATATCCAGCTGAGCTTAGTACATCTTCTATTCCCCTGACTACTTGGGTAAAGAATGGATTTATTATGTCAGAAACAATCACTCCTGCTAGATTGGTCTTTACCTTAGATATTTCATCCTCTTTATGTGTTCTATACCCAAGACTTTTAGCTACTTCTAATATCTTCTCCCGAGTCTCGTTCTTTACATACCCGGTATCATAGAGAGCTCTCGATACAGTAGCTATCGAAACCCCAGCTCTTTCTGCTATATCCTTTATGGTAACTGTCATCCCCTATTTACCTTCTCTATGAAAATTATTTTATGTAACTGATGCAATTATACAATGGAAAATACAGACTGTCAAGAGTATTCCAAATTTAATTTCTTATGATATAATACAACTTGTATAACGAATCTTCTTAATAAGGAGGTCTTTATGTATTTTATAGGTATAGATTGTGGAACTCAGAGTTTAAGAACAGGCATCTTTGATGAGAGAGGAAAGCCATTGGCATTTTCTGTAAAGGATTATCCAGTTTATTATCCTTACTCTGGTTGGGCAGAACAAGATGCAAGAGACTGGTGGTCTGCCCTGAAATTTACAGTGAAAAAAGTAATACAAGATTCAGGGATAGATCCAAAATCAGTTGGAGGTATAAGCCTAGACGCTACCGCCTGTACTGTTGTTCCTTTAGATGAAAATGGTAATCCATTGAGAAATGCTCTATTGTGGATGGATGTGAGGGCTTTTAAAGAAGCTCAAGAAGTAACTGCTACACAAGAAGATATATTAAGATTTGCCGGAGGAGATGAATCCCCGGAGTGGATGATACCTAAGTCTATGTGGTTAAAGAAAAATGAAGCAGAGGTTTATAATAGAGCCAGATATATAGTAGAGGCTACAGATTACCTTATGTATAAACTTACAGGGAGATGGACTGTATCTATATGTAATGCTACTTGTAAGTGGAACTATGCTTCCGTATCTGGAGGTTTTCCAGTAGATTTGTTAAAGAAGCTAGATATGGAAGAGCTTTTGGAAAAGTGGCCTAAAGATGTATTAAGTATTGGAGAAGTCTCTAGTGGACTTTCAAAGATAGCTGGTGAAGAACTAGGTCTACCTCCTGGGATCCCTGTAGCTGAAGGAGGAATAGATGCCTATTTAGCAATGGTAGGTTTAAATATCACCTCCCCAGGTAAGATGGGTATAATAATGGGGTCTTCTAATTGTCATATGGCTATTACTGATGAGGCTGTCTTTGGAACAGGTGTTTGGGGACCTTACCCAGATGCCTTAATAAAGGGGAAATGGGTATTAGAGGGAGGGCAGACATCTACAGGCTCTGTTGTAAAATGGTTTACCGACCAGTTTACTAATCTCTCTTATGAAGAATTAGATAACGAGGCTAGCAAGATCCCCCCAGGGTCTGAAGGTCTTATAGTCTTAGAATATTGGCAGGGTTATAGGTCTCCAATAAGAGACCCTCTTGCTAGAGGAACCATCTGGGGGCTAAGCTTAAAACATACCCCTTATCATATTTTTAGGGCAATATATGAAGGCACTGCCTATGGCACAAGGAATATAATTGAAGCCATAGCTTCAAAAGGAGTAGATTTAAATGAAATATATGCCTGTGGTGGAGGCACAAGAAGCAAATTATGGCTTCAGATAAATGCTGATGTATGCGGAGTTCCAATCTACATACCTGAGGTAGAAGAGGCTGGATGTCTAGGTTCTGCTATAGCAGGAGCAGTTGGTGCTGGCTTCTTCAAAGACCTGAAAGAAGGGGCAGGTCAAATGGTAAAGGTAAAGAGTACAATAGAACCAAATCTCCAAAACAAAAATACTTATGATTTCTATTTTGATAAGTACAAAAAGACCTACTTTCAGTTAAAGGATCTTATGCATGATATGATAAGATTCACACTCTAGATGATAAGCGGGGGCTTCGTTTATACCCCCGCCCTTCTACCTTCCTTCATAAATGCCTCTATATTTTCCAAAGGTGTCCCTACTGGCAGGTCACAGCCTGAACTTAAGATAAAGTTTTTAGCCCCCTTCATCTCCTCTACTAAATCTCTAGTAGCTTTAGCCACTTCTTCTGGGGTAGACTGCAGAAATATTCTTACCGGATCAAGATTTCCTATTAGGGCTACATTACTAGGTACAATCTTTGAAGCTTCTTTTAAGTTTACTAGGCTGTCTAGACTTAAACCTATTGCCCCTGTATTGGACATCTTTTTCAATAAGTGGGTAGTATTACCACATATATGTAATATCAGTGGAGCCTTCAATTCTTCGACAAGATAAGAAAAATATCTTCCTGAAAAGTCCTCAAATTGAGTAGGAGAAAGCATCACTGCACTAGGTTCTAGGACCGCTATTGTCTCTGCACCAGCATCCAAAAGGGCTTTTGCATAATCTTTTATTACATAAGTAGTAAATTCCAGAAACTTATGGGCTAATTCTGGATTTAATATAACATTCATATTTAGCTCACTCACCCCCATAAGTTCCCCAGCCAAAGTAAATGGTCCTATAGTATATGCCCCTTTAATTATAGAAAAATTCTTAGCTATGTTTTCTACAACCTTTATGAAGACAGGCATTCTTCCAGAGATACCTTTATATCTAAGCTTAATAGCTTCTAAATCTTCCTCTGTTTTTATACTATGGCTTCTTACAGAAGGATTCTCATCTTCAGGAAAGTTTATCTTTAGACCTAAAGCCTCTGCCTCTACAGTAAGGTCCATAAAAGGGAATATTCCATCAGGCTGGAATCTTTCTATTAAAAGTCTCATAGTATTGAATTGAATAGACCAATCTATTAGATTCTCCCTTAACGTTGTATTAGAAAGCTGTATGCCAGGTGCCCCTAACAGTGGAATAACTAAGGTTTTGTCTTTAGGTAAATTAATGCCCATATTATCCACTAATTCAAACTTATTAGTTCTTTTGCCTTCTCCACTGCACTTGCTGCATCTGGAGCATAACCATCTGCACCAATCTCATCTGCATATCTCTGAGTGACAGGTGCCCCACCAATCATCACCTTGACCTTCTCTCTTATCCCTGCTTCCTTCAATGCATTTATCGTGTCCTTCATAGCGAGCATAGTGGTAGTAAGAAGTGCAGACATAGCTACAATATTAACTCCTTCATTCTTTGCTACCTCTACAAACTTTTCTGGAGGTACATCTACTCCTAAATCTACTATCTGAAAACCTGCACCTTCTAACATCATAGCTACAAGGTTTTTACCAATATCGTGCAGGTCTCCCCTTACTGTCCCTATAGCTACTTTACCTACATATGATGCTCCCGTTTGAGTAAGTAATGGCTTTATGAGGTCCATTCCTGCGTGCATAGCCCTGGCAGCTATTAAAACCTCTGGAACATAGTATTCATTATTCTTAAATTTCTCACCTACAACATTCATTCCTGGGACAAGAGCATTATCCAGGATTTCCTTAGGTGATACCCCTTCCTTTAAAGCCTGATCGACAAGCTCCCTTACCTTTTTAGCATTTCCTACAATCAAAGCCTCGGAAATTTCATGTAAATTTACCATCTATTACACCTCCAAAAGTATTTTTAAAAATTTTACCATAATCATAAATAAATTGAAAGGTCCACTAATCTATA
>JGI24721J26819_10002504_pt1 | contig 20229 bp, 17 predicted proteins | sample YelNatPaOPGAMG01_FD_26819 | JGI IMG/M metagenome (IMG submission 26819) | reverse complement strand
ACAAGGTTGGAAGCACTACCCAGCAACTTCCTCCGATGGCCCTACTAGAGTTTTTAGCCTACTTTTTATATGCTCCATGCCAAGATGGTTCGCTATAAATCATTCCCAATCGTTTTCATTTTGCTCGGTATTCTCCTTTTGCCCGCATTTGCGGTGAGCCAGGTGATTATTCTGGATTACCACTCGTTTCTGGGAAGCGGCAAGTCGTCGCTCGATTTCAGCCCCGAGGAATTTGCTTCGCAGATCGACCATTTTTCAGCGCTTGGCTATCATTTTGTGCCGCTTATGGATGCGCTCGATGGAGAAGTACAGGGAGACAATAATCTGGCGCTCACTATCGATGACGGCCATCGCACTGACTGGACAGTCTTCATGCAGGTGCTGAAACCGCGCCACATTCCAGTAACTTTGTTCATTCCTGCGTTCTCTGTAGGACATGACAAGCATCTCCTGACAGTTGATCAGCTTCGTGAACTGTATTCAGAAGGCTGCACGATTGGAGCGCATGGTTTTTATCACAACTATATGACCTCAAAGGCCTACGAAAAGGACCCTCAGAACGTTTTGGCCGAAGCAATGCGCCCTGGATTGGCGATCGCAGCCATGATTGGTGCAAAGCCTCTTTTATTTGCCTATCCCTTTGGCGCAGCGGGTCCCGATGGAAAAGCTGCAGTCCAGCGGGCTGGATATGAATGGGCATTTGCTGCAGGGTCAAAAATTATTCCGGTTCGTTTTGACGATCCATCTCTCGATCATTTTTATGTACCGCGGACAATTGTCTATCGCTGGAATATTGATTTCATTTTCAGAGTACTCGCAGAACGCGCAGCGCATCGATAAATCAGGCGCATTGTACGTGCTTTTTCACACTATCTTTTTCTGCATCATGACATACCGCTTCCACGGGACAAAGCCGAGCTTTGCATAGAAGGCTCCGAGATCCGTCCAGTCGATGATGGTATTGCGGATGCCGCGAGCCTTCAATTCTCCAAGCGCTGCGCGCAAAAGATCCATTCCCAAGCCGAGCCCGCGGTATGCTGCGTCGATACCGATTGGGCCGAGCGCTCCAGGCTTCGGGCCAAGCAACGCCCGCCAATAAAGGCCAGGGCCCAGGATGGGACTTTCTTCATCATAAATCCGCGCAAATCCTGCAACACTCTGGTCACTGTCACGAATAACCAGGACAAGGTCTTCATCACGCATGCCTGCCGCAAAAGCTTCATGGATTTCATTATTCCAGCGGCCGGGGAAGGCTCGAATAAAAAAAGTGAATATGCGGGGACGCAATTCTGGCGCCGAACATGCGATATGGAATCCAGGCGCCCTTGTGGCCTGGCTTGCAGAGAGCAATGGTATATCAAGGCTTTGCACATCAGCAATTACATCTTCTTCTATCGTGTCTTTTGTATAGCCGAATGCTTCAAAAAATGCGATTGCCTGGTTAGCTTCTGCGGAAACATTGTACGGCGGACCGGGGAAGAAATGAAAATAATCAGAGCCGAGTGCTATTATTGCAGCATGCTGCTGTCCGCACCATGATTCGGCCGTTTTGAGCAGATTCTTGCCGATGCCCATGTGCTGAAATTCAGGAGCCACTAGTATGAAAGAAATATAGCCTCTAGCAGGAATTTCTCCATTCAGGTTTGGGCGCGTGGCGCGTTTTGCCAATACTGCACCAATCAGCATGCCATTGGACGTGTCCCTCGCAGTAAAAAAAACGCGCACATCCCTATCCAAGCTCAGTTGTTGAGCATAAAGGCGCGTATCGAGAGGGAATTCTCTTCCAAGACAGCGATTCCATAATGAAAGAAGCTCGTTCTTCCCGACGAGCGGATCTTCTGCATTGATTTCGTAGTCCATAGTGAATCACTATGAAATATTATTTCAACAAAAAGTCAATAGTGTAAATTTTTTTCTTGCATTATTTATGCAATGGGAATATAATGATTATTCTATGATTGAGCGTACTTCGTGGCAATACAAAAAGCAGCAATCACTCGAATGGAAAATCGGCCAAATGCTTGCGGTTGGTTTTCAGGGTGGAAATGATGGCATTACAACCCTCGCACGTGTCATAAAAGCTTCCTATGCGGGCAATGTCATTCTTTTTACGCGTAATACCCCTGACATTGCAGAAACCAGAAAAACAACCGCCTCGGTCAAAACACTCATTCGCGAGGCAACTGGTGTTTCTCCGCTTATCGCAATCGATCAAGAAGGCGGCCTGGTCGCGCGCCTCAGGAGGGGTCTGACCCCTATTCCGGGAGCCATGGCACAAGCAGCGGCATACCTTAGCGGCAATATAGGAAAAAGCGATATCAAGGCACTGGGCAGACAATGCGGAGAAGAATTGCGCTCACTCGGTATTAACTGGAATCTTGCTCCCGTTGCCGATATCAATTCAAATCCGTCGAATCCTGTCATAGGGGTAAGAAGCTATGGAGAGAATCCTGAACAGGTTGCCGATCTCGCCTCCGCCTTTGCTGCAGGACTCAAAGAAGGCGGCGTTATCCCTACCGCCAAGCATTTCCCTGGGCATGGTGATACGTCGGTCGATTCACATCTGGATATCCCTCTTGTACCGCACGATATCGAGCGGCTTGAAGCGATCGAGTTTGTGCCTTTTCGGCGTCTTATTCATGAAGATATTCCAGCCGTCATGACAGCGCATATCCGCCTGCCATCGGTCGAGCCGGACATGGTGCCAGCCACCCTCTCTTCAAGGGTTCTGCAGGGGCTATTGCGCAAAAAATTAGAATTTGAAGGCATAATCTGTTCGGACTGCATGGAAATGAAGGCGATTGCCGATCATTTTCCGAATGCATTTGTCATGGCGGTCAAGGCTGGCGTAGATATTCTCTTTATCAGCCATTCCGCAGAAAAACAGCTTTTTGCCGCGCGTTCAATCTATGAAGCAGTAAAAAAAGGTGAAATCGCTGAGTCCCAGATTGATGCCTCCGTAGAAAGAATTTTGGCCATAAAGGGGAAAATTTATCAGACTAACTCGTTTGATGCATATAAGAAAACAATTGCGAGCCCGCATGCAGGCAACCTTGCACAAAAAATATCTCGCGCGTCGCTCAGCGTGCTCGTGCACGGCGATACAAGCACACCGCCTTCCGGCAGCGTGCTTATCGACGTGGTACCCGGCAATATCACCAATGCCGAAGACTCTCAGCACACGGTCAGTATCCATGCCGAGCTGACAAGGCAGAATGTCCCGATATTTTCTTGTGCCGTACCATTGAACCCCGAGGAAAAAGATATCGCCTCGGCCCTTTCTTGTGCTGAGCGCTCTTTAAGCTCACCTGCTTCAGCAATTCAGAAAACAGAAGCGAAACCCGCGCTCATACTTGCCCTGCATGCGCCCATGCTGCACAGTGGACAGATGAAGCTCGTGCAGGCATCTGTTCATTTTGCGCAGGCTAGATCATGTCCGCTTCTGGTTATTCTGACACGGAACCCTTATGACGCGCCCGCAATCGTAAAAGAAGCAGCGCTGGCAAACCTGCCCGCTCCATTCATTGTGTGTAGTTATGAATATTCCGAAGTTTCTGTTGCCTCGATTGTTGCATTTCTAACCGGCAGGCTGGAAGCTCAAGGCATTTGTCCGGTAACTGTAGATGGCTGAAATCCAGCTGTATGGCTGGAAAAGAATAGAATGGAGGTACGCAATGAAAAAAAAGCTAATTGTTGCGATGGTACTGCTTTCACTTTTTGTCGCAACTACGGTATTCGCACAGGCTCCTGCGCGCGGCGGTATTCTGAAAATGACGCCATCCAAGCAAGGGGTGTTGCAGAACAACTTCAACCCCTTTAGCCCAGCAGTCCTTGAGTCTGCCCTAGGATGCATCTATGAAACGCTGATCTATTTTAACAATGCCAATGGAACGGCCAATCCATGGATAGCAGAGAGCTGGAGCTGGTCCAATGATCTCAAGGACATCACATTTGTCATTCGCCAGGGAATCAAATTCAACGATGGCACTCCGCTCACTGCCGAGGATGTGGTGTTTTCTGCAATGCTTGGAAAAACCAACAAAGCACTCGATATTTCGGGGTTATGGTCTGAAGGCCTGCAGGATGTCACAGCTTCGGGCAATCAGGTCACTTTCAAATTTGCTACAGTCAATGTGACGACGCTCGAAAAATTCGGCAACCTCTACATTGTTCCAAAAGCAATCTGGTCTAAGGTTCAAGACCCTCTGTCATGGACTGGCAATACCAATCCCGTAGGATCGGGGCCCTTTATGCTTGACCCCGCATCCTTCAATGAGCAGTCTTACAAGCTGGTCAGAAATCCGAATTACTGGCAGAAAGGCGCTGATGGTAAACCGCTTCCCTACATCGACGGCATCCAGTACGTATCGACCACCAACGAGCAGATTGCATTTAAATTGATGAATGGCGAGTACGACTGGGCGGCCTATTCCCTGCCGAATGTCGACGCTTATGTAGCGGCCGATCCTGTAAACAATAAATATTGGTTCCCCGAAGGCAACCTCGTATTCCTTTATATGAACAACCTGAGGGCCCCCTTTGACAACGTCAATGTACGCAAGGCTTTTGCAATGGCCATTTCGCAGAAAGACATTACCCGCAAAATGAGCCCGAGCCCTGTTCCCGCCGACATGAGCGCAGTCAAAAAATCGTTCTCCAGCATCGCTCAGGAAGGCATGGCAAAATACAACATAACCTATGACAAGGCAAAAGCCAGAAAGCTTCTTGAATCCGAGGGATACAAGCTCAATGCAAAAGGAATTTACGAAAAAGATGGCAAGGCGCTTTCGTTCAAGCTGTATGTGCCCACCGACTGGACCGACTGGATCGGCGCCGCTGAAACCATTGCTTCCATGCTGAAAGACATTGGTGTCGAAGCGATTATCACCCAGAGCGCGTGGCCTGTTCCTTTCCAGACCAGCCTCGAAACCGGCGATTATGATATGGCAGTCAGCTTCATTACCACCGGTACAACGCCCTATTACCAGTTCAACCGATGGCTGTATTCAGCCAACTACGCTGGCCTTGGCGAAAAGGCCAAGGTCTTCAGCAACATGCGCTACAAGAATGCTGACATCGATAAAAACCTTGAAGCTTACCGATCAGAACCCAATCCCGAAAAGCAAAAGGTTTACATTTCTGCGGTCGTTACGCAATTCATGAAGGATACTCCCTGCGTGCCTCTCTTTTTCAATCCGACCTGGTTCGAATACACAACAAAGAACTTCGTCGGCTGGCCAAGCGCTGACAATCCATACGCGTGGCCATCGGTAATCGGCATGCAGAAAGTGCCGATTCTCCTCAGCATTCATAAAAAATAATGTTTTGTGGGTCACAGCGCGTCGTCTGCACTGTGATCATAAGAAGACCGCCGGCTGCTTTATCCGGAATCGGGTAAGGCGGCGGGCGGTCATTTCTACGCATTCTTCAAGGCAACTGTTCGGAGTGTTTCATGAAATATCTTGCCAGAAAGTTCGGAATGCTCATTTTTACCCTCTTTGTTTCCATGTCGATCAATTTTTTTCTTCCAAGACTCATGCCAGGCGATCCGGCAAAAGCGCTCATGGATAGAATGGAAGGCGTGGAAGCTGAAAAGCTCGAGTCTGTCCGCGCGGCTTTCGGGCTCGACACAAAAGATTCCCTGCCTGTCCAATACGGTAAATATCTCCTGAATACGGTCAAAGGAGACCTCGGAATTTCTCTTTCGAGATTTCCCATGCCGGTTTCGAGTGTGCTGGCCTCTGCCTTGCCGTGGACTATCGGGTTGATGGGNCTCTGCACAATTATTGGTTTTTCAATAGGAACCCTGCTNGGTATCTGGGCAGCATGGCGGAGGCAGACAAAACTCGCGTCGTTTACGGTTGGATTCTTTACTTTTATACGCAGTTTTCCATATTTCTGGCTGGGCCTTTTTTTAATTTATATTTTTTCCTTCAAGCTGAAGGTATTCCCTTTGGGAGGAGCTTTTTCAATCGATCAGACAAGGGGAAGCGCGGGCTGGTGGNTTTCAGTGCTCCAGCATGGAATATTGCCCGCTTTTACCATTACTTTGAGTTCCATCGGCGCTTGGCTCCTGATGATGCGCAACAACATGATCAATGTGCTTGCCGAGGAATTTATTACGCTCGCGATCGCCAAGGGCCTTCCCATGCAGAGAATCCGCCTGATGTATGCTGCGCGGAATGCCATTCTGCCTTCGGTGACGGGCTTTGCGATGTCATTCGGCTTTATTGTAGGCGGCGGCTTGATTACCGAAATGGTTTTTGCGTATCCAGGCATGGGGTATATGCTCTATCAGGCCGTGAACGCAAAGGATTATCCGCTCATGCAGGCGATTTTTCTCATTATCGCGGCATCGGTGCTTATTGCGAACTTTTTGGCTGATATCGCCATTATGCTGCTCGATCCTCGAGTAAGGGATGGCGCCAAATGATTAGAGATTTTTTCAAAACCCTTGTAAAGAACAAAAAGTCTCTATCAGGCTTATTTTGCTCGGCTTTTTTGTTCTTGTCGCTCTTTTTGCGCCGTTATTGGCTCCATATCCTCCTAAAACCGATAAAATTGAACGCACCATTTTACTTGAAGAAAATAAAAGCGATCCAGAAGTGCTCACTGAGGAGACTGAAGGGAAAAACAGAGAAAAGTCTGTTTACACTGTCACCATTACCCAGAAATACGAAAAAACGACAGACTATTTCCCAACCAGAGCCAAGCCTTCAAAAGATCACCTGCTCGGCACTAACCATGCTGGCAATGACCTTTTGAGCCAGATCATCATGGGAACCAGAATCTCCTTATTTGTCGGGCTGGCAACCGGCCTGTTTGTCACGTTTATTTCGTTGAGCCTCGCTTTGCTTTCTGGATACCTCGGGGGTGTGCTGGATGATGTTCTCAGTTTCATAACCAATGTCTTTCTGGTCATACCCGGCTTGCCGCTGATGATTGTTATCGGTACCTATGTTCCTATGCACGGGGTCTTGCCGATTATTCTTATTCTTTCCCTGACGAGTTGGCCATACCCGACAAGGCTTTTGCGTTCCCAGGTTCTGACTTTGAAAAACCGCGATTTTGTGCGCGCCTCAAAAATGATTGGGGAACGCACTTCGTTTGTGATTTTCCGCGAGATTTTGCCGAATATGATTTCGATTGTCATGTCGGAATTTTTCACGGTCAGTCTTTCCGCAATCCTCGGAGAAGCAACCCTCGAATTTATCGGAGTCGGAAACATTACCGTAGTCAGCTGGGGAACCATTCTGTATTGGGCGCAGGCTAATGGTGCAATTCTCATGGGAGCATGGTGGTGGTTCCTGCCGCCTGGTTTGCTTATCGCACTGACAGGCACCGCGTTTGTACTTATCAATTTCGGTATTGATGAAATTTCGAACCCAAGGTTAAGGAAACGATAGCATGGATGCTGACGCTATTTTGGAATTACGCAGCCTCAAAGCTGGATATGCGACGAATGCCGGCTTCGTACGGGCGGTTGATGATGTAAGCCTGACGCTGAAGCGAGGCGAATTTTTAGGCATTGCCGGTGAATCCGGCTGTGGAAAATCAACGCTTGCCTACTCGATTATGCGATTACTGCGTGATAATGCGCGCATTGAATCAGGCAGCATTCTTTTTGACGGTACCGATATCACGTCGCTGAATGAAAAAGCTATGAATGAGTACCGCTGGACGAAAATGGCAATGGTGTTCCAGTCGGCCATGAATGCGCTCAATCCTGTGCTTTCTATCGAGGAACAGCTTATTGACGCGGTCCTCGCACATAAACAGGTAAGCCGAGCCGAGGCAAAAAAAACCGCGATAGAAATGCTCGAGCTGGTCGATATCAACCCAGAACGAATTTCAAGCTACCCGCATCAGCTTTCCGGTGGGATGCGCCAGCGTGTCATGATTGCAATGGCTTTGCTTTTAAAACCCAGCCTGCTCATCATGGATGAGCCTACCACCGCACTCGATGTTGTCGTCCAGCGATCCATCCTGCAGAAAATTGAAGAGCTGCGCCATATCTTTGGTTTTTCGGTCATTTTCATTACGCATGATCTTTCGCTCCTTGTCGAAATTTCTGATTCGCTAGCCATCATGTATGCCGGCAAAATCTGTGAATATGGACCATCACGGGAAATATATGCTTCGCCCAATCATCCCTATACAAAGGGACTTATGAATGCCTTCCCCACGTTGACCGGGCCAATGTCGAGAATGGGGGGCATCGAAGGCCAGGCGCCGAGCCTTTTAGCACCGCCGCCAGGTTGTCGCTTTGCTCCACGATGCGCAAGCGCGGTTGAAGCGTGTACAACAGCAGTACCGATGTTGCGAACAACATCGCCAGGAAGGCTCTGTGCCTGCCGGCTTTGCGGAGGCAATCATGAATAATGTCATTCTCGAGCTGAAAGGTGTATCAAAGCATTTTACGCTTTCTGGTATTCGAAATATTGGAAAAGTCGTCCATGCGATGGACGATGTTTCTTTTTCTCTCAACAAGGGCGAATCTCTGGCACTGGTAGGAGAATCCGGCTCAGGCAAAACGACAACCGCCAGCGTTATCGCGGGCATGTATGAAAAAACCTCAGGCGAAATCTATCTTGATGGACAGCCGGTTCTTCCGTTCAAAACGAGGGAAGCATCGCTCAGGTACAAGAAAAAGGTGCAGATGATTTTTCAGGACCCTTTTGCCAGCTTGAATCCGACACATACGATCCGGTCGATACTGGAACGACCCTTTTTAATTCATAAGCTGGCAGGTTCAGCCCAAGAACTTGAAGCGATGCTCAGCGACTCGCTCGAGATGGTTGGTTTGTCCCCCGCACAAGAGTATTTGCATCGCTTCCCGCATGAACTTTCAGGCGGTCAGCGCCAGCGAGTCAATATCGCCCGTACCTTTGCCGTCTCTCCTGAAGTTATCCTCGCCGACGAACCCACCAGCATGCTCGATGTTTCGATTCGTATCGGTATCATGAACATGATGCTGGACTTGAAGGAAAAGAAAAATGTTTCCTTCCTCTATATAACACATGATCTTGCGGGCGCTCGATACATGAGCACGAAAATTGCCGTCATGTATGCCGGAATGATTATGGAAATTGGCCCGACTGAGGAAGTCATTGCCAACGCTGTACATCCCTATGTCCAGCTCTTGAAAGCTTCAGCCCCTGCACCCCAGGAAGGAGTCCGGAAATCTGCTATCCCTGCGAAGGGCGAAATACCTTCGCTCGTCAATCCTCCTTTGGGATGCAGGTTCCACACGAGATGCCCGTATGCGAAAAAAATATGCTCTGAGGCAGTACCCGCCATGCGAGATATCGGGAATGGACATTTGGTGCGGTGCGTGCTGGTTTGAACTTAAGGGGTCAGACCCCTATCTGCCTCACAGCACCACACTGCAATTCTTGCCGCGCTGTTTGGCAGCGTACATGGCGGAGTCGGCGCGTTCGATAAGAGACTCCGCAGATTCATTGCGTTGAAGGTCAACAATGCCGAGACTTATGGTAGCGTTGATGCTCTGGCCGTCGATTATACGCATGCTCTCGGTTTCGAAATGGACTCGGATTCGCTCTGCAACATGAAAAGCCTTGTCCTTTGATATGCCTGGCATGAAAATGACGAGCTCGTCTCCACCAAGGCGGCATGCCATATCGCTTTCCCGAGTGCAGCTGCGCATGGAATGTGCAAGGGAAATGAGAATATCATCGCCAACTGCATGGCCAAATCGGTCATTTATTTTCTTGAAATCGTCGATATCGAGGAAGATGAGCGAAAGAGGTTCTCCCGATTGCAGGGTTTTCTCAACGGCGCGACTGAGCTCCGCCTGCAAATAGCGCTTGTTGTAGAGCCCGGTGAGCGCATCGGTCATGCTGAGCTCGCGATACTGTGCCTGTTTGCTCTCAAGCAGTTTCCGTTCCGTTTCAACCTGTTTGAAGCGGTCAGCAAGCGCCATCGACAGGAGGACAGATTCGATTGCCATGCCAATCGACATTGCATTGATGGTCAGGAAATGAACGGGAAGCACTTTTAAGCCCATAAGCGAGAACACAAACCCCCCAGCGCAAGAAATGACCAGGCAATCAGATAATACAAGGCCGATCGGAAGCCTTGTTTAAGGCGCACCGCAGCAGCAATAATGACAAGCACAGGAACCGCCATACCGAGGTAATGAGAAAGCGCAAAAGCTATTTCGTCGAGACCTGCAAGACCCGCAGCCGAGACCACGCCTGCCAGGGCCGCTGCAGCTGCCAGCAGATAGAACAAGAAGCGGCTGCCCTTTTTCAATTCAAGAAATGAAATGGTAAAAATCGTTCCCCACAGAATGAACATCCCAGCCCAGAACCACAACATCGCCTGATCCAAACCAGGCTTTTGCCCGAACAGAACTTTTGCAAAGCCCTGCACGTAGAAAAGCCAGAGCCCAATCGAAATCGTATAGAGAATGAAGTAAAGATAAGAGCGGTATTTGAGCGAAACGAACAGGAAGAATCCGTAAAAGGCCATGGCAATCAAAATACCGAAAACTATGCCGTAGGCGAGATAACTGCGCGCTTCACTTTTTGCAAATTGCGCAGCGGCGACAAGCTCGATATTCATGAGCACATCAGTACTGCTCGAAAGGCGAAGGTAGCATGGCGCTTCTCTCTGCGCTGCCCTGAAAGCTTCTGGAGGCAGATTGAAGTAAAAGTAGCGCGAGTGAGGTTCGTTCGCACTCGCTGATTTCATCGCTCCAGAGGCATACATATCGAAACCGCCATCCGGGCGTGGAACATAGAATTCTACAGAATCGAGAATGATTGAGAAACTTGGCTTTACAAGCAGCAGCCATTGGGTTGTTCGCTCGGCTGGATCGCTGCCTTTTGCATATCCCGCGCCTAGTGCATCGAGCGGTACGACAAAACGCAACCATGCGGCAGGGGCATGCGTGCCGACCCAAATCGGCCTGCCGCCAACTGGAGAAAAGCGGGTGGCATATTCAGGGGCGCTCACTTCTGCAATACTGAGCGCAGGATCGGCATTGTGATAATAATCTGCAATAAGCTCAAGATTGATGACTTTTGCGCTTTCTGCGGGGACGGGCACACTTCCAGGAAAGGCAGAGGCTGGCGTTGCGAAAGCGCTCAGCCAAACAGCGCTCAGAAAAAACACGAGCATCCTTTTAATCATCATATCTATAGTATATGCTCATTTCCCGTATTTTGAAACAAATTTTTGCCAGGTTTCAGGCAATACATCATCAAAAAACTAGACAAAACATAACAGTTCGGATAATATTTGCCGCAATAGAGACATTTCCCCCTTTATTTGGACATTTATGGACATTACGGAGTCTTTATGAAGCTTTCCGTGAAAGATGTATCGCGGCTCTTTAATATCTCCGAGAAGACAGTTTACCGCTGGATACAGAGCGATAATCTGCCGCATTACCGCATAGGCGGTCAGTACCGCTTCAGCTACTCGGAACTGCTCGAATGGGCAGCGGCGCACGGAGCCAAAATTCGCGCAGACCTCTTCGATGAAATCGCTGAAGTAGACGATTGCAATGTATCGATTGCCGCTGCGTTGGAAGCAGGTGGAATCAATTATCGGATCGAAGGCTCAACCAAAGAAGAGATCCTGAGTTCCATCGTATCGCTCATGAGACTGCCGGAGAGCGTCAATAAGGATATTTTTCTGCAATTTCTACTCGCGCGCGAAAAACTCGGTTCGACAGCGATTGGCAACGGGATAGCGATTCCACATGTGCGCAATCCCGTCGTTGTACACTCTGAAACACCGCAGATTTCGCTTTTCTTTTTAGAAAAACCTGTCGATTTCGGCGCGATCGACGGAGTACCNGTCTCGACAATCTTCCTCATCGTTTCGCCAAATATCAGGTGCCATCTAAAACTGCTGGCACAGCTCATGTTTGTGCTCAGGGACACAAAGGTGCTCCAAATGTTGGGTAAAGTGGCATCGCGCAATGAAATTTTGACAGCAATCCGCAATGCAGAAAGACCTATTCTGGAGAAGCAACAATCTGAAATAGAAGGCACGAGCGGAGCGCGCCCAGCTTCAGACCAGCAGGGAGGCCAACCATGATGCTGTTTGGCCTTGGAATCGGAGTCCTAGCCTGCGGAGGCGTGCTGACCCTTGTTCNAAAAAAATCCGCTGCTATCAATAAGTTCGGCATGGCAAGTGTTATTGCAGGTAATGCATTCGTCCTGGCGGCGGCAGTCGAGGGCATCGCCGGGCGCTATGCCGGCGAAGTGTATCAATTCTTTCTGCCNCTGCCTATGGGTGCGGTTCTTTTTTCGCTCTCGCCTCTGTCTTCGTTTTTCCTTCTTGTAATAGGAGCAGTGACAGGGCTTGCAGCGGTGTACGCGCCGAAATATCTCGCGCATTATGGAGAGCTGCCCCAGCGATTCAAGGCGCATTGGCTGCTCTANAACCTGCTAACAGCCAGCATGATGCTCGTGGTGACTGCTCAGAACGCTGTGTTTTTCATGCTCGCGTGGGAAGGAATGTCGCTCAGCTCATTTTTCCTTGTTCTTTTTCAGAATGACAAAGCCGAAGTGCGACGGGCGGGATGGATATACTTTGTATTTACACACATCGGGGCAGCCTGCCTGCTTGTGATGTTCGCGCTTTTGGCCCAGGCTTCGGGCTCGTTCGATTTCGATGCGATGAGGGCAGCAGCAGCCGGTTTTCAGCCCGGCTTGAAGGCTGCGATTTTCGTGCTGGCACTTGTCGGATTCGGGATGAAGGCTGGCTTTTTCCCCATGTATGTGTGGCTGCCGGAAGCGCATCCAGCGGCACCAAGCCATGTGTCAGCTGTGATGTCCGGCGTGATGATAAAAACAGCAATCTACGGAATTGTTTTGACAATAGGGCTTTTGGGCGGGGCGCCGGCCACGGAGCTCTGGATGGGCTGGACGCTGGTGGTGCTCGGGCTTGTGTCGGGCATATTCGGAATTGCATTCGCGGCGGTTCAGCAGAATGCAAAAAGGCTGCTGGCATACAGCTCTGTCGAGAATATCGGCATCATTGCGATAGGGCTGGGAGTCTGGTTTATGGGAATGGCTTCGGGCAATGAGTCGCTTGCGGCGCTTGGGCTTATGGCGGCCTTCTTGCACACAGTCAACCACGCATTATTCAAGAGCCTTTTATTTTTGGGAGCAGGGGCGCTGCAGCTCGCGACGGAAACTCTGGATCTCGACAGAATGGGCGGCTTGCTGAAAAAAATGCCGCGTTCAGGGCTTGCGATAATCGCGGGAGCCACTGCCATAAGCGGATTGCCGCCATTTAATGGCTTTGTAGGTGAATTTCTGTTGTATTCCTCGGTGTTGGCGCAAGGTTTCGGCTCTTCGCTGGTTCGCGCGGTGTATATTATTGCAATTCTGGGTGGTTTGAGCATAATCGGAGCTCTGGCGGTTTTCACCTTTGCAAAACTGGCAGGAATAAGCCTGCTTGGGGAGCCTAGGTCTGACCATGCTGTACATGCGCACGAGGTATCGGCGAGTATGTATGTGCCAATGCTGGTATTGGCTGGATTATGCTTGTTTATCGGGCTTTTCCCGTTGCCCGTGATTAGTGCTCTCAAGCTTGTGCTTGCAGATTCCGGCTTGGTGGCAGTCGACCAATTGCCTTCCGGAATTATATCCTCACTCGCCGCGATTCAATGGGTTGCGTTCGCGCTCATCGGGCTTATTGGGGTTTTAGCGCTTGTCAGAAACTGGGTTCTTTCTTTACACAAGGTTGAGAACACTAACCGGAACAAGGTTGGAAGCACTACATGGGACTGCGCCTACCACAACCCGACTCCCCGCATGCAGTATACCGCATCCTCTTTCGCCCAGCCGCTTGCCTCGTTTGTGCAGCCACTCTACGCCCCTCACAGCGATGGCTCGATCGGTCCCGATCTCTTTCCGGCTCCTGTCGCGCGTAAAATCTCATTCCCTGATCTAATTCTGGATAGAGTGATCAAGCCAGTGTATGGCTGGATTTCGAGGGCTTTCGAAACTTTCAGCATTATTCAGCACGGTAATACGCATTGGTATGTGCTGTATATTGTCATCGCGCTTCTGGCTGTTCTTTTCTGGAGTTTTGTCATATGAACGACATTCTTGTACAGCTTTTGCCACTTGCGGTCGCGCTCGTATTTGCTCCGCTCGCAATGGGAATCATACAGAAGGTCAAGGCTTTTTTTGCTGGACGAAGGGGCTTTTCGGTTTTCCAGATGTACCGCGATTTATATAAGCTCATGCATAAGGCCATTGTGTACAGTCGATCGACGACATGGGTATTTCGTCTGGCCCCGCTCCTGGTGCTTGCGGTTTCTCTCATTGCGGTTGCATGGCTGCCATTCGGCAGTTTTCGAGGGCTTTTCAGCTTCCAGGGCGGTTTTATTTTTGTGGCGTATCTATTTGGGCTCGCCCGATTCGCAACTGTACTCGCCTCGCTCGATACTGCATCGGCATTCGAAGGCATGGGCGCAAATCGCGAAGCGCTGTTCGCCATTCTGGCGGAACCTGCGACATTGCTTGCCTTCGCCGCACTGATTCTTACAAGCGGCAATTCTTCGCTCTGGGGAGCTATTTCGTGGGGGCAGGAGTCGAGTTTTGCCGAATTTGGGATTGTACCCCTCCTCGCGCTGGTTTCGTTTTTCATTCTTGCGCTTTCGGAAAATAGCCGCATTCCTGTGGATGACCCTACGACCCACCTCGAATTGACCATGATTCACGAAGTGATGATTCTCGACAACTCGGGACCTGATCTCGCATACATCGAATATGCCTCGGCACTCAAGGTCTGGTTCTACCTCGTACTCATGGCGAATATTGTTACCGCAATTTTTTCGATTTCGGGCTGGGCACAGATTCTGGCCATGTTCGGATTTACGTTTTTGCTTGCAGGCATTATCGGCGTGGTCGAATCGAGCATTGCTCGCCTCAGGATGAAAAAAATACCTGATTTTATTGGTTCTGCTATCGCTTTTTCGCTGCTTGCGCTTGTACTTGAGGGAATACTATGACATCGCTTCAAAACATGCTTTTGATTATCGTGCTCATCACCGATCTAACCATGGCCGCCAACAGCCGGCTCGGCACGTGCATCAATATTACGGCCATACAAGGCTTTGCGCTCGGGTTTCTGCCGCTTGCTATTGGCCTTGAAAAAGGGATGAGCGTCGAGCTTGTGGCGATTGCGGTCATCGGTATCGCACTGCGAGGCATTCTTTTCCCCTATATTCTGCACAGAAGCCTTTTGAATTCAGGGACAAGCCGCGAACTGAAGCCGATTGTCGGATATTTCCTCTCGGTGGCAATCGTGCTCGTGCTGATTTTTGCTTCACTGTGGATCAGCATCCGCATCGATTTCATTGCGCCCCAGCTTCTTCTGCTCTCGACGGTTGCGCTGTCGACCATTTTTGCGGGCACTTTCTTTATCGTGGGACGCCGGCTCGCGATCATGCAGATTCTTGGCTATATCCTTCTCGAAAATGGCATTTACTGCATGGGGCTGGCGTTTGTGCAGGATATCCCGATGATTGTGGAGCTGGGCGTGCTGTTCGATGCGATTGTCGCNGTGTTTGTGATGTCGGTNGCCACGAATAAAATTCACGAAGAATTCGAGCACTTCGACATCCAGAAGCTCGATTCGCTGAAAGGATGAAAGAATGAATATGCTTTTTGGCGGATTTCTGCTGGTGCCAGTCTTAGGCGTCTTGCTGATTCTTATTTCAAAATCGAGCAGGCAGGCTCTGATAATTATGCTCGCTGCGGCGTTTGGCGGGGCATTGCTCAGCGGAATTCTAACAGCACAGGTCGCGCAGGCAGGGGTGATCGAGGTAGCGGGTGGTTTGTTTCGGGTGGATCATTTTTCTGCTTGGCATATGGTTATTCTCGCAATTATTGTGTTTCTGCCTTCGAGTATATATGCCTACACCTATTTTGAAGGCGGCAAAGGCATTGACCTAGGCTATGCGAAGCGCTTCGGGATGCTGTGGCTTGGTGCATTCGCTGCAATGAGCACTGCGCTTCTTTCGGGCAATATCGGAATCATGTGGGTGGCGATCGAGGCTTCAACACTTTTCACCGCGTTCTTGATTTTCAGGCAAGGCAACGCCGCGTCACTCGAGGCGATGTGGAAATATATCATCATGTGCTCGGTCGGAGTCGCGTTCGCATTTATCGGGACTTTGCTCATGGCTGCAGCGGGACAGCAGGCGGGACTTGAAGGCAGCGACAGTCTCCTTTTGCAGAAAATCTACCTGGTGCGAGGCGCCCTCAAGCCGAGCCTCGCGCTTACTGCATTCATTTTCATTCTTGTAGGCTATGGAACGAAGGCAGGGCTTGCACCGATGCATAACTGGCTGCCCGATGCCCACAGCCAGGCGCCCGGCCCGGTATCGGCTATGTTTTCGGGCTTTTTGCTCAATGCTGCGCTGTACTGCATCCTGAGGTTTCTGCCCTTGTTCAGCCCGTCTGACAAAGGAGCCAGCGTGCTCCAGAGCGGCAAGGCTGGGTCCATGCTCGCCGGCGCGGCGCTTGCAAGCTCGGAAGCCCAAATCATCCTCATGGGCTTTGCGCTCCTTTCGCTTGTCATTTCATCTGCCTTCATATTTTTCCAGAAGGATGCCAAGCGCATGCTCGCCTATTGTTCGGTGGAGCACATGGGAATCATCGCGTTTGCGTATGCGCTAGGGCCAATTGGAACGATTGCAGGGCTTTTCCACACACTCAACCATTCCTTTGCGAAAACTGCAGGATTTTTCAGTGCGGGCAGCTTGGGCAAGAAGCTTCATACCAATGAGCTTGCGCGCTTTTCGGGGGCTTCGAAGCGTTATCCGCTGTATGCGATAGGGCTTGCGGTGAGTCCTTTGTCGCTTATCGGAATAGCGCCTTTTTCGGTATTCATGAGTGAATTCATGCTGGTCAGCTCGGCGGTTGCTGCACAGCGATTTGTTCCGCTTGCAATTTTCCTTGCAGCGACAAGCATTGTATTCCTTGTAATGCTGAAGCATGCGATCGCGATTTTGTGGAAGAAAACTCCTGGTGAGGATAAAACTGTCCCACCCCCTGGTGCGCCCGGCGGTATGTCAGACAGGGCGTCTAACGGCGTGCCCCTTATTTCAGAATATCTTGTCATTGGGTTACCGCTCGCTTTCCTTCTCGTGCTGGGCCTTTGGATGCCACATGGGCTATCGGATTTTCTCACAAAGGCACTTGATTCACTCTGGAGCATGAAATGAAGTTGTTTGCAAACGGCAGCGCAATGTCTGTCGAAGATATTCCCGTTGTCGACTTCGAATTCCTTGCTAAAAGCATTGCAGAAGCGATAAAGAACGGCGCATCGATTGTGGCGCTTTTTGCAGTTCCGGATTATAAACAGGGCTCTGCGCAAACAATAGGAAAGGCGAATGTCTCACCGACCGGCGTTTCCACTGAAAAACGTGCCCGGCTGTTTGCCTTTCTCGGCCTTCCAACCAAAGGCATGATTGGAGGTATCGCTTCTGACATCGGCTCTGCATTCCCGTCATTGACGCCGAAGATTCCACAAGCGCACATGTTCGAGCGCGAAATTTTCGAAGATACTGGCATCGTTCCCGTTGGTCATCCATGGCTCAAACCAATCCGGAAAATATTCGATTACGACTTTTACTCACTAGAAGGCGGCCAGACACACGAAGTCGCTGTCGGGCCTGTACACGCAGGTGTCATCGAGCCAGGGCATTTCCGTTTCCAATGTTACGGCGAAGAGGTCGCTCATCTCGAAATTGCCCTTGGCTACCAGCACAGGGGCATCGAAAAAGCGCTCGTAGGCGGCCCGGACCTCCGTACGATACATTTCATGGAAACCACTGCCGGCGACACCACAATCGGCCACACAACCGCCTATGCCATGCTCATCGAAGCAATGACTGGCACACAGCCAGATGCGAGAGCCGAGGCTGTCCGCGGCATTGCGCTCGAGCTCGAACGAATGGCTAACCACATTGGAGACCTCGGCGCGCTCGCAGGCGATGTTGGATACCTGCCTACCAAATCATTTTGTGGCCGACTTCGCGGCGATGTGCTCAATCTCACTGCAGAAATCTGCGGCAATAGATTCGGGCGTGGTATCGTCCGTCCCGGAGGTGTGGGATTCGATATCGATGAAAAAATGGCTGCAAGCATTACAGGTCGCCTTCAAAAAATCGTCAAAGATACTGACGAAGCTGTGGGCCTTTTGTGGGACAGTCCATCAGTGCTCGCCCGGTTCGAGCGCACGGGAATGCTAAAAAAGGAAACAGCTCTCGAACTTGGCCTGGTTGGTCCTGCTGCACGAGCGTGCGGAATCGAAAGGGATGTGCGCAGCGATTATCCTTTCGGCATCTACAAGTATGCGGCGATTCCTGTTGCGACCTATCCGAGCGGCGATGTCTACGCGCGCGCAATGGTTCGCATGCTCGAATACCAACGCTCGGCAAGTGCCATTCTCGATGTACTCGCGGCGCTGCCGGCCGGAAACATGGGGGAACCAGCCTCAAGAGCGCTGCCGGCGCGCTCTATCGCGCTCTCCCTTGTCGAAGGCTGGCGCGGCAAAATCTGCCATTGCGCTATTACCGACCATCGTGGCGCTTTTCTTTACTACAAAATTGTCGACCCTTCATTCCATAACTGGCCGGGGCTCGCGTATGCACTCCGCGGACAGCAGATTTCAGATTTTCCGCTGTGCAACAAGAGCTTCAATCTCTCGTACTGCGGGTTCGATCTGTAGGAGGTTTTTTCATGATAAAAGCATTGCGTTCGCGATTGCATCAAGGATATAAAACCAACGCATTTCCTGCCGAAGACCCGCGTTTGCCAGAGCGATATCCCGGGATACCCAGACTCGCAGCAGAGCGATGTACAACCTGCGGTGCCTGCGAGGCGATCTGCCCCACCAAAGCAATTTCAGTGCAGGATGGAAAGCAGGGCGCAACTGAGCCGCGCCTTGCGCTCGACCTCGGGCGCTGCATCTTCTGCCGGAAATGTGAGACAGCCTGCCCCAATGGCGCCATCACCTTCACAGGAAGCTTCAGAATGGGTGCGCGAGCAAAGGCCGGCCTCGTTCTGGGCATTGTGCCGCATGTCTCAAGCACGCGTGCAAGTAGCCTCGATGTTTCCAATGAGNCNCACAAAGCANNGAGCACCGATACTAAAGGCCAAGCCTTCAATTCCGAAGAAACCCGCCTCATCGAAGCACTCGATCAGAAAATGCTCAAGATTTTTGGACGAGCCATGAAAATCCGCCAAGTGAGCGCCGGTGGCTGCAATGCCTGCGAAGCCGATATCAACGTCCTCGAAACCATCGGCTTCGACTTAAGCCGCTTCGGCATATCCATCACCGCCTCCCCGCGCCACGCCGATGCCATCATCGTCACCGGCCCCGTCAGCAAAAACATGGAGCTTGCACTCAGAAAAACCTACGAAGCCATGCCCTCACCCAAACTCGTCATCGCTGTCGGCGCATGCGCAATTTCCGGTGGCATCTACCGTGGCCTGCCCGATGTCTGCAATGGCGCCGATTCGGTCATTCCTGTCGATCTCTATATCCCCGGCTGTCCACCCCACCCCATGACGATTCTGAACGCGCTCCTCGAGCTGCTTGGCAGGTTGCCGAGGAAGGGTTGAAAGCCGGAGGCGCGACGGCATAGCCCGATGCTATCTGCGATTTCGAGAAAAAATAAAACCCCCATGACAATTGTGCGAGTATCCATCTTCTCCCAGCTTTTTGCAAATGATATTCTATATTCGCAATATTGCCGCAACTCAGGAGGGTTTTATGAACGGACAACTGATTATTCACATCGTCATAATGTCAGCTGGGATTATTCTTCTTGCGATTGGAGCATTTATCGGGGCAACGGACAAAGGAGAAAAGAAGCTCAGCCTTCACAAGGCCTTTGGGATCCTTGGCACGCTGGTATTTCTTATCGGAGCTATTGGACTGCTCATTACGGGCAATTTACGCATGAATCTCGCTCATTTCTATCTTGCACTGGCCGCTGTTTTATTCCTTATCCTTTCAATAATAGGCGGCATCGCCTATACCAAGGCGGACACATCCAAGAAACCAGGGCTTCGCAAATCGCATAAGGCAGATGTGGCAATTGCTTTCTTGCTGATCCTGGTAACGATGATTTTCGGAATCACCAGCATAAAACTGCTCAAATAAGCACCATGCACACATGCTGAAGCAGTCTCGATAATTATCATTCTGCCATTTGTTCTA
>JGI24721J26819_10002496_pt1 | contig 20291 bp, 18 predicted proteins | sample YelNatPaOPGAMG01_FD_26819 | JGI IMG/M metagenome (IMG submission 26819) | reverse complement strand
TTGCCTTCTAGTATTGTGAATTCTTGCTGTTTAGTGTTTACATGAATTAAAACTTAACGCTTAAAAATGGAAAAATAGGGGGAAGCAATGTCAGCTTCAGACCGCTCTTTTAAACCTTCTTTTTGCTTAGCACTTCTCGGAAAGTCTTCTTACACTTTGGGCATTCAAAAAGCCCTATTTCCAGTTGCATCCTCTTACCAGACTTGTCTGGTCGCCCAGCCATTGTCCACTTCTTCTTTGGAGCGTTAACGATTGTTCCACATTTTGGACATTTAGCCATTTAATTTCCTCCAATGTTCTCCGATATCCATGGTTTCGCATGATGATAGATAAAAAACTTTCCATTGTTTTCGGATAGATAAGGCAAAATTGAACATTAAACATAAAAATTTCCTCTGAAAAATCAGCTCGAAAACGCGGATGTCGTATGATAAGGTATTCAAAAAAGCGTACAGAGCTGCATAGACTTTGCTGGATATGCCTTAAGGAAGGACAGAAATTATGCCGAAAAAGAGCCATAAACAGCTTTTCATGGAACTCAACTAGCATGTTTCTGTTGCCATTGGCAATTTAAACATTTAAAATACTCTCAACTCAAAGCTTTTGATACATGCACATCCTTTAAAGTTGCAAGAATCAATAAAAATGTGATGTAAAAATGATGAAATTGAAGACTATCAAAATTGTTCAACATTAAATCGATTATTCCAGACTTTTCGAATACCAAATGTATTTCTGAGCTTCTTTGAACCCAAGCTTTTTAATGAACTGTAAGCCCGCCGTGTTGTTGCTTTCCACATCAACGATTACTATGCGTGCTCCCTTATTTTTGAATCGCTTTTCCAATTCCCGATATAATCTTCTTCCAATGCCGCTTTTCTGCTTCATTTTTTGCACTCCCGCCCATAGAAAATACCCATAGGTCCATGGGCTGTATGGACGTTTCAGTATCGCCCCTATGGCGAACCCGACTATTTTCTTTGAATTTCTGTCTTGTGCCACCAGGCAGAGTTCTGGGTCGCTGTAAAATAGAGATAGCAGCTCATCAATGTTCCATGTTCTGTATGTAAACTGTAGATCTGAAGGTGTAAATATTTTTTCGCCGAGGTGCCACACGTCAGATAGGTCTTCTAGGACCATTTGACGGATTTCAATCTGCGGTTTACTTTTTCTAGTGTGCTTGCGTTTGCCAGTCTTTCTTAACAGTTTAGTTTGGCGCATTTTTACCGATTCCTAGGTTGATTGTTAGCAATATAAATTAGTTATTTGTAAATGATTTTTCCAAAATGCTTTTACCATCGACTTCACGCTATTCTTAAGCGTCGAGGTCTAGACTGTTTGAAGGATTCCCCGAAGAATGCTTTTGACCTTCTTGTTAAGCCCGTTCGAAGGCTCATTGAGCAGAGGGGATTTTCAAAGCCAACTGAACCGCAAGAGAAAGCCATCCCAAAGATTCTTGAAGGAAAAAACTTGTTGCTTATTTCGCCAACTGCAACTGGAAAAACTGAAGCTGCATTTCTCCCAGTTCTAAGTATGATGCTGCAGGAGCCGCAGAAAATCCCTGGAATAAAGGCGTTGTATATTACGCCTTTGAGGGCTTTGAACCGCGACATGCTTGAAAGACTCGAGTGGTGGTGCAACAACCTTGATGTCAAATTAGCTGTTAGGCACGGCGACACGGAAACAAAGGAGAGAACGCGCCAAGCTAGAAGCCCACCAGACATTTTAATCACAACTCCTGAAACTCTTCAGGCAATATTGCCTGGCTGGGTTATGCGGCAGCACTTGCAACAAGTGCGGTGGGTTATAATAGACGAGGTTCATGAGATGGCTGACAGCAAAAGAGGAAGTCAATTGGCTCTCGCGTTGGAAAGGCTTAGGAACATTGTTGATAGAGACTTTCAGATTATAGGCTTGTCGGCTACTATTGGTAGCCCAGAAAAAGTCGCCAAGTTTCTTGTTGGTAACAGTCGAAGCGTTGAAATCGTACGCGTCCCAGTTGCAAGAATGATGCGCTTAAAAATACTTTACCCACAGCCAAAACCAGAGGATTTCAAGCTTTCTTCGCAGCTTTATACGCATCCCGAAGTTGCAGCGAGATTACGCATAATTCGCGACTACATAGGTAGACGCAAGTCTGTCCTATTGTTTACTAACACGAGAGCCATATCTGAAGTTTTGGCAAGCAGATTCAAGGTTTGGGATATAGACTTCCCAGTTTCAATTCACCACGGCTCTCTTGCAAAGCCTTCGCGTATAGCAGCAGAAAGAGGACTTAAAAACGGCGAGTTAAAGGGACTCGTTTGCACAAGCAGCCTTGAGTTAGGCATAGACGTTGGAAGGATAGACCTGGTTATCCAGTACATGAGCCCAAGGCAAGTGACTAGGCTAATACAGCGTGTTGGAAGAAGCGGTCACAGAATCGGGCGCATAGCCGAAGGCATAATCGTTTCGATGGACTCGGATGACACATTAGAGGCTTTAGCCATAGCCAGAAGAGCCTTAAAAGAGGATTTAGAGCCAGTTGAAATTCCTCCGAAGCCCTATGACGCATTAGCCCATCAAATTGCCGGTCTGCTTCTTAAAAATCGCAGATTGGAATTTAACGAAATTTTGGAACTGTTCCAGAGGGCTTACCCTTACACAGACTTAACCATAGGGGACATTGAGAAAATTTTGAGGTACATGCATCAACGTTTTCCCCGTTTGGCATGGGTTTCATTCGAAGACAAGGTGGTGCTGAAGCCTCGAAGGGCAAAAGCCCTATTCGAATATTACTTTGAAAACCTTTCCATGATACCGGAGGAAAAGCAGTTCCTCGTCGTTGACGAGTCAAGCGACTCGGCAATAGGAGTTTTAGACGAAGCGTTCATGGCTGAATACGGCAAGCCTGGAATAAAGTTCATAATAAGGGGAAGCCCATGGCGCATATTACACATTTCAGAAGAGAAGGTCTACGTGAAGCCTGTTGACGACCCTACTGGAGCAATACCGAGCTGGATAGGCGAGGAGATTCCAGTTCCATTTGAAGTGGCGCAGGAAGTAGGCGCCATAAGAGCCTTTGTTGAAGAACAAACGCGTAACGGGCTTTCTCCAGATGAGATAGCCGCCAAGCTTAGTGAGCAATATCCAGCTGATAAGGAAACTATTTTGCGGGCTTTGTCTGAAACTATAGAGCATGTAGCTGCTGGTATTCCAGCACCAACAGACAAACGAATAATTGTCGAAGACTGGGAGGAGTTCGTGATAATTCACGCTAACTTCGGTTCACTTACGAACAGAGCCATAGCCCAGTTCCTGGGACAACTACTCTCGGAGAAAATTGGGTACGGCGTAGTTGTTCAACACGACCCCTACCGAATTTTTGTGCAGACGATGGGCGCTGCAAATGCAGACAATGTGATTGAACTTTTNGATGAAATGCGTGTGATGCCAGAACAGACAATAAGAGAAACCCTAACAAGAGCGACGGTCAAAACTGGACTTTTTAAGAGAAGGATAATTCACGTTGCAAGGCGTTTTGGAGCCCTACAGAAATGGGCTGACTTCAGCAACGTAAGCCTACAAAGATTGATAAAAAGCTTCGAAGACACACCGATATATGAAGAGGGATTAAAGGAGGTTTTCACAAAGGACCTAGACCTAGAAAAGCTTGTTTACGTTCTCAAAAAGATCCGCGAGGGCGAAGTTCAAATACAAAAGGTTGAAACTGGAGGTAAAGCAACGCCAGTTGCCCGTGTCGGCATTGAAAGGGTAAGCATGAAAACAGACTTGATTCCTCCAGAAAGGATGCGTGCAGTTCTAGTGGAATCAATCAAAGCAAGGCTGCTCAATGAAGCATGTAACTTCATATGTACAAACTGTTGGAGCTATATGGAAATGGCACGTGCAAAGGACTTACCTGAAAAGCCGAAATGTCCACAATGCGGCTCGAAGGCTATAGGACTCTTAAAGGTGGAGGAGGAAAAACTGCTTCCAATAGTTGAGAAGAAGGGGGAAAAATTAACAAAAAGCGAGGAGAAGTTGAAAAAGCAGGCGCTACAAACAGCGAAGCTGATAGAAAAGTATGGAAAAGCAGCTGTTGTTGCCCTCTGCGCTAGAAAAGTTCAACCATCAGAAGTTGAAGAAGTCCTTCAAGAAGAGCCGAAATTAAGCGATAGGTTTTATGAGCTTGTTCTTGAGGCAGAACGTAAAGCCTTAAGCAAAAGGTTCTTTTAGCCTCTTGAAACTTACAACAACTTTTAAATGGCTGAGCGCGTTAATGTGCGTAGAAACCGCTACAGTCCAACAAGGAGAATTAATCGTGGAAATCAGCAGAAAAAAGCTAAGAGAAGAAGTTCTTGAAAGGATAAAGTACGTTAAAACTTGCGTATTAGCAAGAGAACTCTGCCTTCTAGTGCGTTCAAACAGAGCAGTTTTAGAACCAAAAGATGTTAACGAAATATGCCTCCACATTTCAAACTTATGCCGCGAACAAGGATGCACAGAACCGAGCGAACTTTGCAGAAAAGCAGCTGAAGCCATTGGAACAGGAAACGAAGCGAAATACTTAGAACTCTGCGCCCAAAGCTGCATGAAATGTGGAGAAGCCAGAAGACCAACACCAAAAAAGGCTACTTACGTCACCTAAGTAAGTCAGAAAATCTTTAAAAGAAACAAAACAACTGATAAAAAAGAAAGTTGAGGGCTAATTGATGTATATTGCGCCGTACGTTCCAAGTCCACCACAAGTTATTCGCCAAATGCTTACCCTCGCAGAGCTAAAACCCAGAGAAGTATTCTTCGATTTAGGCGCTGGAGACGGAAGAGCCGTGATAATGGCGGCAAAAGACTTCGGCGCACGAGCCGTTGGCGTAGAATTAAGGGAAGACCTTGTTAAAAAAGCCTTAAGCACCGTTTATGAGCAAGGGCTTCAGGATAGAGTCACCATAGTGAACGGCGACATGTTCAGCGTTGACTTAACCTCTGCGGACGTTGTCTTCCTCTACTTAACAACAAGCGCCAACGAAAAAATTAAACCAAAACTTGAGGCTGAACTTAAACCTGGAGTGCGCGTAGTTTCTCATGACTATGAAATTGTTGGATGGAAACCGGTCAAAGTTGAAAACTTCTGCGAAAATCCAAGTTTAGGATACCCATCCCACACGCTTTACTTGTACAAGAAAGTCTAGTCTTTGCTTAGTGAAATGGCATGCCAAAGTCTTTCAAAACCTCTTTTAGGGTAACGTGGGCTGACACTGACGCAGCACAGGTTGTTCATTACTCGAACTATTTCAGATTTTTTGAAAGAGCAGAGGAGGAATTTTATAGGCATTTAGGGTTCACATTTACCGACGCTCATCAGAGGGGCTTATGGTTTCCAAGAGTTGAAGCCTTCTGCCAATACAAGAAACCAGCGAGATTCAACGACTTGATAGAAGTGGAATTAACAGTTGAAGAACTGCGAGAGAAATCTATAAAATACGGCTTCAAAATCTTTAACAAAGAGTCAAACATTCTCCTAGCGAACGGCTACGTTGTAATCGTGACAGCAGACAAAAAAGAGGGAAAAGCCACGCCAATTCCAATAGACATTGTTGAAAAACTGAAGCCTTTCTGCAAATAAGATTTTTAAGAAAAGGCTGTTCTTGAAAATTTTAGGAAGAAAAATGCTGTTCGTTCCATGGCAATTCATCAGCGACTGGAAATGCAACGCGTGCGGCTTGTGCTGCAAAGCTTACAGCGTAGTCTTAAACTTCCAAGAGTGGCTTAAAATTGTCAAAAACTACGGCGCCGAATACACAGTTTCAGGATTGAATAAACTTTTCATAAAAAGGAGAAGCGACGGCTCATGCATTTTCCTATATGAAATGCCGAACATGAGGCTATGTGGGTTGCAAAACATGAAACCAATGGCGTGCAAACTTTGGCCATTCAAAATCTTGGGTAAACCAAAGTTCGGGTATGCGAATGAGGCGGCTTACTATCACATGGGAAACAAACTTTACGTTTATGCTGATTCAGCATGCAATGGTATTAGATATGGAACNCCTACGCCAGAGTTTGCCAATCAAACGTTAAAGGAGTTTGTGGAAATAGCTTTTGGAATCCGCAATCAGCAGTACAAGACGACAGCCAACCTTAACCTTTTACAACCCTATACGGGTTATAGGATTCCAAAATTGTAGATGCAACTAGTTAGATTGCCACAATATTCTCAGCCCACTTTGGTCTTTTNAAGCACCAATGGAGANGATTGCTGTTCGATAGACTTCGCTTCTTTCAACAGCAATGTTTCCATAGCGGTGGTTTCGTTTAAGGCAGGTGAAGAGAAAATAAGTCTAAAGTGATTGAACCGGGTAGCGTTCATATTGCAACTCGTAAAGTTTTTTCAGTTTTTCAAGGCTGTCTATTTCACTTACACTTTTATCTGTTCTAAACCTNACTATTTTTGGCACTCTTAAGGCGAATCCACTTGTGTACTCGTCTGTTTCTTGAATTTCCTGATAGGTAACCTCCGCAACCAACGAGGGCTTTACAAAAACTCCTTCATCATCCTCGCTTGTTTTAGTCCTCTCAATTGTTGTACTTAATTCATCCATTGCTTCTTCTGGAAGGTTTGAGACTTTTCCAACAGTGTAAAGCCTCTTTTCAATGGTGTCTCGCACCGCTAGTAGGAAAGACGAGTACAAGCCGGCGCGTTTGCCCTTTCCATATAGGGCTTTTACTATTGCGCAGTCAAGTGTATCGCGCTCTGGTTTTAGCTTAAGCCACGTGTAGGTGCGCTGTCCAATTTCGTACGGTGCGTTTAAGTTTTTCACAACTATGCCCTCATATTTTCGTTTTAGGGCGCCTTCGTAGAAGTGCATTAACTCAACCTCGTTTTGGCAGTCTACACCTTCAACGATGTATTCCAGCGGAACAACCTCCAACAGATATTTTCTTCTCAACGATAGTGGTAAGCCGACGAGTTCTTGCCCGTTTAGAAATAGTATGTCAAAGGCTTTTACTGTAACCTTCACATTCTCCTTTCGCGCTTCAAGCTCTTCAGGCGNAAGTTCTCTTGGCACAGTTCTTTCAAGCAGTGTTTGGAAGGGCAGTGGATTTCCAGCATCGTCTATCGCGATTACTTCGCTATCNACTATGCAGCTTTGAGCCTTGAATTTTTCGGCAATCTCAACTATTTCCGGTAGGGTTTTAGTTTTTTCCACGCCTCTCCTTGAAAAAAGCCATGTTTTGGTTCCCCACCTGTGGATTTGAAGCCTACTCCCGTCGAGTTTATACTCTGCCCTAGCTGGGTAAACCACCTTATCAGGTTCATATATGTGGGCGAGTTGGGGTTTAATAAATCGTCCTGGGCGCATTTTAACCTCTGAAAGTTTACTTGCGCCTTCGGAAGCCAGGGATATGCTTTCTGTCAGTCCAAGTATTGCCGCAGCGTTTTCGATAAGTTCTGTTGGTACTCCGTAGGCCCTTGACGCTGCCCTAATAACGGTTCTTGCGTGGTATCCAAGCTTTAAGTCGCCTAGTAGAAGCCTCACTATGTATTTTGCCTCTGTGGGGGTGCTCAGCCGCAGTAGGCTTGAAATGTGCAGTTCGCGCTCTCTAACTTTCTTAAGTTTTGGTAGAAGCTTTATTGACTCGCTAACCTCGCTTATTGTTAGTCTTGGTTCACTCGGCTTTTTGAGGAGATACGCAACTTCGCCATGCTCTCCATAGTCTATTAAAAGCCTTCTGACCTCACTTACAGGCACGCCTGTTGCTAGGCTTATGCTCCTTTCAACAAGTCCAGGACCAATTTTGAGGTTTTCATCGGTCAATTTTCCAAGAGCAAACCGCGTTTTTGTTTCTAACGTCAACATAGGGTTTTGGAAGAAACCCGTTAATTCTGTTTCTTTACCCTTTTTTCCGCGGAGAAGCGCGAGGCGTTCATAAAGTTCCACTATTTTTGCGAATGGCACGTCTGCTTTTGGTTCTATGTCTTCAATGTATAAACGGATACGATGGTAGGGTATGCCCATTTTCCACTCTATTTGTTCAGGCGAGAACCCTATGCCTATTAAGTGTTGTATAGCTTTTTTTGCAGAGCCATATGTCTTAACGAGTTCTTCAAATGACGGCGGCTTAACTATTGACATTTACATTTTCACTGTAGCCTGTTTCTCCAGTTTTAGGTATAGCCTCAATAGCCTTTAAGAAACCGTCCTGCGTGATGTCAACCCGAATTCTCCTCCTCTCGAAATTGCACATCCTACAATCTAAAACCCTTGAGATGCGGACGAATTCACCTCTGTTTACGGCCAAATCCACCTGCTGGTCTTGCCAGTAAACCCTTCCATAGTCAACTATGATTGTTCCGTCAAGGTTGTGGGCTAATCCAATTCCGCCAGCCATGTCATAACTGTCCCACACTTCAGAACTTCGCTGGTTAACATAGAGGGCTGTTATGCCGTGAACTTGGTTGTAGCGTGCCAGTTCCATAACGCGATATTTAAGTGCGCCGCGATACGATTCGAGCACTGTGACCGAGTCTATTATGGCTAAGTCTATCTTTTCCTTTTCAGCAACGTAACGGTAAGTTTCAGCGAATGTGTTCCATTCTCGTAGTTCCGGATAAGCCACGGTGTCAAGGACAAAGAGGTTTTCGCGGATCTTGTTCCAGTCTAAGCCTAAAATGTCAGCTTTCTGCTTCAGGCGAGACTGCAGATCAAAACGTGGAGTGGCACTTTTCCATGTATCCTCAGCAGTTGCAAAGAGCACCTTACGTCCTGAAGCAGCAACTCTCACGGCTATTTCTTCAACAAGAATGGATTTTCCGGCGCCAGGTAAACCAGTTATGGCAAATTGTCCACAAATTGGCACACCGTTTAACGGTTTACCCTCTGGAGTTAAAAATAAATTGTCTATGAATGTGCCTGTTGGGAAGCCCAGCAAAGGCTTTTTAGCCTCAGGAGCCTCGTCAGGCCTCAAAACGAGGGAGCTCAGCTTGTCCTCTTTTCTCTCGATTTTTGTTGTCATCGGCTTTGTGGCTAGTTCCCATTCGTCTGTAGGCGTCTGCGCTGTTTTCATAGCTTCTGCAATTGTTTTAGCCATGGCTTTCATGAGTTTCTCAACATCTGGAACCACAGCTTCTCCTTCTTTTTCAGCTTCTTTTAGCTGCTCCTTCTCAGCTTTTTCTGAAGGCTTGGCTTCTTCCATGCTTATTGCCCAGAGTTCGCCTACCCTTTCGATGACGCCTTTAGCCTTAAGTGACTGTAAAAGTGCATAGGCGGAGTTTGGTCCATATTTTGGTATGCCCAAACCTTCAGCTATGTCGCTTAACGATGCCTTTCCACCATGAGCCTTTAGAAAGTTTATCAGCTCTGCTTCTTCAACCATAATTCTCCCAATTTTAAATATGCTCGGCAAACTATAAAGTTCGCGTTTTTTGGGGAAAAACAGCCCATTTGTCTTCAAGCTTAACTTCTTTAATAAGCATGTACCCGGATTGACCCTTCCAAAATTTTTCCGCACTAACGATTTTTATTTTCTTCTTCTTAAAAAATGGAGCGTCAAGAACAAATGTTTCGTATTCTCCACCTTCGCCAACAACCGAAATTCCGTAACGCTCATTCAGCTCAACAAGAGCCTTGATTGCGCCATCGTCAATCTTCCTTCCAAGCCATTCCCCGCTGAGGCCATAGGCATAAACTCCTGTGATAACGGCTTCAAATCCGGATCTGACAAGATCATTCAGAATTTCTATGGGGTTTTCACCCCAAAGTGGGGTTAGGCACTTTAACCCAAGTTCCTTACATACCTTTTCAATCCGCGACTTTTGATACTTTGATGCAATAGCTCCGGAAACAAGCATTTCCACATCAAGTTTTTCAACTAAACTTTTAAGGTCCTCAACTTCCCTCTCTTTGACTCCGCAAGTTTCAGCGCTTACAAGCGGAATTTCAGCGGCTTCTGCAAAAAGTTTTACGAGGCGAATGTTGGGATAATGGAACATCCAGCTGTCTTCGCGTAACGGTATCATGCTCACTAAACACTTCACCTCATAGCCTTGTATTAAGATTCTGTATAATGCCAAGGAGGAGTCTTTTCCGCCGGTGGCTAAAACTGCAACTTTCATGGTAGATGCGCTTCAAATATTAGTTACAACAATCGAATTCTTAAATTGATACGCGGTTAATCCATAAGTTTCGATTTGGCTTCTTCGAATATGCCCTTAGTTTTCGTGCACCACTCGTTAAAGTGGTCGGGATTTCCAGGATAATTCTTATAGTGGGCTTTCACTTGCTCCATAAAGTTAACTGTGATTCGAAGTTTGTTGAGAAAGCTTATTCGCCTTAACCCTCTGAAAACTCTCCTAGCAGTTTCACCTATGTTCAAGTGGAATTCCTCTCCTAAGCCAGCCTTCAAAACATCCTGTTCGGTTAACAGCTTATACTTCATTCCATAGCTTAGGTCTTCATCATGGCTTGTCAACAGCAAGAAACGAAAAACGTCAAGTCCAGCCTGTTTAGCTCCATACAACTTCATATACTCGCAATTGTAAGACCAAAGGGAGCTTCTGCCAACATCACCCTTTTCCAAAGCCTCAGCTATCGTTTTGCCGGCAAGGTAGCCGCTGAGCATTGACGGGCCTATGCCTCCGCCGTGTATTGGGTTTACAAGGCAAGCTGCATCGCCAGTTATTATTACGCCGTTTCCAACCATGTTGTCGAGCGGTCTTCTTGTTGGGTCGTACCATGCTCCTCCATCTAAAAGCAGTGATCCCTCAAACAGTGGCTTCGTTAAAACATGNTTGTACAATTGTGCTTTGGGGTTTGGGAATTTGCCGCGCATGCAGACGCCTAAGCCAACGTTAACTTTTGCTCCTCCCTTTGGGAAAACCCACGTGTACCCTCCAGGAGTTACCTTTTGGTTCAGGTAGATTTCGCAGAATTCATCATCCTTGTTTTCTTGCTTAAGTTGTCTAATTTCGCGATAGCAAGCTTCAACGTCCTCTTTTTCTATTTTCCTTTCTATTCCCATCTCCTTTGGAAGTTTTCGCCTAACAACGGCAAGGAAACCACTAGAGTCTACGACAACTTTACTTCTTAATTCGGTCTTTTCTCCAGTTTTTGTGTTCCTAGCAAAAACTCCGACGACGAATCCCTTTTCGATTATGGGTTCGAGGCACTGCGTCGCATCTAAAAGAACTGCGCCTTTGTCGAGTGCTTTTCTAAGCAGCCATTGTCCAAATAGCCTTCTGTTTAGGATATAGCCGATAAAGTCTTCATGTTTAACTGTGAATATTGTTCCCATGTCTGGTGAGTAGATTTTTATTCCTTCAATTCGCTTTTCCAGTTCGCCGCTCTGGGGTTTTTCCAATCCTATCTCTTTAAGGTGATGCTCGCCTAAAGCGTCTCCGCAAACTTTTTCACCNATTGCATCTCTGCTTTTCCTTTCAACAATGCATACGTTTAGCCCAGCTTCGGCGACGGTCTTTGCCGCTAAGCATCCGGCTGTCCCGGCGCCAATAATAATCACGTCGAAGCTTGACATTATTTTTCACCGCAACTGGTATTTTCATAATTTGTTTTATAATAAGCCTTTATAAACTGTAAGTCTTTTGGCGTTATCAACATTCAATTGATTTTATTGCGCACGAAGATGTTGGTCTTTGCGGTTTTTATCGGTATTTCCGTTGTTTCTTTNCATGTCTCGAAAACCATGCATGTCAATGTTTTTTCTATTCCTTTAACAAGCCTCAACTTGTCAATGACGAATTTCCCGATTACGTCGACGTTTTCAGCTTTAAGTTTTATCAATAAATCCCAGTCTCCAGTTATTATGTGGACTTCTTGAACTTCTGAAAATTTGGCTATTTCTTTCGCTATGTCCCTTTGCGAGGTTTGCGTTGTGTTTGCTCTTGTTCCATAGGAGACCGACGCTAGAATGAAGGCTGTTGTGCCGACTCCGAGCTTTCCAGCGTTCAAGACTGCGCGATAATCTTTTATTATGCCTAATTCTTCCATGCGTTTCATCTTTGCAAAAACCGTTGTTATTGGCGAGTTTATTTTCCTCGCAATTTCTCTCGCCGTAAGTTTACAGTTACTCTGTATTAATGTAAGTATCGCTAAATCCTTCTCGTCGAGTCTGGTTTGCATAACTGTAATTATTACAATTATGTGTTTAAATTTTTCTATTTTTTGGAAAATTTTTCAAAAAATTCCATAAAAAATTTATAATATAGTAGCTCATTTTTTAAGGTAAAAATTTGACTGGAAGGATTGAAAATGCACAAGGAGCGTGGAATTATTCAAAGTGTAACAATCTCTAGGAATAGATTGATGGAAGTTCCAAAGCCTTTAGAGCAACTTTCAGAGGTTGAACTTCNAAGGAGAGCTTGCATAAGCAAAGTGATGACTTATACGTTGCATTATTTGACGAAAAAGTTTTTGAGTGNGGGTTTTGAGTGGCTTTTGCCAGTAGTGTTCTCGAAATCAACAGACCCTTTGTGGCCAGACCCAGATGCGTCCATTGAGAAACGCGTTGAAGTTGAAATTTATGGAAACACCGTCAGGGCGACGCTTAGCATGATAGTTCACAAGATGGTTGCTTGTTCACTTGTTCATCCAAAGCTTTTCATATTATCCCCAAACATTAGGATTGAAAGAAGGGAAAGAGCNTGCAGNGGAATACACGCTTACGAGTTTACACAGCTTGATTTTGAAGTTAGAAACGCAACTTCAAGAGACATAATGTGCCTTGTGGAAAGAACAATGAGCGAGCTAATCTGGAATATGAAAAGGGACATGGCTGAAGAACTTATATGCCTAGATAGATGCGGAAGCCTCAAAGTTCCAGAGGCGCCATTTATGGTTTATGATAGAAAGGAGTTGGAAAACACCTTTGGAAAAAGTTGGGAGCACAAATTTTTATCTAAAATAAGCGAGCCAGTGTGGGTTGTAAACTTTCCAAGAGAGTTTTACGACTTTGAGGACTTTGAAAAGGGCTTCTGGGATAACTACGACCTGTTGCTTCCACACTATGGAGAGGTGTTGTCAGGCGGAAGAAGGGAGTGGAGCTACGAGAAAATTGTTAAAAAAATGGAAAGAGACGGAGTTAAAAAAGAAAGCTACGATGTGTTATTAAGGCTGGCTAAGGATGGGAAAATAAAGCCCTCTGCTGGCGCCGGAATAGGCGTAGAAAGGCTTGTAAGCTGGATTGTTGGGGCTAGGCATATTGGGGAAACTCAACTTTTTCCGAAGATTCCGGGCATCGTGTATAACTTGTAAAGGAGCGTTAAGATGCAAGTTCAGAACGTCGCAGAAAGTGATGTAGAGCACTTACNGCAAACAGTTTTAGACTTTATGAGGGGGNTGCGGCAACGCGACAATGTATCTTATCCGACGCCAACAGAGCTTAGAAAAACANCTGAGAGATATGGCTCCAGAACAGTTTATGGCAACTACAATTTTGTTTCAACGGTTAAAAANAGAAGTGCGTGGCTAACAGTTTACGTTGGAAGCCGGAAAGTGCTTCAAAGTCGACTAAACCAGAGACAAGAAGAGATTCTAAGAAACACAGCAAAAACTGTGGAGTTGGCCCACAAATACTTGAAGAATGCACCTTTAGTCTGTGTTGAAAGGACAATGGGAGAGAACCCCCATTTTAATCCACAATGCACATATTACGTGTCTGTGCACAGGCCAGAAATGATTAGACTAGCTTACATGGTTGGACAAACACTCTTCCCAAAACGCGAAGAGGCCCCAGGACCAGAACTGTATCTGCTTCAAGTTCCAGAGTGGCAGGAGAAGGACAGACAAATTCTAGTCTTCCCAGAGGTTGGAGTTACCTACGTCCTTGGTTCAGATTACTATGGAGAAGCAAAAAAGGGATTTTTGAGGATGGCAATGTGGGAGGCAAAAAAGAGTGGAATGCTTGGAATTCATGCTGGAGCAAAAATTGTTAGAGCAAAGGACGGTTCTGGAAAAATCAGAAAGTACAGCATGATTCTCTTTGGACTTAGTGCAACTGGAAAAACCACACATGCATGCCACAACCACGGGCTGCTAGAGAATGGCGAGGGGCAAGAAATTGTTCAGGATGATGTGGTCTTTTTAAGGTCTGACGGTTCAGCGCTTGGTTCCGAAAGGGGCTTCTACCTTAAAACTGGATATTTAGATCCAAAAGTGCAACCCATAATTTTTAGGGCGGCGATAAGCCCTAACACGATCTTCGAGAACGTTATGGTTGATTATCTTGGTAACGTGCACTTTGACGATGTAACCTTAACCGAGAATGGAAGAGCCATAATACAAAGGGACGATTTGGGTTCGGACAAATCTGAAAGCGTGAATTTGCCGCCACTAGAAGAAGTTGACGGCATAATACTCATCTTCATTACGCGGAGGAACACCGTGGTGCCCATAGCATCAAAATTAAACATCGAACAAGCTGCAGCAGCATTTATGTTGGGTGAATCTGTGGAAACATCAGCCGGAGACCCGAGAAGAGCAGGAGAATCCGTGAGGGAAGTTGGCACAAACCCATTCATTATTGGCGACGAGGCTTATGAGGGAAACTGGCTTTACAACTTCTTGAAAAGGAATGAGGATAAAGTTGAATGTTACCTCTTGAACACAGGTGGCATTGGCGAAATAAGAAGCGAAGATGATAATAGAGTTGTAAGGGAAGCGCTTAGGGTGGAAATCCCAGAGATGGCGGCAATCATACGTGGAATTGCAAGAAAGACTATAGAGTGGGAAGATTATCCAGCGTTTGCCACTCAGGTGCCTAAAAGGGTTAATGGAATACAAATGTCAAAGTTTAATCCATCAAAATTTTACACCAAAGAACAAATGGAATTTTACGTCAACAAACTTAAAATGGAAAGAATTGAGTGGCTTAAGCAATTCAGAAATCTTGACCAGGCAATCTTTAAAGCCGCAAGTTTATAGAAAAATTTTAAGATGAATGTCGCATACATATTCAAAATTCACAATTGTTAATTATATTTCAAGTTAACCATGAAGACAAAATCGTTGAGAAGATGTTAACATGATGAAAAAAGCATCCATGAAAAAAAGTGAAATATACACGGTTGATTTGACGAAAATTGATGGGGATGGAGCATTTCCATGCCCAAAGTGTGGGGTAATAATATCGCCTGACGATGAAACCGAAGAGGTCTACCAGATTGTTGACACGAAAATGAGGGGTGACGATTTATCAGAATTAATAATAATGTGCAAAAAGTGCAGCAGCACAATTAGACTTGTAGGTTTTTTGCAGCAATCGGATGTTTAAAAGGCTATTTTTCTACTTCAAATTTTCTACTTATAATCGAAAAAACAAGCCATAAAAGTGTACCGTAAAATATTCCGTTGAAGAGGGCGCTTAAATAGACGGCGTATTGACTTACGGCTTCCCCTATCAAGGCGCAGAATAGGTTTCCAGGAAACATTGGTGACGAGATTAATAGAGAGGCCAGTGTAAATAGTAGGAAGAACACTAGTAGGATTGCTCCGCTTCTCATGGGTGTTTCGCCATTTTATGATGGTTGCATCCAAATTGCACCTTGTATAGGAAGATTTAATAAACGTTACTGTTCACAAGAACAACACAAATACAAATGCAATTCACTCAAGCGGCAACGGAAAAGATAGTATGAAGATCAAAATCAGCGCAACTGTCAAGAGTTTTCTTCCCTTCGACAATCCTGAAACGTCATCCAACGGTCCAGGATGCCTCTGCATAGCCAAAAAGAGAACAAATATAGCCATAACCCAAAAGCCACTCCAGATAAGCAAAGCCAATGAAGCAATTGAAAGAACAGCCCGCACCTTCTCGCCTGCTAGAGACCTAGCGACATGCCCACCGTCAAGCATAGCGACAGGCAACAAGTTAAGCATCGTAACAACCATACCGACCCAACCAGCAAATTCAACCGGATGCATAAACAAGAGGTAACCCTCTGGTGGATTAGAAGGTAGAAGATTAAGCCACTGTAGTAAATTACTGGCAAGTATAGAAATTAGGGGCACTGGTAAAACTGTGTATCCCTCTGGTGGAGGTTTCGCTGGAATTGCCATCGTCATACCTACGGCTGTAACTATTGCCGCGATGATGAAGCCTGCGATTGGTCCGCTAGATCCAATGTCAAATAAAGCATCTTTGTTTATTGGCAGATCTTTCTGCATTATGACGGCGCCAAACGTTCCGAAAGGCGGTGGACCTGGAATAAAGTAGGGCAGTGTTGCTTTAACTCCTCTTTTGTCTGCAGTTAACTTGTGACCCATCTCGTGAGTCCCTATTACCGCCATAATTGCGATGGTAAATGCCCCTCCGCCTAGCATCGGGTCCGTCAAGCCATTGGAAAGGAAATATCCTGTTACAAATGTCGTTACGATTGTTGCAAAAAACAGCAGCAGATTAATTAGGGGGTTACTTTTTTTGGTGGCTGGCTTTGGGATTACCTTTAAAACTTCACGTCCATCTACCCTGCGGAGGATTGCAGTTAAATTTGCAGTTTCCAGATTTTTAATGAGCTTAATGAATGCTTGCTTTGTCTCTTGAGGTTGCCTAAGATAATATGTTGGAGCCCCATGTTCCATGAAGGCGTCTTCGATTTGAAACTCTGCTTTAACCAGATTTGTTATCTGTTCAAAACTTTCTTGAGACACTATTGCCTCGCCTGTTTCTTTTTGAGTTTCGCTCATAAAGTTGTTTCCTTAAATTTTGCGTTATATAGGAAGTTTTAAAGATAAAAATCTATTGACTGAAAGAATATGTTCCTTTTGGAAATTCGCATTTTATCGTGTGCGATGCATAGTTATGCACGTAAATTTTTTATCAATGCGCTGTTACGTGGAAATTATGATAACTCAAATGTTTACCGTTGGCAAACTGTACACAAACTGTTACATTGTAAGCTGCGAGCAAACAAGGGATGCAGTCATCNTTGACCCCGGCTTTGACCATGAAGGTGAAGCGAAAAAAGTTTTGAAGTTTATTGAAGATAATCAGCTAAATGTAAGATGCATCATAAACACTCACGGGCATCCTGACCACACTTGCGGAAATGGCATAGCTAAAGAAAAGTTTAATGTTCCCATATTGATTCACAGATTTGATGCACATATGCTTGGCGAATCCTCGAAGGCTATTTCACGATTCCTCGGGTTTGAGAACTTTTCACCGCCAGCAGACAAANTTCTAAACGAGGGAGATCTTGTAGTTTTTGGAAAAGTAGCCTTAAGGGTTATTCATACTCCTGGGCATAGCCGCGGAAGCATATCACTTCTTGGCGGTGAGGAAGTTTTTACTGGCGACACATTATTTATGGGTTCCATTGGGCGAACTGATTTTCCCGAAAGCTCTGAACATGACATGAAAAATTCTTTAAAGAAGCTTATGCTTTTGCCGGAAAATTTTGTTATTTATCCTGGACATGGCCCTGAATCAACGATTAAAGATGAAAAGCGGTCTAACCCTTTTGTTCGAGAAGTTATAGGAAANATCTAATCTTGTGAAACTGCATTATCTTATAGAAGATTTTTACATATATCTTTATTTAGTGGCTTTAGGTACAATCAAACTTGAAAGGGGGAGGTCTAGTTTGGTGTTTAAGGCAAACTCGAAGCAGCTNCTTGCTTTGCTTTGGACATTGGTNTCTGTTGTAGTTTCATTGATTGTTGTGTTGAGTTTGGGGTACTTTCCATACTTTACNCTTACATGGCAGACGNCGANAATTCTGTTCTTTGCGGTTTTCCTAGTTATGACTCTTCCGATATACTTGCTCCTTGCAGTGTGGCACATGTTATCCGANAAAGTTGAAAGTGAAGGTTGAAGGGGATCGATAACTAAACCTTTATTTTCGAATTTATTTTAGATGTGTTTATGGACGATTAATGCATATGAACGCTTAAGTGTTTTCTTCTTTCTCCTTCTTCTGCGCCTTATGATGATGTAGAACAGTATTACTGCAAGTATGGATAAGCCTGCAACTATTGCTAACGGAATTAGGAATTCTAGAAGTGTCTGTATTGGGAAAAGGGTTTTAACTGTTACCGTGCCGTCTACGAAAAGGTTGTTTTCAGTGTTGTTTTCGTTTTCAAGAATTGTGATGTTGCCCCAAACTCTGTAGATTCCTGCAGTCACGTTAGTCGTGTTCCACTGGTAAGTTACTGTTTGCTGTGCGTGAGATGGTAAAATCAACGGAAACTCAGTGATCAAAGCTTCACCGTAAAATATTGTTAGATTAAATGCTTCTTCAGAATCTCCTAAATTGGCAACCAAAGACTCAATTGTTACGTTTTCGCCAGCCATAACAAGTGTTGGGTTTACAGTTATCTCCATAACTGCTATGTCACGGATGAACGTTGGAGGCCTTGGCAGCAACGTTACTGTGCCATCAACGAAACGGTTGTTTTCTAAATTGACTTCTCCGGGAACTATTTCCGCAGAGGCCCATATTGTATAGTTGCCAGCCATCAAACTGGAAGTGTTCCAAAAGAAGTTTAGATTCATACTCTCTTTCGGGTTAAGGCTTATTTTTTCGGTGGATATTTTTGAGCTGTTGCAGTACGCTGATACGTTAAATGTTTCGTAGAAATCCCCAAAATTAGAGGCGTTAACCAAAATTTGGATGACGTCCCCCACATACGCAACCGTTGAGGAAACATTTACATTTGTTATTGCTACGTCGTGGATTTTGACGGGTGCGGGAGCCTTCACAGTTACATTTCCGTTGACATACAAATTGTTTTCAATGTTAACTTCTCCTGGCAATGGCGGAATGTACGCTTTTATTGTGTAGTTCCCTTCACTCATGCCAGTGGTGTTCCATTGGAAAGTCAGTTCTTTCTGTGCATCGGGTGGAAGCGAAGATACATGTTGCGCAGCGATTGGATAATCGTCATAATAAACTATCACATTGAAACTTTCTGGTGATGATCCCAAGTTTTTGACTTGAACTACTATTTGGACTATTTCGCCTGCTTCAACCAGTGTCGGTTGAGCTTGAACTGATGTAACTGCAACATCACGAATTGAAGGTAGAATTATGGGAAGAATCGTGATCATTCCATCGATGAACGTGTTATCGTCTATTTCAATTTCACCTTCAACTGGTTGGGCTGTAGCTGAAATGAGGTAGCTCCCTGGCGATACACCGCTGGTGTCCCATTCGAAAATTACTTCTTTCTCTGTGGAAGGCGGAATCGAAGTCGCTTGTTTTGTGTCTATTGCCAGCTCATCATAGTATACGGTTATATATGGGGATTCTGTTTCGTTTCCATTGTTTCTAACGCGTACTGTTATCTGGATTTTTTCTCCGCTGTTTATTACATTTTTTGAAGGTGTCACTTCGACTATTGATATGTTTCTTGTGAGTATTTCGAAAGTGGTTGATATTGCTGGGCAGCAAGCGACCCCTCCGGTTTCTGGTAAAGTGGTAAATGCGGCTGCAACGGCCTTGGCTAGGCCGATTCGCGCGTTCACTGGGATTTGAGCTGATCCGTTTATGATGTTTTCGCCAGGCTGAAATGTGTTGTTGTCAAGTTCTATTAGCATTATTGGCTGGTTTGCTGCGTCTTGGACTTGGATTGTTATGGTGGCTGTTTGTACCGTTGTTGCATGGTTTATCACGGTTAGTTTGAATACGACGGTTTCCGTTCTTAGGAAGGACNTTTGAGGTTCAAAATTGATGTTTAGGGTTTCTATATTGATCAATTCGATTATCCATAGAACTTGGAATGATGTTGTGTCGTTGACTACTTGTTCTGCAATGTCAACTGTGGCTATGGCTGACCATGTACCAAGCACCTGCGCTTCTGGGTTTATGTCAGGCCAGGGAACCCTAAACGAGAACGTGGCCAATCCAGACTCATTTGTACGTCCGTAACCGAACACCGTGAAATTATAAAAAGCGTTTCGTGGTCCTTCTATTTGAAAGGCAACATCCTTGTTTGCCACTGGACCATCATTATAAGTGACTAGAACGTTCAGCGTAACAAGTTGTTGTGGCTGATATAATGGTCTTGATGAAGAAAGCCTTATGGCTCTTCCACTCGTGGCTTTTGATTGTCGAATTTCAGCGCTAAGAAGCAAAGATGCAGCTAGCATGATTAAAATTGTTAATGCTGCTAGCTGCGTTTTGAGGAACTTTTTTGCCAATTTTTCGTCCTCATCCTCTTTGCCAGTTTTCATAAGTTCGCTTTTCTTGGCGTTACCCTCCCCTTCACTCCTCCATGTAAAATGTGTTTTAGCGGAATATTTAACCAGCTATGTAATATTCTTCTATCTGTTTGAGATTTTGCCTTTTCAGAAGC